>Ga0102941_1000713_pt1 | contig 15578 bp, 15 predicted proteins | sample SalPonR2_C_D2_MG_FD_79281 | JGI IMG/M metagenome (GOLD analysis project Ga0102941, IMG submission 79281) | Salt pond soil microbial communities from South San Francisco under conditions of wetland restoration - Salt Pond MetaG R2_C_D2_MG | ecosystem: Environmental > Aquatic > Marine > Intertidal... | reverse complement strand
AGAGGCTGGATGAGCTAGATAGTGCTTACTACAACGGCGAGCCTCAACTTACTGATGCAGCTTATGATTTGTTTAAAGACAGTGTCTTAAGAGAACTCCCGCCTAATCATCCTCGTTTAAATAAAGTGGGACATGAGGTTTCAGACGGCTGGAAAAAACGTAAGCATATCATTTTTATGGGTTCTCAGAACAAGGCTAGCGACGAGAAGGAAATCCTTAAATGGATTAACGACGTGTACGCTGAGCTCGGTGTTCGGGACGGAGATGTTGAATTTTTAATGCAGCCAAAAATTGATGGTTTTTCTTTAGAGGCTGTTTACGAAAATGGTGAGATTGAAGCAGCCGTAACAAGAGGCAATGGTTTAATAGGAGAAGATATTCTCGACAACGCTAGAATGTTCAGGCAGATGCCAAACCGCATAAACCTTAATAAACTAGTGGTTGCTCGCGGTGAAGGGGTATTATATAAAGACCAGTTTAAAGAAGTACAAGCAGAGACAAATGACCACTATAAGAATATTCGTAATGCCGCTGCTGGTATAAGTCGAAGGCTTGATGGGGGTCACTCTAAGCTAGTACGCTTTATATCCTATGATGTGAATGCTAAAGTGAGTACGGAGTCAGAAAAGATTAATGTGCTTAATAAACTTGGGTTTACGACCCCTGAGGTTTTTAAAATAAGCACTAAAGATGATATTCTTAAGGTATATCAGGCCTTTAAGGATAAGAAAAGAGACGAACTTCCGTACGAAATTGATGGCCTTGTTTTAAAAATTGATAGTCTTGAACTACAGGAACAGTTAGGTATAGACCACAATCGTCCTAATGGGCAGATAGCTCTTAAGTTTGAGTCTGATCAGGCTATCACAACAGGCAAGAAAATTAAGGTGCAAGTTGGCCGTACAGGCAAGCTAACACCACTTGCTATCCTAGACCCCGTGAATATAATGGGTTCGACTGTATCTAAAGCTACCCTCCATAACTTTGCTTATATACGGTCTATGATGATCGGAGTAGGCTCTCAAGTTACTATTGAAAAGAAGGGTGATATTATCCCTCAGGTCGTCGAGGTAATTACTCCTGGAGAACCTTACGAAAACCCTACCGCGTGCCCTTCCTGTGGAGGAGGACTTAAAGATGATGGTGTTAATCTTTGGTGTTTTAATGAGGGCTGTAGAGAACGTGAGGTAAACCGAATTCTTTATTGGGTTAAGACTCTTGACATCAAAGGGTTCTCAGGCAAGTTTGTAGAGCGCCTTTGGGATATGGATAAAATAAGATGCGCCTCAGACATCTACCGTCTTACTCCGGACGACTTTATAGGCGTAGACGGTATCGGGGAAAAGACTATTAAAACCTTTTTCAAAGCTTTAGATGAAACGAAAGAAATGTATCTAGATACGTTTATAACAGCTTTGGGAATCCCGGGATGCTCCACGAGTACTGCAAAGGTTTTGGTAGAAGCTTTTAAGGATTGGGACGGTATTAAGAAAATGGAGCCTTCTCAAATAGAAGCGCTACCAGGATTCGCGGAAAAGTCAGCTATTCAAATCGTAGAAGGGCTTGGCTCTATTCTTGGTATGGCAGAGGAGCTTTTAGAAGTTATAAATATCAAAGAGAAAAAACAAGGCGCTTTAACAGGTAGTTCATTCTGTGTGACTGGTTCTCTCGCTAGCTATAGCCGTAAAGATTTTAAGGAAGCTGTAGAGGAGAATGGTGGGGTATTTAAAAGTAGTGTAGCTGCTGGACTTACTTATCTAGTTACTAATGACCCGGACAGTGGCTCTGCTAAGAATCGTAAAGCAGAAAAGCTGGGGGTTAAAATCATCGATGAAGAAGGATTTTTAAATCTTCTTGGAGAAAAGCCTGAGCCTAAAGAAGAGAAGAAAGAGGAAAAGAAGGATAACACAGGCGTAGTGCTTGAGTACGAGAGCCTGTTCTAATAGGCTCTCGATGAGGCCTAGAAGGATGTATCGCTGCTACTGCCTGTTTAGTCCTAAGCAACTAGGAAACTCGTATAGAAAGAGAAATTTAAATGGATATAACTAAGTCTAAAAGGCAAAGAAGTATACTTTAGTTCTGATATTTTATTGAATCATGACAGTGCCCGGGCTTTATCTAATGCTATAATTGAAACTGTCGATGAAATGGAAGAGGCTGTTTAATGCCCTTTAAATTAGATGCTTTTAATAAGAGTAAAAAAGTTTTAAAAGATATATACGAAAAGAATCCTCATCTGTGCTTCTATCAAGAGAGCGAGCCTATACAGTATTTTAAAGATATTGTACCTCTCTTGCACCAGGAGCTAAATACCTACGAGTTAACTGTTCTGGTAGAGAACTTAGCTTTAGAACTGACAGGAACTTACAACGAGGCTTTTTATAAGTTAAAAAAAGTTTATGATGCAATTGTGCTTTTTAAAACCGACCCTCTATTTGTTTTAGGAGAATATTTAGATGAAATTAAAGGATTTGAAGGTCTCGCCGGTCAATGTCCGCGAGACACCGAAGACTGATGATGATAAGATAAGAAACTTAGCAGAATCCATTGATAAGCATAGCATGATAAGCAGAATAGTCCTGCGCCCTGCAGACAGCGAGGGCATGTATGAAATTATAGCGGGCTCTCGAAGATATCATGCTTTATTATCGGCTCATAGTGATGATTTTGAGATACCTGAAAGCAATTACGTAATTTTCGAGGATATGTGTGACGAAGAGGCGTTATTATTATCAATAGCTGAAAACCAGCAAAGGCAGTCACTTAGTCCGTATGAGTTGAACAGAGCGGCGCTAAAGCTTAATCATGCGGGCCACAAGGACAAAGAAATTGCTGACATATTGAATATTAGCCCTTATCGCCTAAAACGAATACTTCACATCTCTCAGGATTTTAATAGGATGCCTGAAGAGGTAAGAGAAGACCTCCGTAAGCCTGAGGCTGTAATAACGGACGCGCATTGGGAAAAAATAAGGCATGTAGAGGATCCAGAAGTAATAAAAGATGTAGTTGACTATATAAAGGAAAAGGAAATTCCGCCTCGTGAGGTCCCTAGTATACTTAAGAGTATCGAAAAGGCTTATAGTGACGCTAACCCCGCCCCTAGTTGTGACGCTTCAATCCCCAACACAGAAGTGCCTCAAGAAGAAGATGGGCCTTTCGAATTTACACACAAAGGAATACTACGCCTCGATGAGCGAGGGGAAGAGAAGACACTTAAGGTAATCGGCAGGAAAGGCGAGGAAGAGGAGATACCTCTTGAATACTATATGGATTATTTAAGGTATCCTGATAAATTTAAGTGCTCTGTGACTTTTAAACTTAAAATAAAACCTATATTGGATTGACACAGTCGTCTCTAATAATCTATTAATTTCTACATCTCCTTACGAGGTCTTCTGAATATCAATTTATAGGAGAGATATATGGCTTTTAGTGTATCGCCAACACCCAGTTATCCGAGCTTACCCTACTCTAAAGGGCCGAGATCGGCTTACTACACAAACGAAAAGTATTTAAAACTATTTCTTAATGTAGCCCAACCTGACACAGATGATGAGTGGGGACGTACAGAGGCGATAGCTGTAAGAAGTCTGGCAGACCACGTTACTGATATCTGGGAGAACTTATACGGTCCTGACCCTACTGTCGTAGGCGCTGGGTTAGCTGGTAATATCACAGAAGTTTTAAAAATTGTAGATATTACAAATAGTCGTATTGTTTTACCTAAAGGCACTGGTCCCGCCTCTTCTAACACAGCTTCTGCGACTCGTATAAAAGACGGTCAAATAACCTTTGATACTGCAGAGACCACAGGTTTATTTTGTGCTAAGCTAGTTCTTGGTAACAACTTTGAGTTGAGAAGCGACATAGGCTCCGCGACAAAATTTTTAAGAGCGCATGGTTTAGAAAACTTTTATATTGGGATGTCTAGGACTTTAGGCAATAACTCCATAACACTTAATCTTCCTACGGGAGTTTCTGATGCTGGGCAGAGATCCTACGTATTTGGAGAAGCTGCGGTTGCTTTTGATACTAGTTCCTCTTTTTCCGCTGGAAACAGTGTACTAAGCAGCCTTTCAACAGGTACAGGTACCTTTTCTACTAAGATTAGTGTTGGTAGTAGCCTTGATATTGTGCCTCATACTATTTATTATTGTGCGGGTAGTGGCGGTACTCCGCAGGATTGGATGGTAGCTCCTAATCGATTTGTCTTAGGCCCGCAACTAAGTAGCCTACAAAGAATTGAAGTTAACAACGAAGAAGGTTTAAGTTTTTATTGCGGTGACTCTGGGAGCGTGACTGCTAGTTACAGCTCAAGAGCGATTAACCTACACAACAACTCGGGCGTTCTTAAGTTTTTTGCTGTGTTGACAGAAGATGGTCACCCCTCTATAGGGTATAGCGGAGGGTCCTTTCTAACTTTTTGTGGGGCACAATCAATTCCTAGCTCTACAAAAGAGATTAGGGTAAATACAGACGTTTTATCCTTGTACGACATAGTAGGTACGCCTACTGAGCGTACTGAGGTGTCTAAAGATTTTTATCGTGTGTACAGCGACAGCACTAAAGTCTATGAGATAACCCCAACCTCTACTACCCTTAATAGCCAGGACAATAAAAGATCTGTTCGCACGTTTTCGTCTTCTATGTATATACAAGATTTAAATTTAGATGACGTGGATAGAGGAATTATTGAACTTCAGGCTAATAAAATAAGAATGTATGACCCTGATGTTAGTTCTACAGTAGCGCGAGCGTCTTTGGCCTATAATCCTGAGGCGGGGAATTTATTTTTGTTTACGTCAGAAGGTCCGTCTATCAGCATGCTTAATGATAGCACAGATTCTACACTAAGGATTTCTACGTTAAACTCTACAACCTCTGGTGTCGTTCCTACTAACTTGAGTATAGTTGTAGATTATTTTAAAAATAGTAGTCCCTCTACTAATGAAATTTATTATAAGGAACAGAGCACCCTAAGCTCGACGGATAAAGTTCTAGTATGGAACGGTTAACTATAAATAACATATCAAAAGGAGATTTTAGATGGTTAAACTGCAAAACGGACTAATTATTATGCCTGAGTTCTTAGAGGCTTTCCAGAAGTTAATGACTATGGAAATCCCGGTATCTCAGTGCGTCGCTCTTTCTACAGCTATGGAAGAGATTAACACTCAAACCACAGTCGTTAACCGCTCTAAACGAGTAATACTAGAAAAATATTGCTCGAAAGATGAAAGCGGCGAGCCTGTAGTAGGCGAAGACGGCAATGCTACGTTTGAGAGCGATGAAGTAAAGACAAAGTGTCTAGGTGATATAGCTGAAATTATGAACGACGAGTTTGAGATTCACTTAGAAAAAAAAGTAGTGCTGCCAGCTAACACTAAAATGACTCCTCAAGAATATGTGTTCTTGAAGGACCTTATTGAGGTGGCAGAGTAACTTTTATTTGACGGATAAATTATTTAATAGTAACTTAAAAGAGAGGGCCCGTAGAGGTCCTCTCTTCTTTAACCGAGCATGCAGGTTTGAGCGCATGCAGCGGGCGGACCGCCGTTGCCGAGGTTCAATAATAGACAGCCTTGAAAAGCCGTCACTTATAGGAGGTACCCTATGGCTGATGCCAAAACTTCAACCAATCCTTCCGTTGTTTCTAAAGCTGCGCAGGCTTTAGGAAAATCTTACCCAAATGTCCGTAAAGTTCTTGCTCCCCTAGGTATTAGTGATGATCACGAAGGTTGGAGGCTTCTAAAAGCTAAGACCACCACAAGCCAATACTTGGAAGATGTTCTTCGTAAAAGTTTTCCTAAGGTCCCTGAGTTAAAGATTCTTGCAGCAGCGGCTATTCTCAAAGGAGAAGACCCTTTTGCAGAAGAAGAAAAAGCAGAAGATCATAAGAAAGTGGAGCCTGTTGTAGTTAATAGCTCTGTTACTTCTTCCGACACCTCTGCTATCCTTGAGGTCATCAAGGAAAATCGTACACCTGCTCAAATGAAAGACCGAGAACTTCTTGAACTTTATGCTAAAAATCGCGATTATGAGATCGAGCAAGAACTCCACAAGAGAGCTAAGTTTAAAAGATTTGTAGTACTGGTACCGGGTAAGTATGAGCCAGGTAAAGAGGTTATCGATATAGATAACTCCTTTGAGATGCTTAAAAAAGCCCGTAGGATGGAAATCCCTCAGATGGCATCCTTTAACGGTAATATTCTTCAAGTCCACCGTATAACCGAGCTTAATCCAGAAGACCGTAGAACAGAACTTTGCCCTGTCTGCGGCAAAGCGCTGTTTCAAGGCTACTGCCAGGACTGCGGCCTGGATTTTGGCGGAGTAGGTATGGATGAGAGGGCGTACGTTAACCTCATTTCTAAGAGTGCAAGCTTCGATGCTAAGAGCTTTTCAGACCGTAGGGCAGTATATGCAAGCGCCCTTAAAGGCCTCGAAGATTTAAAACAAACATGGCCTTCAATCGCTCCTGAGTTTGAAGACCTTAAGGTTTCCAATAACTTGCCACAACTTGTTATCATGAAGCCTGTGCTCAGTGAAAAGAAAATGGACCCCTTTCATAGAAAAGGTAACCGTACTTACTAATAATAAATTTAGGGGGCCTTAGAGCCCCCTGATTTAATACGGAGGATATAAATGTCTATAGCACAAAAAATAATGGAATACAAGGGTTTTAAAGCCGAGATAAGAGAAGCAGAAAGATTAACTGGGGAATACACCCATGCGCTACCTCCTGGGACTCCTTTAGACGTGTATAACTCAGATGTGTTTGTAGAGTACCCAGAACAGTGGATGAGAGGCCCTGGGGTATTCGTAGTGCCTGTGAGGGCTAATAGAGGTCTTTGGTTTAACTGGACTATGAACTCTATTGCTAATACCGCTGTAGTTCCTACGGTAAAAGGTTGCAACCCTATTACAGGCCTGCAAACCTCGGGTACACAGATGGAGCGTTATGAAGAGAAATGCCCTAAGCACGGTGTTGAGTTCCAGGGGGATCGTTATTGCTCAGAGTGTGGTTATAAATGGCCTGCTCAAAATTATATTGCATCCCCGAACACACTTTGGCTCGACGGTTTCCGGTCAGAGGACGGCTCTGTACGTCAGTTCTTTTTTACAGAGGATGAAATAAGAGATGTAGCCACGCACATGATAGGGAAAGAGAACACGGTACCTGCCTTTGGGTTTGCCTTTTACCAACCTAAAGAGATACGTCCAGAATCAGGTATAAGATACAATTATAATTATTATCACTTAGTCGACACAAAACCTTGGTACGTGTATAGCAATTCAAGTCCCTACTACACAGATAGTAATCTAATTTATAGTACGATAGGGAACTCCTATCTCGCTTGTAAGACCAAGCCCAGAAATAAGCACACATACAGTAGCAGTGAGATCGCCTATAGCTGCGCGGGAGAGTCTAACACTGCAGCTTCTGTCACCTCAGACTCCTTTCTATTCAAAGATTCCCCTCGCCCTATAGAAAGTGAAGTAAAGGAAGTTTCTGTGGGAGCTGGTGCTAAGATACAACAGGATTTAGCAGCAGACCCTTATCCTTTAGATACCTGGAGAGATAAACCGTCAGCATCAATGGTTATCTATTTTGTTTTCCAGGAGAAACTTGATCAGATGCTTTCTAAAGGGATAAAGAACTTAACAGGTAAGAGAGAGGGTATGCTAGATGGATTACCAGTAGGTTAATAGTATGATATAAGTTACTGAAAAAAAGGAAGATAGATTTTTAATTTATCTTCCTTTTTGTTTTTAAAGCCTTTAATTAGTATATTAATATAGAGGCGTGTCCATCGGGAGGGTGCCTAATGAATCTAAAATATTTAAATGCTGAGCAAAGGCATCAGATTGAAATGTATCGATGGATACGCTCTGAGCGAGTAGGACACGATATCGGGGAAAGATGTACTCTTGATTGGGTGTATAACTATGCTGCGGTGTTTAGAGAGTGGGCTGAGAACATCCCTACACAATGTATACAATGCGGCCTTACGGGTTGTCAGGGCCCTGACACTGACAACGAATGCTGCAGTCCCTTTAATGACCTCCGTTTAAACCTCATGCAAAGAAGATTCCCCTCAGACCTCTACATTTAAAACCATCCTTTATTTAATAATCTATTCATAAAAAATCTTTCTTTGAAAAGTTTGCCCCTGTACATGCTTGAAAAAGGAAACATATATGTATAGTATTCTTATTAATACGCTTGATAAGATTGCCTCTTCCTTAGAGGAAAAAGGTCTATTAAAAGAAGCAGAACAGTTAGATATTGTTGCAAACTCTTTAGAAGAAAATCAAGAAGAAGAGAAATCCTATCAGAGTGGTATCAAAGAAGGTTCTTATATAACTTTAAGTGAACCTATTATAGACTACGATAATATGTATAAACAAGCTGGAAAAAATAAGAGTAAGCGTATTAAAAAATGGATACCGGATCTAAAAAAAGGCGCTCTTCATAAAGATTTAGGTGTGCCGGAGGATAAAGATATACCGATGCCTCTAATAAACAAGAAATATAAAGAACTCCAAGAAAAAGCAGAAGGGGATAAAAAACTTTCTGCTAGAGAGTCTAGGCTCTTTAAACGCCTGCAGTTTGCTAGGAATGCTCGCGGGTTTAAAAACTAATTAGATTCTGTGCGTACTCTAGGGTAGCATAGAATAAGGGAGGTCAGAGCCTCCCTTCTTTTTAGGAGGCTTGTATGAATCCTTATTGTTGTCGTTGTTTCACTATAGAATCTGATCCTGTAGAAACAGATTCTGGTTGTGATGTTCATTGGTTTAAGCTAGATGAGACTGGGGACCCAATTACAACTGGAGTGGGTGAGGATGGTGAAATATCTCCTATGTTTACTGGCATAGTGGGCGAGCACTTCGATTATGATGAGTCATACGAGATCGTGTGCTCAAGCTGTCTAGTTGAGATGCTAGAGGAAGGTGAAGACGAAGCGGACCAGTCTTATTATGACACCCCTGATAGTACAGAGGACTTATTCTAGTTTAGCTTCCATAGCCTTTTTAATAGCTTCATAAGCTCCTCTAACCTCGCTGCTGATTACATCCATTTGAGTGTGGTCCATTATATATAAAGTTCTGTCATCAGGATAAGTTTTATCATACATACACCCGTTTAGATGTGTGGCCGCTTCGTATAGCTCGTGGTGCAAGTAATCCAAAAACTTTTCGTCGTCATACCGAGTATTTACATAGACGGTTTTTGTCTCGGCATCCATATACCCGCCTAGTTCCTTAACGCCCTTTACCCTGGTTGTTCTTACACAATACCAGGTTTGGCCTAATAGCTTAAAGGTACATTTTTTATTCATGGGCAACCTCTTTGTTAGTAGTATTATAAAAAAATTAAAAGATTATTTGTTACAATCTACTATTGTTCGGCCAATAATCTTTTAATAATCTTGGCCAAGTGCACAGCAAGATGTGGACAAGTTGTTAAAAATATGTGCGCTTTTTTTAAGGTCGGGTATTATATTAAAAACACATAATATCTGGAAATTATTATATACATATCTAGAGAGGTGTCTATGAGGAAGAGTGCTAAGAAATCAAGTAAAACTCAAAAAGTCACAAGGTATAAAAACCCCGTAAAAACCGTGGAATATGAAGACGATGTAGATAATGAAGTCTTGTCCGTAGAAGAAGACCTTCGTAAACTAGAAGACGAGAATCGCAGGCTTAGGACTGGGCTTAGAGATGCTCAAAGAGAAAGCACTCTATTTAAAGAACTCTCTCAAGTTATTAAAACACAACCCCCATTCTCTACTTTTGCGCCTTATAGTCCTTCAAAGCAAAAAAAGAACGTCATAACAGAATCAGCAGTGTTAATGCTTTCTGATTGTCACGGTGACCAGGAGATTCTAGGTAAGCGAGTACAAGGCCTTGAAGAGTATAACTTTGATGTTGCTTGCATAAGAGCCGAACGAATAGTAAAGACAACCATAACCCACCTAAAGGAAAATATGAAGGGTTATAATTTTGAGAGGCTTTATATAGCGGGTCTGGGTGATTATGTAAACGGCGATATCCACAAGGCAACTGAGCATTCTAAGTGGAAGAACGCTCTTAAGAACGCTATGGGTATGGGTGAGTTATTAGCCATGATGGTTACTGAGCTTTCTCGTCATTTTCCAGAGATTGTACTTACTAGTGTGTCTGGTAATCACGGCAGGCGTTCTGTTAAAAAGGATTATCGAGGGGCCCAGGATAACTGGGATTACATGGTAGCGTGTCATGCTGCTACACGCCTTCGTGGTCTAATAGATGAGAAACGTTTGAAGGTTTTCTTTCCAGACTCGTGGTCGATGGGTCTTAGTATTTATGACTGGAACTTTGTACTTAATCATGGGGATGATATTCGTTCATGGAACTCAATCCCCTGGTACGGTATAGAAAGAAAAACCCGTAGGCTTAATGCTATCGGTGCGGTAACCGGCAACATACCTAATTATTTCTTGTTTGGGCATTTCCATAACATGGCTACTCAACAACATACGACAGGTGAGACCATTCTTAATAGTAGTTGGATGGCTACTGATGAGTACGCTTTGAATAGCCTAGGAGCTTTTTCAGAGCCCTTTCAATGGCTTTTTGGTGTACATCCTCAGTATGGTATAACTTGGAGACTCCCAATAAAACTTAGAGGTAATGATTGGCGTAAGGAAGAAAGTAAATCAGGAGACTACTCTGTGACTATATTTGAAGATTATGAAAAAGGATTAAGTTAAAATTTAATTTGATTCTAGCGAGACTAAATAGTATATTACTATCAGTTCTTTGAAAAATTAAGTTTTACTCTCTACGCTTGAAGCGTACATGCATATAGATCAATTGGTAGATCACCGGCTTTACAAGCCGGATGTTGCAGGTTCGAGTCCTGTTACGCAATCCAACTCGCTTTGATAACTTGAGTAAAACTTTTTTCAAAGAATCTTTTTGATCTTTGGTTTACCAGATAGTATATTTAAGACATACGAGGCCTGACAAGCCCTAACCACTGTCTAGGAAAACAGGTAGATCAGCAGGCTCCGCCTTTAGACTGTTTGTTCACCCTTTTTCTGAAAAATATATACTGATATCTTCTTTAATAAAGGCAAAAAGTTATTCTTGGGGGCCTAGCGCCTCTATTTAAGTAAAGCAATATGGCATATACAAGATATCAGCACTTTATGCTTTCAGTGTATGCTTGTATTAGGCCCCCAAGGTAACTCATTTAGTTCTTTAAAAATATGTTTTGCACTCTACTCTAGATGCTTACATGTCATTTAGCTCAGTTGGTAGAGCAGTAGCTTTTGGTGCTATGGGTCAAGGGTTCAAACCCCTTAACGACAACCACGTTTAGCATTTTTAACTTGTGCAAAACATTTTTTTTATAATTTATTTGCTCTTTAAAATTAATATGTCTTTCTCTACCGATGATGCGTACATGGATAGAGTATTTGCTTTGGTGCAAATTGTCGCACGTTCGAGTCGTGCCTTCCCCGCCATCAGGAAATTACGGTTTCTTGATGATGGGGAAGTAGCTCAGCTAAACAATCGCATTTTTTACTTGAAAGGCATATTAATTTTTATAAAACGCTCTTTGATTTAACTATTATTCTCCACAGAGGTGGGCTTACATGATTTGGAGGTTCGAATCCTTCTTTTGCAGCACTTGCAAAATGGCCGAATGGTTAAGGCGACCAACTGTTAATTGGTTTTTTATCTAAAACAGCTCTCTTAACTTGAATAGTAGTTAATATTTTTTAGGTGCCGGGCTGTTAAAAGTCCGGCATTTTTTTTTAATCTGTTTGATTCGTGTGTTAGATAAAAGTATATTTATAGAGTAGATACTAAATGTAACAAGGAGGAAAAGATGTCTAATGTACATGTTCTTTATGATGGTAGAACCCACAACTTCGACTTCGATGAATTGTTCGCAGAAGATCGTCTCACCGGTATTGGCGTGTCAGAAGGCACAGATGTTACACCCGATAATGTGACCCCCGAGCAAATTAAGACCGCCCTGGCCATGGAGCTGGATGTCGGTCGTGGGATGTTTGATTCTTACAACGTAAGTATCTACGAAGGTAAGATAGACGTTCGTCCTGAAGCAACTTTCGGTTAAGACTGTTCAGTAGAAAAATTGACTTGGGTGGCTTTTATATCCACCCCCTACCCTAGCTATATCTTTACAGGAGGTACAGATGGCACGAGCCCGTACTACGCAGAACGACCCCTCTCCTACTGCAGAGCAGGATGTGCGTATCCGCATGTTGAATGCTTTCCTATCATGCCCGCATAGAGACATGGATAGCATTAAGCCTATACACGAAGATCTGCGTGAGCAAGACCCGGTCTTTTACGCTCATCTTGCGGCATGGTATGAAAAGCATGGTGAGCTTCGAGACCACAAGGAGATGTTTAAAGCTATGCTTTTGACGGATCCTTTTACAGATAACCGTGAAACAGGCCTTGCTCTTTACCGTAAAGCGCCTCCTTACGAAAAGTATATGATTCTCGGTACTATTAAAGGCCGTGTCGTAAAGTTGCGCCATAAGACCGGACGTAAAGTTAATGTTAAAAAGGGTAACAAGAACCGTAAGGTTGATGCTGTACGTATCGAACAGAAGCGTATAGGCCTGCAGAAGAATCCTCCTTCTTCCCTGAAGACAGAGATAGTTCAGTATCTTCGCTGGTTAGAGAAAGACAATAAACGCTTTGATAGTGCCGCTATGCGCTTTGCGAAGGATTTGAAGGGCTTGTACGCCTGGATGAAAGTTAAGCCTTGTGAGCGAGCAGACAAAATTCTCTTTAAGGGCGAGTATCCCAAGGATAGTGCTCTTAATGTGTTTGATGAAATTGTTAACGCAGCTACACCTGAGGACGCAGCAAAATTAATTGTTAAGCACAAGATTGGCTATACTACTGCTGTGGGGTTGATCAAGAAGATTACTCCCTCAATTTTAGTCGCTTTGATTAACAATATGTCGCCGCAGGAACTTATTAATAATATCGCAGCTCTTGAAGAACGCGGAGCAACCGATAATCCATCTATTAAAAAGCTCATAGAAAAGAAGCTTGAGAAGGCTAAGACCGCTAATAGGGTGTCTGCACTTAAGTCCAAGACCGCTAACAAGACCGGTCGTGTTAAGAATAAAGAAACGGCGGACATGCTGGATGCCGTTGCGGATGAGCAGGTAAAGAAGAATGCTACTATTCAGATCCCCACCCTGCTCCTAGTGGATTCGTCTTCCTCGATGCAGAGTGCTATCGAGTGCGGTAAAGGTGTGGCTTCGCTTGTCTCTGGGGCTACCGTGGCGGATTTGTATGTGGCTACCTTTAGCTCTATGGCCCGTGAAATTAGTATTCCAAAGGGATGCACTATGACCCAAGCGGAGAGGGCTTTTGCTGGTGTTAAGCCTCACGGATTTACTTCTATTGGTGCTGGTCTCGAACTGGCTATTCATAAGAAGTGGTATGTCGAGCAGATTGTAGTTATTACTGATGAGGAGGAGAATAGTAACCCTCGGTTCGCGGATTCCTACCGTAGGTATGAGCAGGCTATGGGTGTAAGTCCGGCTGTAGTTGTTATTTATATTGCGGGTCATGGTTGGGGCGGTGAAGACCACACTTTGACTAATAGCCTAACAAAGGCAGGTATTGAGTTCGATTCTTACCAGCCTCCTACAAGCGATTATTACGCTATGCCGGGTCTTATCCCGCTGTTATCTCGTAAGTCGAAGCTTGACTTCCTCTTCGAGGTCATGGATACTCCGCTTCCTACTCGTGAGCCTTTCGGCTTACGTAGATAGAGGTATGATGAATGTGCTTGAGTTAATCGAAGATTTCGGCAAGAAAGAAAACTCCCTCCACAAGAGGGAGTTTATTTCTCCTGTGCATGGTAATGATACCGTAGTAATGAAACTAGACGGTATTGTTTTTACCTTCGGTATAGATAGAAGAGAGCCGGGATGGTATAAGTTTAGGCCTACTAAGAAAAACCGGGCTCGTAAGGTATCTGAAGCGGACTTTTCTGAAAGGGAGGCATATCTTAAAAAGCTGCCTCAAATAAGGGTTTATTCTTGCTATCGAGAAGATACCAAAATATTTGGTCTTCCTATGAAAAATAATAAAGTAGGTCTTTCTTATCAAAGGCTTGTGCCGGTATACTTGCCGGATGATATGCCTATGGATTTTGACCGGATTCTGTGTAGGTTCGATGGTGCAAATCTATGGTATGAAGACTTGGATATGTCAAACGACCCAACGAAGGCAAGCTATCTTAGAGACAGTCTTACTGAATCAGTAAAACCTGAGGTTATTAAATTTTCGGGGCTTTCCCTTGAAGAAAGAGCTGCATACGCGGTAAGATATAAGATTGTTTTAGAGCGCAAGAAGGAACAAGAAAGGCTTGCTCATAAAGAGAAGTTGCGAACTTTGGAGGGTCAGATAGAGTTCCACGGCGGCAGGATGATAAACTGCAATGAGCGCTCTGACCACATAGAAGTTGAGATTGAGGTTGACGGGCAATCTTTCCGCTCCTATGTATCAAAAGATGAAAGCCACCATGTTATTACTGCTGGGATTTGCTTAGACGGTATGGATAAGGCGTATGATGTTACAAGCCTTATATCCGTATTTAGAGAAGGCGTTAATCGCGGGCTTATTCATAGGACGCTTTATAGATGAGACTTAAGATGCGCTGCGTCTCAAAGTTTAAAAGAAAGCGAGTTGATATGAAAAATTTTGTAGAAGAGTGTTGGTTTATATATGGCATTAAATTTTTTGGTAAATTTGTAGGGTTTAGAGTATATCATTCTTCGGGTACCCCCGGTTCTGTAGAATTCAAATGGGAGAAAGCACTTTCTAAGTTTTTAATCGGATGGGTGCATACACACCCATCTGGTATTACGCATGTAAGTGATACTGACGATAGGACTATGCGAGGCTGGTGTATAGGTCTAGGGAAACCCCTTCTGTGTGTTGTAGTTGCTGATGGTCAAGCTCGCGCCTGGTGCTATTGGAAAAAAAGAAAAAGTAGACACAATATCGTAGTTCTTCGTAAAGAGACCTCTATTCTATTTGTAGGGCCTTTTGTTTTCGCCGATACTTGTTCTGATAAAGTAGAGACCCCTGGTTAAGATGAAAATCTTTCTTAAAGAGTTCAAGAAAAAACTACTTAATAACGAACACATGCCCGAATGGCTAGTGGTAAATGACTGGTTAAACCTAAGAGACTGTACCTCCCTCACCCACTTAAACCTAGAAGGGTATGCAAGAGAAAATTAAAAAATTCTAAGGATAATAATGAATATCTCACCTGAAAAATTTAAAGAAAAACTCTCAGCGGGAAAACACCTGCCCTCCGGGCTCGTGGTGGAAGGGGACTTATACCTAGCTAACTGTTCCTCCCTGACTCACCTGCCCGAAGGGCTAGTGGTCAAAGGCTACTTAAACCTAACTGGATGTACCTCCCTGACACACCTGCCCTCCGGGCTCGTGGTGAAAGGTTGGTTATACCTAATTGGATGTACCTCCCTGACACACCTGCCCGAAGGGCTAGT
>Ga0102941_1000710_pt1 | contig 15607 bp, 11 predicted proteins | sample SalPonR2_C_D2_MG_FD_79281 | JGI IMG/M metagenome (GOLD analysis project Ga0102941, IMG submission 79281) | Salt pond soil microbial communities from South San Francisco under conditions of wetland restoration - Salt Pond MetaG R2_C_D2_MG | ecosystem: Environmental > Aquatic > Marine > Intertidal... | reverse complement strand
GTTGATTCAGAAGCAACTGTCCCGTTCAGTTTTTGAATAACAAACGTTTCAATTTTTCGTTAAAAACCATAAACAATTCAAGGGTGTTATAACTTATTTTATTAAACTTTATGGAAACAACATATCGTTAATGGAACCAAAAAAATATACCCTGATAACCGGTGCCAGTTGCGGATTGGGAAAAGAACTGGCAAAAGAATGTGCCCGGCGCGGAATGCATCTTTTGCTCACAGCTTTGCCCAACGAAAACATTGAAAAAACGGGTAAAGAACTTACCCAAAAATACAATGTCGATGTACAAACTTTTGAAGCGGACCTAACAAATTCGAAGGAGATTAGAAAACTTGCAGATACAGTTTCCAAAAATTTTGAAATTGAAGCCTTAATTAATAACGCGGGTCTTGGGGGCGCTCAGCCATTTCTCAAAGCCACGCCGGAATACATTGAACAGATAGTTTTACTGAACATGAATGCGCTTGTACTAATCACCCGCTTGCTGCTACCTGCCCTGAAAAGACAAAAAAAAGCCTGTATACTGAATATTGCCAGCATGGCTTCTTTCAGCCCGATGCCTTACAAAACCGTTTATCCGGCATCCAAAGCTTTTGTTTATTCATTTTCGCGTGGATTAAACTCCGAACTCAAAAACACAGGGATATCAGTGAGCGTTGCCCATCCCGGCGGCATGCGTACCAATTCGCACTCTACCAACAGCATCGACAATCACAATTTCATAATTCGCTCCACTACCCTTTCTGTTAAAAAAGTAGCCCAAATATGCATCCGGGGAATGCTCAACCGTAAAAAACTTATCATCCCCGGTATTCTGAATAAAGTAAGCTGGGTATTGCTAAGAATAACGCCGGTTTGGTTTCGGCTGCTACTCATGCGGTCTTCAATTAAAAAAAATATTAAGCAACAAAATAATATAATTCAAACACCCGGGTAATGGAAACTAAAAAGAAAGTTCTGGTTACTGGGGCAAATGGTTTGCTGGGGGCACATATCGTTCGGGAATTAGTTAAAAGAAAATACAGTGCGAGAGTACTTGTGCGTAAAAAAAGTGACCTGAGTGCCCTTAAAGGATTGGACATCGAGTTTTTTTACGGCAAAATAACTCAAAAAAAAGATGTATTTGAGGCGGTCCGCAACTGCAGTTTCTTAATTCACAGTGCCGCCAAAACATCTCCCAAACCTTCGGATGTGGAAGCATTTAAAACGCCCAATATAACCAGTACAGAACATTGTATCGAAGCTTCAAAAAAATTTCGGCTCAAACGGCTTGTTTATGTCAGTACAGCCAACACACTGGGAAACGGAAAACGTGATAACCCCGGAAATGAAGAGCAGCCGTTTATGCCATGGCTCGAAAAATCGGGTTATGCTTACAGTAAATTCATTGCCCAGCAGATGGTTTTAAACGAAACCAGAAACGGTACGCTGAATGCGGTAGTGGTAAACCCTACATTTATTATTGGTGACAATGATGTAAAACCCAGCAGTGGACAGATTTTTTCACAGATTCTGAATAAACCTGTTGCTTTCTATCCGCCCGGAGGCAAAAATTTTGTAGATGCCGAAGCTGCTGCCATTGGAGCTGTAAATGCCATGGAAAAAGGGAAACAGGGGGAATGTTACCTGCTGGCCGGGGAAAATATGTTGTACAAAGATTTTTACAAAATGACTGCTGATATTGCCGGGCAAAATCCGGTGCTGATTCCTGTTCCTCGGTTTATTTTAATGGGGTTGGGTTACCTGGGCGATTTTTCTGAAAATGTGCTGAAATGGCCTGTCCGACTCTCAAAAGTTAATGCCCGAATGCTTTGTGAAGAAAATTTTTACACCCCTGAAAAAGCCATGAAAGAACTGGACCTTCCGTTCATTCCTGCCCGTGAAGCAGCAAAAAAAGCCATCGACTGGTTTCGCGCAAATAATTATTTCTGAAATACTAAAGTTTCGAAAATGCCTTCTCCAGCCGCTGCAAGGCTTCCTCCAAAATACTGCGCGGACAACCGATATTCAGCCGCAGCCAGCCATCGCCGCCGGTTCCGAATTTTCCGCCGTTATTCAATCCCACTTTTGCCTCATCAATAGTAAATTTGAACAATTCTTTGTCGTTCATTCCATATTCCCTGAAATCTAACCAAATTAAATAGGTAGCTTCGGGCTTCATCACTTTCACTTTTGGCAGTTTTTCGCCGATATATTTTTCAAGGAAAAGATAATTTTCCCACAAATAATCCATCAGTTGATCCAGCCATTTATCGCCGTTTGAATAGGCCGCTTCAAGGGCAACCGTGCCAAAAATATTGCCCATTCCGAGGTGGCCCACATTCAAGGCACGCTCGTACCGGGCAAAATTGGTTTTATTGGGAATTATTGCAACCGACGATGACAAGCCAGCAACATTGAAAGTTTTACTGGGTGCCATAAAAACAATGGAGTTTTTGGCCGCTTCTTCCGAAACCCGGGTAAACGGAATGTGTTTGTACCCTTCGTAAGTCAAATCGGAATGTATTTCATCTGAAATTACCATGATATTGTTTTCGAGACAGATGGCTGAAAGTTCTTCCAGTTCATCTTTTCTCCATACCATCCCTCCCGGATTTTGAGGATTACACAACAATAAGAGTTTGGTTTTTTCCGAAATCTTCGATTTTAAATCGTTGAATTCAAAAGTATACCTTCCGTTTTCCGGTTTTAGCGGGTTTTCAACCAGGTTTCGCCGGGTTCCTTTCACACTGTCGAAAAACGGAAAATAGACCGGTGGCTGCACAATTACTTCGTCACCGGGTTTCGAAAACGTTTCAATGGCCAGTGTAAATCCGGCAACTACTCCGGGACTTGATGAAATCCATTCTTTTCTGATTTCCCAGTTGTGGCGGCGTTTCATCCATCCAATAATGGAGTCGTAATACGATTCCGGCTTGAATGAATACCCGTAAATTTCATGATCGGCACGTTTTTTAATGGCATCCACAATAAAGCCGGGCGTGCGAAAATCCATGTCGGCCACCCACAGCGGCAATACATCGTCGGTTTTAAAAATCCATTCCCTGCCGTCGTACTTAATGCAGTTGGTACCTTCGCGTGGTATTATTTCGTCAAAATCGTATTTCATCATTAACCGGTAATTACATTTGCATTTTCAATAACATTCACTTTTTGCAGGTAATTATTCACCCCATCGTTTTCAACTTTAAGTACAAAATCAAAAATATTTTTTTGCAGACAAAGATCAAAATCACGGGAAGGTGACCATTCCTGTTTTGCCGGATCAAAAAAACGTTCTCCCGAACCTTTTCTGATAATTCTTTTCATGCGGTCGTAATCATTGTCAAGCCCATGCAATTCATTTCTTAAATACTCGGCGCACAAAGTATCTTCATCGGTAGCATATTCGCAGGCATAACCCATGCAAACCAACGAAACAGTTTCCGGATTCCGTTCCCTGATATATTGAATGATGGCAGCGGCATTCACAAAACTTCCGGTAATAATTTCGTCAGCCTGAAGCGCTGCGGCAATCCCCTGTGTCCCCGAACTGGTAGTGTGTACAATTGTCCTGCCTTCGAGGTTTGCTTCAGAAAGATGTGCAGGTGAGTTTCCAAAATCGAACCCGGTTGGTTTTTTTTCATTCCGCTCTCCCATTAAAATATATTCCGGATTGTTTTGCTTGAGAAAATAAGCCTTTTCAATTTCTCCAACCGGAATTACTTTTGCTGCACCTTTGTCATAAACATAGCATGCTGTTGAAAAGGCACGGAAAACATCAATTATAACAGTTACGCCGGTTGCATCTTCTGCTCCTTCAAGTAGTTGCAATATTTGAACATCCATGTTTTTAGTTTGCCCGAAAATAAATAAAATTACCTTAATACAAATTGATATTTACAGGCACAATTTTTGTTGTAGAATCAGGCAATTTAAATACATGCTGTTTGCCAGCGACTTAACATACAGATTAAACTCTTTACAAATAATAGAAGTTAATTTCACATTTATTTGACGTACTCTTAACCTATGTTTTACAACACATACCACAAAATCATGTTATGTTTGCAGCGACAATCATGTTAAACGAAAAAGTTAAATGGATATGAAAACAATTAAATTAGTATTTACAGTTATGGCAGTAGCAGTTGCAGCAATTGTTACTGGAGTTGAGAAACCAAAAATGAACGTAATTCCTGTAACAGCAGACAGGGCAATCGTTTCAATCGAGAATGAAAATCCGGCACAATTCGAAGTAAGTATAGCAGCAGAAAACGGTGATTTAGTATACTACAAACAAACGGAAAACCCGATTACAGATTACCGCAAGATATTCGACTTTACTGATTTGGAAGCCGGAAATTATGTGCTTAACCTTAAAGTAAACGAAACCAGCGTGTCCAATGAATTTTCGGTATCGCACAAAGGAATCGTTGTAGGTGAAAAGAAAATGCGCTTTGCTCCTTATTTCAATTACAAAGAGGATGTACTGCAGCTTTCTTACCTGAATTTCGACCAGGAACCGCTCAGACTGAAATTTTTCGACAACAACGGGCTGGTTTACCAAACAGAACTGGGAAAAGATTTTAACATCGCAACCGGTTACGACCTCTCAAAACTTGGAAATGGATCTTACACAGTGGTATTAAGTTCGTTCGACAATGAATTTACATACAACCTGGTAAAATAGATTGGAAAAAGGAAAACAGAAAAACGAGGCTCTGCATTGCAGGGCCTTTTTTTTTGATAAATTTCTGCCAATCAATGTTTTCATCCCGGCAAAACGATTTTACAGGATAATTGACGCTGTTGATCTTCAATATGGTAGTGTTCGTCGATAAAATATCATTTTGATGTAACCTCCCCCTAATTTCAGGAGTCATATAACCAACAATTATTCATTTAAACAGAAAAGTCATGAAAACAAAAACATTTATCTTATCAGTAGTTGCCGTATTTTTGGCATCGGCAGTTTTTGCCACAAAACTGCCCTCAATGAAAATCGTTCCCGTAGAAGCAGAAAAAACACTGGTAACCTTTGAAACCGGCAGCGCAGCACAGTTTGAATTGTCAGTAAAAAATTTAATTGGCGAAACACTGTATTACAAAAAATCAGAAAAACCGGTTGAAAATTACCGTGCCGTTTTTGATTTTTCAAACTTAAAAAACGGCTGTTACGAGGTAAGTTTAAGTTCGGGAAACTGCACATTGAACCGTAAATTAACCGTTTCAGGAGAAAAAATTAAGGTGGGAGAAGAAATCCGTCTGTTTTCCCCGGTTTACACTTTCGAAAACAACCTTTTAAGTGTTTCATTTTTGAACAAGGGAGAAAAAAATGTATTCCTGAACATTTACAAAGAGGGTGATCACGTTGCCGGAAGAAAGTTGGGGAAAGAGGTATGTATTCAAAAATATTTTGATTTATCGCAGCTCGACGAAGGCCTGTATGAAGTGGTTTTAACCGATAAATTCAAAAATTATTCTTATTACGTGAGGAAATAAAGCGCCTGAGAACAAGAATGATAAGCTCTGCATTGCAGGGCTTTTTTTGTTTTTTAAAACTGATGGTAATTTTCAGGCAAAATTCAATACAAACTATTGTACCGAAACCAGGAAATAAGATTAATAATTGGCAGTATTAAACTATTTTACACCTAAAAAGTCCAAAACAGTGTTAATTTAAAGGAAAACAAGAAACGTGCAAATAAAAATTGAAGGGCTTAGCAAGGTCTACAAAAACGGAAATTATGCCGTAAAAAATCTGAATCTGGAAATTCCCAATGGCATGTTCGGGCTGCTGGGCCCGAACGGAGCCGGAAAATCCACACTGATGCGTATTTTGGTAACCTTGATGAAACCATCAAAGGGAACAGTAAAAGTAAACGATCTCGATTTGGCGAAAAACCGTCGCGAAATCCGCTCGATGCTGGGTTACCTGCCACAGGATTTCAGCTTTTTTTCAAAATTAAAAACCTACGAATTTCTTGATTATGCTGCCCGGCTGGCTGGCATGAAAAACGGAACCACCCGGCGAACCGCAGTAGACCAGATGCTCGAAGAAGTGGGACTTTTTGAAGCCCGCGACCGGAACGCCAATAAACTATCGGGTGGAATGAAACGACGGCTCGGTATTGCACAGGCGCTAATCAACAACCCAAAAATTATAATAGTTGACGAACCAACCACCGGCCTCGACCCGGAGGAGCGGATTCGTTTCCGGAACCTGCTTTCAACAATCAGTACACGCGATGTAATTATTATTCTTTCAACTCACATTGTGGGCGATATTTCGAGCACATGCCACAACATGGCGCTGCTCAACAATGGAGAACTCGCTTTTAGCGGTTCGCCCGAGCAACTGGTGAAAAAGGCAGAAGGAAATGTGTGGCTGATAAATGCCACCGAGGCCGAATACCTCGAAATAAATGAAAAATTCCCTGTTATTTCTACCATACCTACGAAAGGAGGCTGGGAAGTACAGGTTGTTGCCGATGAAATTAATGGTTATTACGGCAGACAAATCGATCCCAATCTCGAGCACGCCTATGTATATTTTATGGAAAACAAACTCAACCAATGGATTAATTCGTAACATCAAAAGCTGTAAAAATGATTTCACTGCACAATATTTTTTCAATTGCAAAATACGAACGGAAAACGTTGCTGCGTAGCTGGTTTTTCCGCATTTTCAGCGTATTGTCGCTTTTGGTACTTTTCGGAATGAATTTCGGGATGATTATCGAAGGAGGTGGTGAAGAAGGCTGGGCCATCCGAAGCATACCGGCAGCCATCCCCTATTTTAACCTGCTTATTCTGAATGTTGCACAGGCAGTTATTGCTGTTTTTCTGGCTTCCGACTTTTTAAAACGCGACAAAAAACTCGATACAACTGAGGTAATTTATATGCGCTCGATGACCAACGGCGAATATGTAATCGGGAAAACCTGGGGAAACCTCCAGGTATTTCTTGTTTTAAATGTTGCCGTGGTAATCATGGCCCTCATTTTTAATATCCTCTCACAAGGTACCTCCGTAAATTGGGAAGCTTACGGTTATTACCTAATTCTTATCAGTGTGCCCACACTCATTTTTATCATGGGGCTTTCATTCCTGCTCATGAGTGTTATCCGTAACCAGGCCATCACATTTGTGCTGATTCTGGGTTACATCGGGATTACCCTTTTTCTTTTACAGGCAAAGTATTATTACCTTTTTGATTACATGGCTTTCAATATACCCATGTTGAGTTCCGACATTGTAGGATTTGGCAACCTCGACAAAATTCTGGTTCACCGCGGTATTTACCTTTCACTGGGCCTCGGCTTTATTTTCCTGACTATCTTCCTGTTGAAACGGCTTCCGCAATCAGAATCCATGACTGTTTTTTCGCTTATTTTCGGAATCCTGTTTTTTGCAACCGGCAGCTACCTGGGATATTTGCACATCAGCGATTTTAAAACAACCGAAAATTTACGCAGTCATTTGGTTGAACTGAACAACAAATATGTGAAAGAAGACTTTCCTGCAACACTCAAACATTCCATAACCCTCGAGCACAAGGAAAACCAGATAGAAGCACTTTCAAAAATGACCCTCAAAAATGAAAATGGAAGCGAAATCGACAAACTCATAATCAGCCTCAACAATGGATTAAAAATCAACAGCTTAAAATGGAACGGCAGCGAAATTTCTTTTCTTCGGGAATACCACCTTGTGGTGGCAACCGAAAATTTCAATCTTGCCCCGGATGAACAGGGAACACTCGAGATTGAATACGCCGGCACAATTGACGAAGCCAGTTGCTACCTGGATATAGATGAAGAAACCCGGCAGGAAAAATTCGGAAAATTTATGCTGAATGTCGATAAAAGATATGCATTTTTAAACCCGGATTATGTATTGCTTACTTCCGAAGCCAACTGGTATCCCAAAACCGGTGTAACATACAGCACCGAAGATGTAAGCTGGAACCATCCCGAATTCATCGATTTCGATTTCAGGGTGAAAACCACACCGGGGCTGCAGGCCGTTTCGCAAGGTGAAATCAACGAGGTTTCAGAAGGAGAATTTACTTTTGAAAACAAAGTGCCATTGACACAAATTTCGCTGGCAATCGGCAATTACGTCCAGCAAAAAATTGTGCAGGACAGCATTGAATTCGGTCTCTGGCTCATTGATGGCCACAACTATTTTACCGGTACTTTCGATGAAATAAATGATACCATCCCCACACTTATTAATGAACGTTTGAACGATTTTGAAATAACCTACAACCTCGATTATGCCTTCGACCGTCTGTTTTTGGTAGAAGTTCCGGCCCAGTTCAAAACCTATCAGCGCATGTGGACATCGCGATACGAAGCCGTTCAGCCAGAGCAGGTGCTCGTTCCTGAAAAAGGGTACCTCATTCGCGAAGCCGATTTCGAAGGCATGAAAAAAAGAATGCAGCGCTGGGGGCGCCGCGGCGACAATAATATGACCGAAGAAGATATACAAATCCGGTTGCTGTTTGATTTTCTGAATACATTCACTGAAGAAATGGCTGCCGATTTCCAGGGAGGACGAGGTGGTTTCAGCGTAGAAGAATTTCCGAATCCCTATTTTATTTTCCCAATGTTCTATAATTTTCAGAACAATATACAATCTGATAAATGGCCGATTACCAACCGGATTTTTGAAGCCTACCTGAAAAGCCAGTCGACCAGCATGCGCGGAGCCTGGATGCGTAACATGCAGGGAATGAGCGACGACGAACTGGCAAACATTGCACTGCAGGACAGCACTTTTGAAGAAATCATTTCGGATCCGGATCAGAAAAAAATCATCGACAATGTCGTCAAACTCAAAGGAGAGGTTTTATTTTCGATGGTGGAATGGAAAGCCGGACAAGAGGAATTTGAAGAATTTCTGAGAAAAGTGTTGAAAGAATACCAGTTCAAAAATATTGAATTCGAGCAGTTCGACCAACGCATCAAACAAGAGTTTGGTATTGAACTCTCACCAATGATGGACGAATGGTTTCAGGCCACTTCGCTCCCGGGCTACCTGTTTTCTCCGGTTGAAGCTGTGAAAGTAAGAACCGGCGACATGATGAAAACCAAAGTATCGCTAAAAATTACCAATTTTTCCGATATCGAAGGAATTGTAAAGATTTCATTCCGGCTTGAGGGCGGGGGACGCAGAGGCGGTTTTGGTGGCCCTTCGGGCGACGAAAACATGATAAACAAACTGGTCTATCTCGAACCTCATCAAACCAAAGAAGCAACCTACATGCTCGATGCCGACCCGAGAATGTACATGATTAATACGCTTACTTCGCAAAATATTCCGCAAATGATTATGGATGGATTGCGTGATGTGGAAGAAGATCCGAAAGCGAAACCTGAAGAAGGAGTAAAAATTTCAGATACACCGGTACAATCGGAATCGCAGGACGAAATAATTGTGGATAACGAAGATCCGGAATTTGAAGTCACCGTAACCGAAGATATCAGCCTGCTCGAAAGATGGATTCTGGAAGATGAAGAAATTGAGGGCAGCAAAAAATATTCAGGAATGAATTACTGGCGCCCGCCATCAAACTGGACCGCCGTTACCAATTCTGAATTTTATGGCGAATATATCCGTTCCGGAATGTATGTCAAATCGGGTGACGGCTCGCTAAAAGCAAAGTGGCATGTTCCCATTACCGAACCCGGTTATTATGATGTACAGTATCATTTGTACAAATCCAGAAGATTCGGACGCCGCGGAGGCGATGATGAACGCGGAGAATACCATTTTACCATCCACAGCGACGATGGTGCAGAAGAACAATCACTCAGCATTCAAAGTGCCGAAGAAGGCTGGAACAACCTGGGTTCTTTCTATTTTTCACCCGACACTGCCCTGATTGAACTGAGCAACGAATCGGAATTGCGGATAGTTTTTGCTGATGCCGTAAGACTCATAAAACTGTAAAATAATAAACTATTAGATATGAATCTTTTAACAACAAAAAAACGCATGTTAAAAACAATCTTCGTTGGTTTGATAATGGTTTTTATCATTTCAGGAACCAATGCACAGGAAGTACTTACACTCGAAAAGGCAATTGATTTTGCCGAAACCGGAAGTCCTGATTTGAGGCGCTCATCACTCAATCTCGAGCGGTTCCAAAAAAGTCTGGAGGCGCAGCGTGCCGCTTTGAAATCGCGGTTTTCACTCGATGTTACTCCGGTAATGTTCAGCCGGAACCGCCGGTTCGATAACCGTGTTTCAGAATGGTACACCAACGAAAATTTCGAAACAAGTGCCTTGTTCAGAGTTGAACAGCCCATTTTATTAACCGACGGAACTATTTCACTAACCAACGAATTCGGGTGGTCGAGCAGTTTTTCAGATGCCACAAACACAGAAAGCGAGGTTTTCTACAACAACCTTTACCTCAACCTTAACCAGCCTCTTTTTACTTACAACAGGCAAAAACTGGAACTGAAAGAGCTGGAGTTAAATTTTGAAAACGCCAACCTGAGTTATGCCATGCAACGCCTGAACCTCGAGCGAAATGTGACCGAATTTTTTTACAATGTTTATATGGCGCAAATGAACCTGCGCATTGCACAGGATGAATTGGAAAATACGCAAAAAAGCTACGACATTATTTTGAATAAAGTTGAAGCCGGTCTGGCAGCAAAAGAAGAACAGTATCAGGCAGAACTGAACCTTGCCACTGCAAAATCGACCCTGCAAAACCGCGAGGTGGCTTTTGAAAATGCCAAAGACCAGTTGAAGCTTTATCTCGGAATGGACTTATACAAAGACTTTTCAATTTTGGCAGATGTCGCCATTAACCCGGTTCCCGTAGATTTGGAAAAAGCCATTGAAACCGGATTGAATTCGCGGATGGAGCTTCGCCAGCGGGAAATCGATATTTCTTCGAGCCAGTTTGAACTCATTCGCACCAAATCGTTAAACGAGTTCAGGGGTGATGTAAATCTGCGCCTCGGTATTTCGGGCGATAATCCGCAACTCGATCAGATATTCGATGCCCCCACCAACAGCCCGTCGGTTGCTGTCAGTTTCAGCGTTCCTTTATGGGACTGGGGCGAAAGAAAAGCACGAATTGCCGCACAGGAAGCTGCGGTGGAAACGCAAAAACTAAATCTTACGGATGAAGAAAACCAGATAATCATCGGCATCCGGCAATCTTTCCGAAATTTGCAAAACCAGTTAAACCAGATTGAAATTGCCCGGCAAAGCCAAACCAACGCCCAGCTCACCTACGAAATAAACCTTGAAAGGTATGAAAACGGCGACCTTACCGGTATGGACCTGAATCTTTACCAGACACAGCTTTCAGAAAATAAAATTGCCTACGCACAGGCACTTATCAACTATAAAATTGAATTGTTAAACCTCAAAATTCAGAGTTTATACGATTTTGAAGAGGACGAATCCATATTGCCATCCGAACTTTATTTAGATGAAAATGAAAACAACTAATTCCAGAAAAAAACAATTAAAGATGAAAAAGATAAAAATACTTCCGTTAATCGCCATAGTTGCAATCTTCGCCTCATGCAACAACCAGGGGCAGTCAGAAAGTACCGAATTAGCTGTACCTGTTTCGGTAGAAGATATTAAACTTCAGAGCATTCAGCAATATGTTACCACCACCGGAACAGTAAATGCGACTTCCGAAGTGGTTATTAATTCAGAAATGGCAGGAGATTATTACCTGCAAACCAATCCGGCAACCGGCAGGCCTTTTAAGCTTGGCGACAGGGTGCAAAAGGGCCAGGTAATTGTGAGACTGGAGAATGAAGAATACGAAAATAACATCGCACTTGAAGCGGTGAAACTGAACCTCGAGATTTCGGAACAGGAATACGAAAAACAGGAATCGCTGTACGAAAAAGGCGGAGTAACACTTTACGAACTGCGCAATTCAGAAGTTTCAAAAACCAATGCGCAATACAATTACGAAGGCGCACAAATTCAGCTTTCAAAAATGAATATTACGGCACCTTTTACAGGAGTAATTGTTGAGTTGCCCTATTACACCCGCGGGACAAGGGTTGCATCAGGTTCGCAAATGGCAACACTGATGAGCTATAACGAAATGTTCATGGAAATAAATTTGCCTGAGAAAAATATTTCGGAACTCGAAGTTGGTCAGAGTGTACTGATTACCAATTACACACTTCCCGAGGATACGTTAAAAGGAACTATTTCGGAACTTTCACCGGCAATCAGCACCGAAACAAGGACTTTTACCGGGGTTATCGATGTTGAAAACCCGGAAATGAAACTCCGTCCCGGAATGTTTGTAAAAGCCGACATTATCACTGCCGGAAAAGACAGCACCGTTGTTATTCCAAAAGATGTTATCATGACCGGAAACCGCGGAAAATATGTGTTTGTTGTAGGCCGTAACAGTGCCGCCGACGACCGCCGCATTACCACCGGTATCGAAAATCCGGATTATGTGGAAGTGGTGGAAGGGCTCCAGGAAAACGACCGCCTGATAGTAAAAGGATTTGAAACATTACGCGACGACTCGAAAGTGAAAATCATCCGGTAAGAATTTCCCGGTAAATCATCAGAAATATTTTTGAAATGAAGAAATTAACACAATTTTCTGTCAATTACCCGGTAACCATACTGATGATTATCCTCGGAGTTGTTCTTCTTGGATACATTTCGTATGACAAGCTGGGAGTTGACTTGTTTCCCGACCTGAATTCGCCCCGCATTTTTGTGGAAATCCAGTCGGGTGAACGGCCACCCGAAGAAATGGAAAAACAGTTTGTAGAAGACATCGAAGCGCTGGCCATCCGGCAGTCGGATGTGTTGCAGGTAACTTCCATTTCCAAAGTAGGTTCTGCCCAGATAACCGTGGAATATGCATGGAATAAAGATATGGACGAGGCGTTCCTCGACCTGCAAAAAGCATTGAACACCCTCACTCAAAATTCCGATATCGACGACCTCAAAATTACACAGCACGACCCCAATACAGCCCCGGTTATGCTTATTGGCGTTATGCACGATGAGATTACCGACATGAACGAAATCAGGAAAGTGGCGGAAAATTATATCCGCAACGAACTGATCCGGCTCGAGGGAGTTGCCGATGTAGAGCTTTCGGGCGAAGAAGAAAGCCAGATTGTTATAAAAACCGACCACTACCGGCTCGAATCACAGGGACTTTCACTCGACGAAATCAGTAACCGCATTCAGAATTTCAACCGCAATGTTTCCGGCGGAAGAATCAGTGAAATGGGCTTGCAATACATTGTTAAGGGCGTAAGCCTGCTAAACGACGTTGAAGATTTTGAAAACCTGATTGTTGGGTATAAAGCCGTTCGGGCCGAAACCGAAGGACAGTCGCGGGTTGAGATGGCGCCTGTTTACCTCAGGGATGTTGCCACAGTAACAGTTGCAAATAAAGAACCCGCCAACATTGTTCATTTTAACGGCGAACGCTGTGTGGGGCTTTCCATTTTTAAAGAGACAAAATTCAACACGGTAAAAGCCGTTGAGCAAATTAATGAATCGCTTGCAGATATTCAGCGGGCGTTACCCGGCTATTCGCTGCAGGTAGTTACCAACCAGGGAAAATTCATCAGCGATGCCATTGGCGAAGTGCAAAATACAGCCTTGCTCGGTATTTTACTTGCTGTGTTTATCCTGTTTCTCTTCCTCCGGCGAATCGGCACCACACTCATCGTTAGTATCGCCATCCCGATTTCAATTATTGCCACCTTCAACCTGATGTATTTTAACGATCTCACCATCAACATCATGACATTGGGAGGACTTGCACTGGGTGCCGGAATGCTTGTTGACAATGCCATTGTGGTGCTCGAAAATATTTTCAGGAACCACGAAAACGGAATGAGTGTAAAAGATGCCGCTGTAACAGGCACAGCACAGGTTGGCGGAGCAATTACTGCTTCCACACTTACTACCATTATCGTTTTCCTTCCAATTGTTTATCTGCACGGTGCCTCGGGCGAGTTATTCAAAGACCAGGCATGGACAGTTGCATTTTCACTGGTTTCATCGCTGTTTGTGGCCATTTTTGTAATTCCCACACTTTACCACCGTTTTTACAAAAACAAAAAAGCGCCGGTAAAAAAACGGTCGCTGAAAATGGATGGTTACGGCCGGTTTCTCGAAAAAACATTAAAAGTGAAATGGCTGGTAGTAATTCTTTCGGTTGTTTTAGTAGCAGGTTCATTTTTACTGGTTCCAAAAATCGGTACTGAGTTTATGCCAAAAACCGAAACCCGGGAATTTACCATGGAGCTAAAACTGCGTGAAGGAACCAAACTGGAGCGCACCGAAGCTACCGTTCAAAACATCGAAACGATTTTAACCGATTATCTGGGCGAAAATCTCGAAAAAATATACTCCCATTCAGGCCCGTCAACCGGACTTGGAACTGACGCAACCAGTGTTTTTGAAGGAGAAAATACTGCTGAAATCAAAGTTATTCTAAGCGAAGAATCCACACTTTCAGCGCAAAGTGTAATTACAACCGTTACCAATCTCACCAGCAACATTCCGGGTCTGGATGTTACCTTTACCAGGGAAGAAAGTGCTCTGAAATCTATTCTCGGAACCGATGAAGCTCCGGTGGTTGTGGAGGTACGTGGTGAAGAACTCGGTGAAATTGAAAACATCGTGGCGCAGGTAAAAGAAGAGATGATGAAAATTGAAGGATTATTTAACGTTCAATCATCGACCGAAGAGGGCGCTCCCGAAGTGGAAATTTTTGTTGACCGTGTCCGGGCCGGAATGTACAACATCGATGTCAGTACCGTAATTACACAGATTCAGGATCAACTGGAAGGAAAAAATGCCGGCCAGTTGGAGAAAGAAGGTGAAATGCGCGACATCACCATAAAAGTTCCGGAAAAAGGATTGAGTGAGATTCAAAATTTAACCATCACATCCAACAACCAGGAATTCCGGCTCAGCGAAATTGCCGATATCTCATTTGGAGTTTCACCCAAAGAAATTTACCGCAAAAACCAAAACCGGATTGGAAAAGTAACTGCCAACCTTGAAAAAGGAGTGGCGCTCGACCATGTTGCCAGCACTATCAGGGAAAATACTGAACAGATAACCCTTCCACCCGATTACCGGATTATGGTTACCGGAGAAGAAGAAAAACGGCAGGAATCGATGGACAGCCTCAGTTTTGCGCTGCTGCTTTCAATTGTGCTGGTTTACATGGTAATGGCTTCTCAATTTGAGTCGCTTATCCATCCTTTTACCATTTTGCTGACCATTCCGCTGGCAGTGGTTGGTAGCATTCTCATCTTTTTCGCGCTGAATAAAACATTCAATATCATGGCGCTGATCGGACTGATTATGCTTGCCGGTATTGCAGTAAACAATTCCATAATTCTTGTCGACCGCATTAACCAGTTAATACGGGAAGGGCTCGATCGTAAATCGGCCATTTTGCAGGCCGGACAGCAACGTATCCGCCCAATTTTTATGACCAGTATTACTACCATTCTTGCTTTGCTGCCGCTCACATTCGGATTTGGCGAAAGTGCCTCGCTGCGTTCGCCCATGGCGCTTGCAGTAATTGGCGGTTTGGTTACATCAACCC
>Ga0102941_1000705_pt1 | contig 15666 bp, 18 predicted proteins | sample SalPonR2_C_D2_MG_FD_79281 | JGI IMG/M metagenome (GOLD analysis project Ga0102941, IMG submission 79281) | Salt pond soil microbial communities from South San Francisco under conditions of wetland restoration - Salt Pond MetaG R2_C_D2_MG | ecosystem: Environmental > Aquatic > Marine > Intertidal... | reverse complement strand
CTATGTTTTGTAGCCATCTCATCAATTCTATTTTCAAAATTATTTGGTGTGGTAACCATTAGCCATAGCTTAAGATTAATCTCAGGACTCAATCTCAATACCCTAGCCACATTTACGCTACCAAAAGAATGACTTATTACTAACTCTGGTTTGTCATTTTTAAAATGTGAAATCAAAATCTTTGAAAATTCAAACATGTTGGTTTTTCCATGAGAACTTTTTCCATGAGAACTTTTTCCGTGCGAAGGTGCATCAATTGAAATGACTCTATATTTTGCCTCCAACAAAACAGGAATCAAGGACGCAAAATTGCCTGTTTGCCCTTCCCAGCCGTGAACAAGATATACTATCTTATCATTTTCACTTCCCCATTCATAACGCATTAAAGAAAATCCTTTATAGTCCAAAACTTCCTTTTGAGCAGAAACTAGCATTTTTTCTTCATGCTCAATTAGCTTGTGCTTCCTTGGATGAGACATGTATTTATAGATTTTCCTTGAGATTAAATTAGGAAATAAATATTGGACGTGTTTGATCATTTTTATACTACTTAAAATTCAATTATTTTGGTTTATGATAAAGTGAATTTCCCTATTCTTTATAAAAAAAGCGTTATCCAAATTGATCTTGAAACTCTAAAATTAATTGTACTGGTTAAAATGGCTATGGTGGATATTATAATAAAAACACTTAAAGGAGGCATATCTGCAAATGCCCAAAAAACAACAAGACTTATTATCATTTGTATCACGGAAAGACCATAACTCACAAACATAGCTCCAAAGAAGAAACCAGTTTCTCTTTCAAATTTATAGTTACATTCATTGCAGTGATTGTTCATTCTAGGAATATCAAAAAACAGAACATTTCCTTTATTAATAAAAATATTTCCTTTTCTACATTTAGGGCATTTACACTTTAATGAATTAATAACTTTTATCATTTCCTTCTGTAGTTTTTTGATTTGCTGTTAGTCTTGGTATATTGCTTTGTAAGTACATGTTTAATAATCATCTGAAATTAAATGTAATTTCATTCCTTCATGAGAGTTTTTAAAACCAAGCTTTTTATAAAAATGTAAAGCCTCTGACCTCTTTTTGTCAGTGGTTAATTGTATCACGTGAGCTCCTTTTTGTTTTGCTCGTTTCATAGCCCATTCAAATAGTTGGGTACCTAAACCTGTTCCTCTTTGGTCTGTCCTGACGCGTACTGCCTCTATTTGCGCACGTATGCCCCCTTTATAGGTTAAATACTGTATAAATGATAACTGCAAGGTTCCCAATATCTCTAAGGCTTTGTTTTGAACAACGATGAGTTCTTGATTGGGGTCGCTGTCTATATTTTTAAAAGCGGTGTAATACACATCCGGCAATGGAATTTTAAAATTCTCTCTAGTTGTACCTAATTTGTCATCGGCTATCATTGCTACAATTGCCGGAACATCTTCTATTGTTGCTTTTCTAAATTTCATTGCTCATTTTTTAACGGTTTATAGTACTTACCAGTACTCTACTATTTTACATATTTTACCATCTCTAAATTCAAAGAGTGCCATTTGTTCGTCGCCTTCCTTAATTTGATGGTCTTCTTTCTTTATAAACCTTTTATTTACGGTTGCCGCTTTTAATCCAATAATTCTATCGGTAATTTTGATGTCGCTGACCCTTCCATTGTAGCTCCCTTTTTCTAAATTTCTTTTGTATCCATTGTAAAGATCTTGCCGTGTATAAACTCCGCCATATTTGGGATGTACATAGGTAAAGTCGTCTGTAAACAAATTGAATACATTTTCTAAATCCATCATGGTAGAACCCGCCTGAAATACTTTGAGATTCAGTTCATAATACTTTTCTAGTACAATATTTAAAGAATCTTTGTGATTCATCTTTAGTTCTTGGGCATCAATGTTTCCTATTAAGAAAAGCGTAAAGAGCACCGAGAATAGATTTGTTACTTTCTTTTTCATTATTGTTATTCGTTTATGACTGTTCTTTTTTGAGTCTTGTATTTTTGAAATTATTAATTTTTATGAAAACCCTTTAATTAATTGTAATACAGCATTTTATGGATCATATTCTTCTATCCAGGTATGGATATGCCCAGAATAATGCATTCCAAGGTAGTTAGCACTTTTTTCAAAAGGAAAAAAGAAGCCCTCATGTTTTATACTATCTGATCCACAACTCATTGCCGCCATATTTTTACCGCGAAGTTTACGCTCAGTTTCCTTTTCTGTTTTTAAACAGGCTGTTATTCTATCAAACATAAATAATGAGACAAGTACCACCAAGCTGAGTATGAGTATGAGCATGAGTATGAGTATGATTTTGCTTTTCATTTTTTTATTCTATTTTGTGTTTAAAAGTACATCAGCGTTTACCCAATAAACTTCTCCTTTTTCAACACCTGCCCATCCTTTTTTCTCGGGGTTATTATATCTTCTGGAATAAATAAAATATTTTCCGTCAGAAGACATATATGGAGAATAATAGCGCCAATTGCTTTCATATTTTAATGGTATTTCTTTCGGTTTTGTCCATTGACTATTTTCATTAAACGTTATTTGAAATTTACCTTGTCCATTAGTAATAGCGTACCGCTCATCTGGTGAAACATACGTTATTAGTTCCTTTTTCTCTGTATTAGTGTTTGTGATAACAGGTGTTTCAAATTTTTCATTTCCTAAATATTTTGCACGATATGTATTCATCCCGCCTTCGTCACTTGGTCTATTTGAGCGAAAATATAAACTCCCATCAGCTGTAACAACAGGATAGGTTTCGAAGTATTCTGTGGAAACTAAAAAATCCACTTTAGAGGCTAATTCCCATTTACCATTCACTTTTTTACTCTTATAAATGTCTGGTGGTATCGTGTAAAGTTTCTCTCGAGTAACATCATTTTTATAAAGTTTAGGGTCTACACCAAGAAAATACATTGTCTTTCCGTCTTTGGTAATTGTTGGGTCACAAGCAACTGAAACTAACACATTATCGTTATACATTTTAATGGGTTTAATGTCAGACCACTTGCCATTAATCAATTCAGAATGGTGAATAACAAAGCTGTTGTCCACAATTCTTGAAAAGAACATTTCTGTATGATCATAATTAAAAACTACATTAAGTTCAATGTTGTCAGTATTAACAACTGATGGCGCAAATAATATAGGAGTTGTAGAGGGAGGTTCCTGGTCGAAATATGAAACGGTATTGTTTTTACAACTAAAAAATGTTACAATACTTAAGAAAGTCGATAAAATTTTATTCATTATTCTTAAAATATTTGCTAACGGTTAGTAAAAGAATATTATTCATTGGGTTTTAACATTTTAATGACCTTAGCATCTACCCAGAATATATCTGTATTTTCATATTTGTCTGTAGGCTTTACTTTACCTACATTTCTATTAAAGAAAAGATATTTTCCATCGGGTGTCACACTTGCACCATATTCAGAAGCTTCAGTGTTTATCCTGTCACCTAGGTTAATAGCTTCACTCCAAGAACCATCTTTTTGTCGAAAGCTGACATAGATGTCAGCATGACCATATCCGCTATCTCGTCTACCATCCCAAAGAATGTAGGATTCATCAGGTGCAATGAAAGGATGAGCGTTTGATTTTCCAGTATTAATCTCTTTTCCGAATGATTTGGGTTCTTCACGTTTCCCGTCTATTAATCGAGAGTAACGAAGATGACCTTCGTCAGACATCTCATCGAAAACATAAGTTCCTTTAGCCGAAGCTGTAAGTCTCATAATCGGGATCTTCATAAATGCGGTGTCAAGTTTTTTTATCTCCGACCAACCAGTATCAGTACGTTTTTTATATCTTCTTCCTAAGTGCATTCTTTTCCCATCAGGCGAAATGAAAGGTTGTCCAACTCTTGGTGATATAACAGAATCTTGCCATTGGCCGTGTTTATATTGGATGACTACAAATTCCATTTTCTTATCTTCTTCTTTATCTCCAACTTCTCTTATGAAATAAAATTCTTTAAGGTCAGGTGTAAAAACACCATCAATTTCCCAATTCAAAGTCGTAACTATTCCAGGGGCAAAAGGTTCCGGTATTAAACCAGGTGGCTTTTGACCAAGATAAGGACTCTCTGTAGTCGAAGAATCATTCTCTTTTGCGTTGGATTTCTCAGTTTTGCAAGCATTTAATAATATTACGAATACCAGCACTAAAAATTTAATTATGTAATCTCTCATAGTTTAATTTGTTTTTAATTATCGCCAACATCTGTATAAGGCTTGTTTCAATACGCTTTATATAGTATTAGTTGCAATTTATTAAGCTATTCTTAACCATGAAGGATGTGTACCATTAGATGTAGTTTTTTCTAATGAAGAACCATCCTTATTCATAATATAAATAGTTCTGTCTTTTCTCTCTTTACAAGTAACAGCTGAAAAGCTTATTTTCGAGCCATCAGGGGACCATGATGGGTACCAATCATCAATGTCATTATTCGTTAATCGTTTTAGATTAAAACTATCTATATTCATTACATAAATTTCATTATTTTCATCTCTATCTGACATAAAAGCATTATGCCTGCCATCAGGAGAAATGTCAGGATGCCATTCTTGAGCTTTATTATCTGTTAATTGAATGATGTTTTTGCCATCAATATCAGCAGTATGTGGTTCAAAATCCCATCCTTCGGACGCTGTAAAAAATGCAGGTTCTGGGTTAGACCACTTACCTTCAACTAATTTCATGGTATAAATTTCTTTATCCTCTTCAGGTTTTCTACGTGTAACATATATTCCGTCCATTTCTAGAGTAAACGTAATTGCAAACTCGTAGCTATCAGTAGAAATAATTTCATCTCCAAAAACCACGGGGGTATCCGTCGGGATTCGATCACTGAGTAATGTAAGACTTGATTTTTTACTATTCTGACAAGAAGTATAGACAGATAGCAAAGTCAAAAAAATGGATAGGCTTTTTATATATTTCATATTCTTGTTTTTTACCACAGTACTTTGTTAGCTACTGCTATTCGATTCGAATGGCATTTATAACCCATTCCATCATATTGTCAATTTCTTCAGAGTAACTTTTCCAATCATATTCAATCAAGACATCTGGTTGAACTCCTTGAGTGACTTTATTTTGGAATCTAAATAGTCTTTTTGAATACGTAACGATCATTCCGGAATTAGGAAGCGTAAACTGTCCCATATCTTGATACCCCGTAGGATTTGAACCCGTAGGCTCTCCAATAATCTTTGCGTTGAGAATTTGTCTGAACTGTGAAGCGTTGCTCGTAGCAGCTGAAAAAGTTACCTTATCTGTAAGCACATAGGCTCCAGATTTCCAATCAATACTATCTGCTAAGTTTAGATAATAAGCTAGAAAAACCCCGACAAAAAAATCGCCGCCACCATTGTTTCTTAAGTCGATGACGACTTGTTTAATTTGATTTTCGTTGACATAATTTAGAACTGATTCTCCAAACTTTTCCATGTCTTCGAACGAAGGGTAACTCTCAAATTTGATATAGACTGCAGTTGTATTCTCTATAGGACTGAACCAAAGAAAATCATGTAAAGAATTGTTAGGTTTTTGTATTTCTGGAATTGACACTTCAAAATATGTGAAGTCTGTATTTTCATAGTAGTCTGTATTACTGATTGCACTTAATTTTACTTTTGATTCTTCTCCGGAATCATCTAAAAAAGTAAACTCAGCTTTGAATTCTTCTCTTGTTAATTGCAATCCATACAACAATTCAGGTATCATCATATACTTTCCAGTTCTAATGATTTCAGATTGCTTGTTTTCAATATACTGGGCTATCTCATTAACTTCTTTGGCTATATGCTTAATTTGCAATCCATCAATTTTAGTCAGTTTTTTGCCTAAAAGTTTTTTATGCTCTTTGGTTACTTTGATAACTCTCCATTGTCCTCCTACTTTGTAGATTTCAATTGGAAACAAACTCGTTTCAACACCTTTCAATGAAAATGCTGTATGGCCGTCCCCAATTTTTCGAGTTAATCGCATTAAGTCTATAATAACTTCTACATCATTCTTTTTGTTTAAAGTTGATTTAATTTGCTGTATTTCCTTTTCGAATTCAACTTTGCTAATCGTATGGTATAAGTCAATATGACTTTGCTCCAGATTGGTCTTATAAAAATCAATGTCTTTAGTCCAACTTTCTATATCTATTGATTGCGAAAATGAATTCAAACTAACTATAAATCCTAAAATTGTAATTAAAGAGCTTCTCATAATTTTAGGATGTTTTGTGGTTACTTTCAATTGTACTAAGCAGTAGAATAAATGCAATTCCAAATCCTACTACACCAATATTAATTCCTAATAGTGTTTTTTCGCTTCCGTCTAAATATTTCATTGAACCACCATAAAAGTCTTGAAGTATATAAGCCAGTAAAAAACCACCTGTGATGAGTAAACTTAAAATGGCACTTATCTTAGTTTCCTTGTTAACCCAAACTAACCATAGGGATAAAATACCAATGCTTGAATTAGTAAGTAACTGCCATACTTCATGAATTCTAACATGAGGTGTCCAATCTGGATTAAATACATGAGTGTCATTGATTTCCAAAAACGGAACCACAATAGCATAGAGAATAATACTGAATGTAATTGCTGCTTTTTTCATTTTTTAAACAGTGTTTAAATACTTATTGTATGAGTTTATATAATTCCTCTTCAAATGACCTGTAGGTTTCCTCATACCTATTATTGCTAAGAATAACAAGAAACTCGTTAGATTCTGGCAGGTATAATGTCATTGTTTTTGCACCACCCCAACTTCCGTTATGATACACCCATTTACCTTTGCTTTCGGTATTGTAAATAGCCACTCCAAATCCATATTTTTTTGATATATCATCTGTAGAGAACATCTTATACTTGCTTTTCTCTGTGATTAAAGTATTGTTTCGTAAGGCTTGTTTCCATTTTTCAAGATCAAGAATAGAAGTATAAATACCAGTATCGCCAATAATAGCTTTCATCCAATTAAGGTGCTTGTGGTTTTTATCTTCGTTTGCTAGTTGGTATCTTTTTTTGCGTTTATCATAGGTGTGTCCAATAGCAACATTGTCATGATACTCTGGATTGTTTTCAATAGAACTGACTTTTGAAGACAGCATTCCTGCTGGAATAAAAATATGTTCCTTAATATACGCCGCGTAGGATTGTTGACTTACTTTTTCAATAATTGCGCCCAATACAACATAACCTGTATTGTCATAGTCATAACGACTTCCTGGTTCATAATGTAACGCCAACTTTAATTTATTTAATACACCAACTACATCTTGAGCAGTGGCCATTTTCTTTCGGTTCCAATATTTCTTATTGTAAAATAACTTTTGATAATCGGGAAGTCCTGATTGATGTCGCAACAAGTGCTCTATAGTAATATCAGGATATGGAAAATCATTTAAAATTTCTTGTACCTTGGTCTCATAACTAATTAATTTCTTCTCAGCTAATTGAATAATGGCCATAGCCGTAAATTGTTTTGAGCAGGAGGCTAACTCAAAAACAGTTTCATCGTTAAGTTGTTTCTTAGATTCAAAATCGATATACCCATAATTTCCTGTAAAAATTATAGAATCGTTTTTAGAATACAATACATTCCCATTAAAGCCTTTAGACTGGTGAGCCTTAGCCAAACTATCTATTCTTTTCGCTATTTGAGCATTTAAAACGTTGGACGCTAGAAGAGTGCTTAACATACAAATTCCTATTAGTAATGTTTGTTTCTTCATTATTATATGGTTTAAATTATTGGCCTTTAAGTTGATTTAATTTGTTTTGAGAATTTTCGCACCAACTACAATTATTTTTAGGCTTTAATTCTAAAGCCTTAGAGAACGCATTCAATGCATTTTCCTTGTGGTCATATATAAAATAGGCATCCCCAAGAGAATCAAATAGATTGCCATCATTTGGGAATAATTCTGTATTTAATTTTAATAGTTCTAATCCCCAATTTGGTTCTTTTTCTTGTGTTATGCGTTTAAAACCAATTCTGTTAAAAACTGCTTTATCAATGGATTTAGAATCCAAATGTTTATTTAAGAAATCAGGTAGGTTTTCTGCTTTATCATGTGTATTGGTATTCATAAAATCATAAACTAACTCGTATGATAACTTAGTTACAGGTTTCGGCGTATAATTATGCTCAGAAATCATTTTTCCAATTTCCCAGGCAACATTCTCAGAATCACTATTTAAAATAGTGTTTGATAATACTATAATCACAGTATCATCTTCTGTAAATCGTACAAAATTTCCAAAGAAAATCCCATTGCTACCGTTGTGCCATACTACTTTTTTGCCTGTTTTTGTTTTAAAGGTAACCCAACCATAGGCGTAGTGCGTATTTCCGTCTTGGTTCTCTACGACAAATGGCGTTTCTAATATTTTTTTAGACTCTACATTTAAAACTTTATTTGTCTCTAGAGCTACATGCCATTTATAAAGGTCTAAGGTGGTAGAATACACATCGCCCTTGCCGATGCTATACCAGTGTTTGTTATTGTATGGTAAATGTTCCTGGGTAATTCCCCAATCTTTCCAAACGCCGTCTGTATAATTAAAGTAATAGCCATGAGAAATAATTTCACTATGAAATGAAATGCTTTTATAACCAGTGTGGTCCATACCTAATGGCCTCCAAAAGTTATCTCTTAAAAATGTCGAATAGCTTTGTCCCGATATAGTTTCTATAATAGCCGCTAATAAAATATAGTTTGCATTTGCATATTGATGTTTTGTACCTGGTACCGATTGCAAGATTGCGTTAAAGAATTCTTCAATGAATTCTTCTTTTGTCGCTTCATCATATCTAAACCCTCCTATTGCCGGAGAAATGCCCGTAGTGTGTGTCAATAATTGATGAATAGTAATGTTCTTCTTATCTGAAGGTGCTTGACTATAAAATTTACTTATGTGGTCTGATGTACTTAATTTTCTTTGCTCTACCAACTTTAAAATGGCTGCTGCAGTAAACTGTTTTGTAATTGAACCAATATTAAAAACTGTTGAAGGAGTATTGAGAATCTTATTCTTTCTATCTGACCAGCCATATCCTTTTGAAAAAATTATGTCTCCTTGCTTTGCCACTAACACAGATGCAGCATAACCATTTTCGGAACTGGCATTTATATAGGTATCTATTTTTGCTTTTAGTTCGTTATTTTTTACCTCTTGCCCAAATACAGTGCTAATTCCAATTAGGAATTGTATCAACACAAGTGAAATTAATAGTCTTTTATTCATGATTTTGATTGTTATTTTGTTTTTTAATCCCCAATGTTCTATAATAATATTCGTGTTTTGGCATTTCTTTTTTGTTCCATTTATGGTCCCATAAAGCTTTACCTGGGTCGAAATATTTAGATACCGGAATCACTTCAGTATCATAGATATATTTATTATAAAATTTAGTGTAATCTAGACCTGTAGTAATTTTAATACCGTTAATGATATCGTCTGTATTGTACAATTTATCTGTGCGTAAGAATTTTGCATATAACCATTTCATCAAATTATCCAAACTCTTTTCATTATTAGTTCTTGATCTAATATCAGTATCTAAAACCATGGCTGTTATCCATCCTCCATGATACACCAAAAAGAAATTATCCAACTTGGTTTTATCATTAATTCCTGCATCACGAATTGAAATATTTCCTAAGCCTTTGGAACCTGTATAATAACCTAAAGACAGTGCTGAAGTTGTTAGCATTTCTTCAGGTGAAACAATACCCATTCTAACAGCTGTTTGAAATGCGTAAAACTCAGAAAATCCTTCATTAAACCAATGTTCTTCTCCATTTATATAACGTATGGTTTCACCATTCCATAAATGAAAAAGCTCATGCATTAGTACCGTTTTCCATGAACCATAACCTAAAGTGGTATTATCTGACCAATTAAGGACAATAGATTTAGGATCTGCCTCGCCACCAGAGTCTATTGTTTTACTAACCTTAATTGTAAAATCTGTATAAGTGGCATCAAATGTATCTCTGGGATAACCGCCAAATAAATCTTTATAAAAGACAAACGATTCAGTAACAACCGCAGTAAACTCAGCTTGTTTAGCTAACGATTCGTTATCTAAAAACTCATAGTTAATCTGAATGTCGCCCGAGGTTATGGTTTGGCTCATTTTTTCTAAATCGGCTTTCTTTATAAGTGCCATATTACAATGCTGGCAAGTGCCAGGTTCAGAAAATAGTAACGCATCGCATTCTAAATCGCAGGGTGTACAAACATAGTCTTTAGGTTTAGAATTACAGGAGAAAGACAATGCAGTAAGAAGTAATACTAATACTAATTGCAGTTTTTTACGATTTGATTTTGGTGTTTTCATTTTAATTAGCTTTTACAGATGCGTTATATTGCTAATGGATTGTGATTTCAAACCATTTCTTTGTTACAATACGTTGCCTTTTCGAAATCCCTGATATTCATAGAAATAATTGGAACCTTTGGAAACATTGATTTGAGTTCCGTTACTATTGCTTTGGACAGACGTGCTTTTTGATCACGTGTTCTGCCTTCCATGATATTGGCAAAAATGTGAATAAAGTCATTTTGAGTATTCCCAATGTTGTAATGCTGATAAGGATTAATTCTAACTTTAATATCTCCTTCATCAAAAAGCTGAGTTGATTCTGCAGTATCATATACTTTTTGCATAATTTCAAAAGGGGATTTTAATGAGATAATATTTTCCGAGCAGTCTATTATAAAGTGTGGCATAATTTATATGTATTTATGAAGTAAATTAGTTGTTCCTTATTCTCTTTATTTCCTTTTTAAAACCTTCCTCTTGTCCTAATTTTAATTTTTTTGAAAGCTGAATTGCCAATTTATAGGTGTCTATAGCTTTGTTGTGTTGTTTGGTTTGTTCGTAAAGTTTGGCCAAGTTGGTCATTAGCCCAATATATTTAGGATAGCCTTCTACCGCCCTATTAAACACCTCGATAGCGCCCAATTTATTCTCTTCTTCGAGTAGTTTTAAAGCTATGTCTACATAATTGCTTACGGGTCTTTTAGCCTGTGGTCCGTATTTTTCCATAAGCTCGCGTTCTCCTTTTAAAAAGGCATCGTCGCTATAGTTACTAAGTAATTCTTCGGGAGCTATTAAGTCCGAAAACACATACTTCAAGCCATAATAATTAAGCAATAATCTAGAGGTGTCATGGTCTTCGTCCCCAACTTCTTCGTGTTTAAATCGTAGATTTTTGGGAGGGTTCTCTTCAATAACTTGAACATATCGTTTGAGTTCCTGTCGCATTCCCCAGCCATCACCTCCACCAATTCCAAAATATATGGCTTTATCCAAGTTGGAATTTGATTTGAAAAACGGTTTAGCTTTTACTGTCATTTCTTCCTTGTTCCACCAAAGCGCTGGAGCTTGAATAATGAATGCGTCAAAAATATCTGGCTTTTCCATAAGCGCATTGGTGCTAAACAAACCTCCAAACGAATGGCCTTCTAAAAGACGATATGGGTGCGTTCTAAAGTTGGATTCTACATAAGGAATTAATTCTTCTTCCAAAAACTGAAGAAATTTAGGAGCACCACCACTTTGATGTATTCCTGATTCACCTACGCCCCCATAAACACCTTGTCCTGCACGCGATGGCGTTAAATCTCTCGACCTGTCTAAACTCTCTATGCCCACAATAATCATCGGAGGAATAATACCAGAATCGGTTAATAATTCTACGGTACTTATTTCATGTTTTATGTTTCCCAGCCCATCCAAAAGATAAAGTACCGGATAGTTAGCATCATTATTTTCATATCCATGAGGTAGTGAAATAATAATAGGACGTTCTTCGTGTAATATTTCCGATTTTAAAATGTATTGAGTGCCTAAACCAAGAAGCTGATTATCTTTAGATAAATCAATTTTTTCTGATATTTGAGCATAAACTATGGTATTGGAAATGATTAATATTAATAACAATCTGGCTAGATGTATCATAATGTTCGTTTTTGATTGATGAAATTTTCCTTAAGCTAAAGACTTAGAGTTCCAAATTCCAGTTGCAGCTGTTTCTTTGACGAAGTCTAAAAAATCTTTTGGTTTTCTGCCTAATACATTCTCTACATCATTAGTGATTTCAGAATTATTAGGATTGCCTAAAACTTCAGAGAATAAATATTCAATTAACCAGATGAAATCAACTGGTACGCCCTGTTGCTTCATCATGTTAACATATGCTGGTAAAGCAATTGGAGTAAAAGCGATGTCTCGCCCTGTTATCTCAGATATTTCTTCAATGACTTCTTTAAAAGTGAGTGATCTCGGTCCTGTGAGTTGATACGTCTTTCCATTGTGTTCCTCATTTAATAAGGCAGCAACTACGACGTCGGCAATGTCGTCTGTATCAACATAAGGGACTTTGGCATCTGCTTGAGGTAAAGCGACAAATCCTTCTAATATGGGCTCTAAGAAAAAGCTCTCACTAAAATTTTGATTAAACCAGCTCGCACGAACGATTGTATAATCTAAACCAGAATGAATTACTACTTGCTCACACAACTCGGCTTCTCGCTCTCCTTTTCCTGATAGTAAGACTAATTTTTTTACATCAGAATGTTTGGCTTGTTTTATAAGTTCTTCTATTGCTTCTAATGCTTCTGGAACGGCTAAATCAGGTTGAAATGTAATATATACTTTATCCATGCCTTGCATAGCTTCAGTCCATGTTTCTGGGTTATCCCAATCAAATGAAGGTAATGCCGATCTAGAACCAATTCGTACGTTATGTCCTAATGTTGTTAATTTACTTGCTACTTTGCTACCAGTTTTGCCTGTTCCGCCAATGACTAAAATGTTACTTGTGTTTTTCATGATTTATGTGATTTAATTATGTTATTATTTCATGCTTTGTATTAAGCTTATTATTAGTAATAAAAATGAGGTAATCGAAGAGACTGTTCTGATGAAATGCAGACGGTTCCATTTTGTTTCAAATCGATTCCGTAGTAATTTCAAGTCTTCTAGGCTAGCTTTGCTTAAATCTGTTTTATCTAAAAGTTCGTTAAGTGGAACATTGCCAAAAATGGTCACCAATAGCACGCCAAAGAAGTAGAATACCATGGCAAAAATCAATAACCAAATCATTGAACTTGATGCATTTTTAAAAAGATATAAATGAGGGAGACCTAAGAAGAAAGGACCAAAGAACACAAGTATAAAAAGCGGATTTATAATGCTTCTATTCATCTGTTGAAATGCCCTTAAGTATCCCAAGTCATCTAATTTGCCTATGCCGGGTGTTATTGCATTAGTCCAAGTAAAACACAATCCTGCCGATAAGCCTACCATTAAGACAAGGACAATTGTTACAATATGTTGCAGTGTAAAATCCATGATGCTATTACTTTAAAATTGTACGTTTAGAATATACACGTGCATACCAGTATAAACTTGCTACAAGGAGAAATTCAAAGGCAATAATCCAGAAGCCTGCAGATGTAAAAAAGGAATAGTGACTTCCTCCATTTGGAATCACAAAGAAAGGGACGGTTATGAGTGCATCTAATGCAACTGCAGTTAATAACATGGTTTGTCCCACTTTAAGTCCATGGGTTTTGTTATCCTTTTTATAATAGAAAGAACAAGCAAACCAAACCAATGGCATCACAACGATAAACAAAACAACATTGGCTTGGTTATCTGGATTTTCTAAAAGGGATATGGTATAAGAAATGGAATAAAATAGTATAGCTATTATCCAAATGGCTATACCTAGTAAAATGGCGCGTTGCGTTTTCATTTGTATTTAAGTTTTAGTTTGGTTTAGATTGTGCCAATCTTGTGCCGTTTTATTAATTAACTGTTTATCAGTTATTTATGTAATTTATATTAAAATTTATGTTTCTCAGTAATTAGAAAATTCTATTATATGAGAATTTTTAAACTATTTCTATGTGCTAATTCAAATCAAAACAAACCATAAATAGTAGTTAAGAGAGTGTTGAATTGAGACGTTAGCTTATGAATGAGAAATATTTCCTTAATATTTCTCATATAATGGAAAAGAATTCCTTGGTGCTATTGTATTAAACCATACAAAGCACAATCCTATTTATAGTCCTGTTAAACGGACAAGTACATTCGGTACAATAAGTTGGTTGGTATAATCCATGAGGCTATTCCTTATAAAATTGCGCGTTTAGTTTTCATGTCGATATAAGTTTTACTTACAAGACAAAACTATGATGAAGACAAAAGTGGGGTTTGTTTTAAAGGGATTATGATTTGTTCGAAAAGTAGTTACCTAATGTGGCTTGGACGATAACCGAACTTTTTTTCGAAGGCATTAGAGAAGGAACTTAAACTATCATAACCAACGTGCCAAGCAGCTTCTTGAACTGTAGCCTCTTGATTTCTGATCATCGTATTGGCCAATGTAAGACGCTCATTTTGAAGGTATTTAAACACAGGAACGCCAAATAGTTCTTTAAAATCTCTTTTAAGTTTAAAGGTATTTAAGCCTATTTGTTTAGAAAGTTCAGTTAATGAAGGTGGATTTTCTATATTATCCAGAAGTATATTTTTTGCTAGAATTAGTTTTTCACGTTCTATTGTTTGAATCTTTTCGGTTTTCAAGGATGCCAATTGACCAAAAAAATGAGAAAGTAATACTGTAATTTGACTTCTAAAAAACATCATTTTGGTTTTGCCCTCGTATTGAATATTAAATAAGGAATCTATGATAGATTGCATTTCAGGTGTCATATAAAAGAACGGACCTTCTACATAATGATCAGAAGGATTGACCAATTCATTGAGCATTTCGCCAAATAATTCTCCCTCATGGTTAGGAAGATGGTTTATTATATTAGGGGATGTTGCTATTACCAAACATTTCAATGGTTTGGAAGCGGAAACGGAATGTATAAATTCTACTTCTTCGTCCGCATAAAATGAAAGTGCCAAGCCTTTAGTATGGTTGAATTCTTTCTGTTTTCCCCCATATTTTACAGTTAGATTTACATTGCCAGCACCGTAAAAAGCAACCGCTATTAAAGCTTCATCGAAGAAACAAGAATCTTTTGTAGTTTCCTTGGTCGTGGCTTCTTCTACCAAAATGGTAAAGTCATTAATATTTATAATATCTCTTGTCATGTTTAAAACGAAAGTTACAAATTAAATAGTCTTGATTACCAAACGTTTTTAAAGACAGTGATTAGAATATCTTAAAACAAGCCATTATTTATCTTCTGAATAATGAATTAAATAAAACCAGAGTTTTATAGGATAGTAATCAAATTACTCTAAATACTAAATCTTTTAAAATATCTATATTCCTAAAAGGTAATGTTTAATATGTGGTAGCTAATTTTGGTCTTTTCAGAATGAAATATGAATCGTTCTGAATCGTTTTACTATCTTTATTTCACGAAAGCGTTAAAACGCTGATAGACATGTCCTTAGACGTGTCCTATTTGAGAATAAATATTGTAATAATTTGATTATGAAAGGAATAGGGTAGGGGTTTCTAACTCTGCCACCCCGACAACAAGCCAGTTCATCTATATGAGCTGGCTTTTTAGATTTAACTAATTTGATTGAAACCTTAATAGTTCCATCTCAAGGGTTACTTAACTGAGCCACCTAAGAATCATAT
>Ga0102941_1000702_pt1 | contig 15713 bp, 14 predicted proteins | sample SalPonR2_C_D2_MG_FD_79281 | JGI IMG/M metagenome (GOLD analysis project Ga0102941, IMG submission 79281) | Salt pond soil microbial communities from South San Francisco under conditions of wetland restoration - Salt Pond MetaG R2_C_D2_MG | ecosystem: Environmental > Aquatic > Marine > Intertidal... | reverse complement strand
TGCAGTAGGTAAACATATGCTTGAAATATTTCCGAAACTTACAGAAGATACCAGCACATTGTTAAGAGTTTTAAAAACTGGAGAACCAATAATAGGTGATATATTAAGCTATTATAATTCCAACCTTAAAAGAGTCACTATTTTAAGCACCACACTACCCGTATATGAAGATGGCGAGTTAATTGGAGCAGTGGAAATAGCTAAAGATATGGGCGTTTACGGAGAATTTAACGAAAAGATAAAAAAAATTAAAGATAACAAAGGGATAAAATCAGAGAACAAAGAAATAAAATATAGCATAGACAGTATTATAGGAAATAGTGAACCAATAAAAGAAGTGAAAAACAAAATCAAAAAAATGGCAAATAGTAGTGCGCCAGTTATGATAACCGGGGAAACTGGAACTGGAAAAGAACTTGTAGTGCAAAGCATTCATAACTTTAGCGATAGATGTGATAAAGCTTTTATAGCACAAAATTGTGCAGCTATTCCAGTAACTCTACTAGAAAGTATTCTTTTTGGGACATCTGTTGGAAGCTTTACTGGTTCTAAAGATTCTGCTGGACTCTTTGAATTAGCTGATGGAGGTACTCTTTTTTTGGATGAGATTAATTCTATGGATTTGCCTCTTCAAGCTAAGTTACTTAGGGTAATTCAAGATGGTTGTGTTAGAAGAATCGGAGGAAAAGAAACAAGAATAGTAGATGTGAGAATTATTACTGCTATGAATATTCCTCCTAATAAAGCTCTTGAAGAAGGAAAGTTAAGAGAAGATATGTTTTACAGATTGAATGTATTGGATATAGATTTACCGCCATTAAGAGAAAGAAAAGAAGATTTGAATATTTTGATTAATCACTTTATTAAAACTTACAATAAACAATTTCACAAAGATATAAAGTCTATCAACCAGAAGGCTATGAATTTTTTCAAGGATTACCACTGGCCGGGAAATATCAGGGAGCTTAAACACTCTATTGAGCATGCTGTTTTTATGTCTGAAGATAATGAAATTAAAATGGAAGACTTACCTGAAAACTACAAGGGTATAGACCTTAAAAATCATAATATAGACATAGAGAGTAGAGAACCTAAAAAGAAATTCGTAATAGATAGACCTTTAAAGGAAATTATTGATGATTACGAGAAGGAAGTTATAATCCAAGCTTTAGAAGAAAAGGAGTATTGTATTACGAAAGCTGCTAAGCTTTTGGGTATTCCTAGGCAGACTCTACATTATAAAATTAATAAGTTGGATATTACTATTAAAAAGACTATAGAGTAGAAGACGGGTTAAAACCGTCTTTTATTCTTTGTATTTATTTAATCAGTTAAGGAATTAGATTTTCAAGTAACTTTTCGTATCCTTGTTCACTAACTACACAACCTCTGGGGCCTTTATAAACTTCGATATATTCTTTGCTTTCTAAAAAGTCAATGTTTTTTCTAATTTCTAGCTCAGATATTGGAATATATTTTTTTTCAAATTCTTCTGTTATGCTTCTACGACCAGAGCTTTTATTATTTTTATTTAAATTACTTATAATTTTTAAGGTGAAAAATTCTGTAGAACTTAATCCTAATTCTTTTATATTAAAATTCAAATAATCTTGTTTTTTCAAATAAGAAGGTAAGTTTGGGATGTAAAGAACATCTTCACTTATAGTGGACATATATTCTAACACATTGAAAAGTTCTCTTACGTTCCCAGGCCAAGTATAATATTCTGCAAAAGCCTGAAATGATACTGTCAGTGAAACCTTTTTTTGTAAATTTTTAAGATAGAAATTTATAAGAAGTTTGATATCTTCTCTTCTTTCTTTAAGAGAAGGAATTTCTAAATTAAATACATTTAATCTAAAAAATAAATCCTTCCGAAAATTCCCCTTATCTACCATTTCAAATAAATTTTTATTTGTTGCAGCAATAACTCGGGTGTCAAGTTTTATTATCGAGTCTCCACCTACCCGCATTATTTCTTTTTCCTGTAAAACTCTTAGTAGTCTACCTTGTAAACTCAAGGGAAGCTCCCCAATTTCATCTAAGAATAAAGTCCCTCCATTTGCACTTTCGAATAAACCGATTTTACCACCCTTTTTTGCTCCTGTAAAAGAACCTTCTTCGTAACCAAACAACTCTGATTCCAGTAAATTTTCTGGAATTGATGCACAGTTTACTGCTACAAAAGGTTTATTTTTTCTGATTGAGTAGTTGTGAATTGATCCAGCAAAAAGTTCTTTCCCTGTTCCTGAATCTCCTGATATTAAAATAGAATTATTGGAATCAGCTATTTTTTTACTTATATTTTTTAATTCTTTTACTTTATCGTTATCGCAGACAATTGATTCAAATGTATATTTAGAATAATATCCTTTTCCAATTATCTCTTTGTGTATTTTTTGCTGTACCTCAACTACATCCTTGTATTTTTTTATTAGTATTATTTTGCCGTAATAAGAATTATTAAATGAAACTTTTTTAATAGTAATGATAAGTTTATTGTCATTGTAAATAAAAAGTTCGTCTTCAATTTCTGATTTATTGTTTAATATACCAAGACTGGGGTTGTATGATTTTAGCTTAGAGAGATAAATACCTTCAAATTCAATTTTTTTGATTTTAATTATATTTTTAAAAGCATCATTTAGTAATGTGACTTTATTTTTATCATCTACTATCATTACACCTTCAGATAATTCATCTAACAATATTCTCCACTGAGAAGAAAGAATCCTTTTGTTTTCTAGAGTGTAATTTACTCCTTTCCAGAGATTGGGAATTTTCAGAGAATATTCTAAAATTATTTTTTCGCTGGTATTAGAATCTATATCAAGTATTGATAAGATATCTAAAACTGTATTTATATCAAATATTCTATTACCGATATCTACAATTATACCAGAAGATTCACTTAGATAGTTATATTTTTCATGAGTGATAATGTAATCTGCATTTTGGGGAAAATCCTTCATGTCAGGATAAAAAGGAATTAAAGCAATATTTTTAAAACCTAGTTGATAGATAGTGGCTAAAGTTTCGTTAGACATAAAACTGTTTATGTTTGCTACTAAACACCTGCTTTTTGAAGGAATATTCATTAATTTTTCAACTGCTTTTTTTGATATAGTTCTTCTCATCATCAAGATAGGACAGTCGCATTTTATTATATCCATTAATTCAATTAATATACTAGGATCGGTATAAAGTATTAAGTCTGACTGGTGTATCTTTTCCTGTCGATTGTCATTTGGAGTATAGTATTTAACTTCTAATATGTTTCCAAATATGTTTTCGAGTTCTTGTTTAAAAAACAGAGCTATTTTTTCATCTATTGTTAAGAGTGAAATTTTTCTTTTTATCATAATGACCTCCGAGTATAATGGGATAATATAATTTAATCATACTACTATTATCCCAATAAATCAATAATTAACTACTTTGACCAGCATCTGATATTTAAAGTAGTTAATTATTAAAGGCCTAAAAATAAAGGAGTGTATAGCTAATTTATAAATATTAAAAAAATTGGCATCAAAATTGCTTATTAAGTATGTGTATCAACTATAAAGGAGGAAAACATGAATTGTTCTAAAGACAGAATAAAAGATAAAATAGAAATTTTAGCTAAATTTACAGAAAAAGAAAATAAATTTACTAGGTTTTCTTACACAAAAGAAGATGTTATGGCTAAAAAATACATAATTCAGGAAATGAAGAATCTTGGTCTAAAAGTATATATGGATTATGTAGGAAATATATTCGGAAGAAAGGAGGGAAAAAGAAAAAATATGCCTGAAATCTTGATAGGTTCACATCTTGATACTGTAAAAAATGGTGGAAGGTATGATGGAATTGCTGGGATAGTAGTAGGATTGGAAGTTATGAATGTTTTAAAAGAAAATAATATTGAAATTGAAAATCCTATAGAGATAGTTGCTTTTGCAGAAGAAGAAGGAGGCACTTACGGTACTGCATTTTTAGGGAGTCAGTGGTATGGAGAGAAATTGAATGAAAAAGATTTAAATAAGTTTAATATTGACAGTGGAAAAAACATCAAAGAATCTGTAAAAATTCTAGATGAATTAAATGATGAAGTGATAAGATGTAATAATAAAGAAAAAAATATTAGATGTATGTTTGAGTTGCATTGTGAGCAGGGTCCTAAACTAGAAAATAATAAAAAAGATATAGGGATTGTAGAAGGTATCACGGGTAGTAGTTCTTTTAAGGTAGAACTTAAAGGAGAAGCTAATCATGCTGGAACAACACCTATGAATTTAAGGAAAGACCCTTTCCACACAGCATCACTAATAAGTGTGGAGTTAAATGAATATGTTAGAAAACAAAACAGATATAGTGTAGGAACTATAGGTAATATTAAACTTGAACCAAATTCCTATAATATAATACCTGAAAAAGCTACATTTACTATGGATATAAGAAGTTTGGATATTGAAATAATGAAAAATATAATCCGACATATTAGAAAATTCATAAAGGAACTATCAGAAAAAAAAGGAATAGAATATAGAATAACTAAAAACCACTTAGAAAACCCGGTAAAATTATCTAAAGAATTAGTCCAAAATTTAGAAGAAAACTGTAAAAAAAGAAATTATAATTATCAAGTAATGGCTAGTGGAGCCGGACATGATTCAATCATAATAAGTGAACTTTGCGATACTGTTATGGTATTTGTACCAAGTAAAGATGGTAGAAGTCACTGTCCTGAAGAATATTCAAAAGCAATGGACATAGCAAAAGGTGGAGACATAATTTTAGATGCAATATTAAAGATATAATAAAATTTGAGGAGGAAATTAAATGTCTAAAAATAAATTTAATGAAAATATAGATGAAAATATAATAAAAGGAAAAAAGAAAAAAAACTTACTAGATAAAATTCCCCACCCACTAGTATTATTGTTTTACATAATTATCTTTGCAGCAATTTTAACTTATATTATTCCATCAGGGGAATTTGAAAGAGTTACAATGGAAAGTAATATAGGTACTGTTACAAAAACCATACCTGGTAGTTATCATACAATTGAAAAAACTCCCGTAGGAGTATTTGACATATTAAGAGCTATACCTGAAGGATTCGTTGGAATAGCAGATATAGTTTTCATAGTTTTTGCAGCAGCTATGATGTTTGGAATCTTGGAAAAAACAGGTATGTTAGAAGATACTATAGGGTCCTTTGTAAAGAAGATTGGCAGGGAAAGAAAATTTTTAATAGTTTCAATAGTAACCTACGTTTATGGTTTGTTAGGAATATTTGTTGGGTATGAAAATAATATTGCACTGGTTCCTATAGCGGTTGTGCTTTCCTTAGCTATAGGAGGAGATGTAATGCTAGGTGCGGCTATGGCAATAGGTGGTATATCTGTAGGGTTTGGATTAGCACCATTTAATCCTTATACAGTAGGTATAGGTCACAAAATTGCAGAGATGCCTTTGTTCTCTGGTTGGGCATTTAGGCTTGCTGTAGTTTTCGTTTTACTTACCATTTTAGTTTTATTCAATATAAGATATTTTAAAAAGATTCTTGAAAATAATGAAGACAGTTTAGTTAAAGAAGTAGATACAACGGGTCTTACACTATCTAAAGACATTAGTGAATATTCTATGACAAATCAAGATAAAGGGATGCTTTTAGTATTCTTAGTTGGCCTCGGTATTATGCTTTGGGGTGTGTTTACTAACGGTTGGTATATAAAAGAAATTGCTGCTGTATTTTTAGGAGTAGGAATTGTAAGTGGTTTGGTTGCTAAGATGAAACCGGATGAAATAGCAGAAACATTTTCAAAAGCTTTAGAACCATCTGCCTTGGCTGCTATAATAATAGGGCTAGCACAGGCAATAAAAGTAGTTATGGATCAAGGTGGAATAAGCGATACTATAGCTAATGCTCTAGTTTCTAATTTAGAAAATTTACCTAATATGGTGGCGGTTGTTTATATGTCCATTACTCAAAGTATTATAAATTTATTTATACCAGGTGGTAGCGGACAGGCACTGGTTACACTTCCAATTATGATACCAGCGGGAGATATGCTTGGATTTACGAGACAAACTACTATTCTAGCTTTTCAAATAGGTGATGGATTGACAAATATTATGACACCAACACTAGGTGGTCTAATGGCTATGCTTGGACTTTGTAGAGTTCCATATGGAAAATGGGTTAGATATATTGCAAGTTATACAGGTGTTGCTTTTCTTGTTTCTTGGGTATTCTTAATTATTAGTGTTCTAATTGGCTATGGACCTATTTAAAAATACAAGCTTGATATATTAGGAAAAATTAGAAGGAGAGAAAAAGATGGAGAATAATGCGGAGAAACTTTACAATAAATTTGAAGAAGAGAAGTTTGAAAAAGAAAAAATAGCATTAATGTGTGTAGATATTCAGTATCATGATGCCAGTCCTGGTTATGGATTTTTTAAAAATATTTCAAGGGACAATACTGAGTATAAATATTATTTTGATAGGCTGGAAGATAAAGTTTTTCCAAATGTAAAAAAACTTCAAGAAATTCTTAGAAAAAAAGGATCCGAAGTCATACATATAAGAATAGAAGCTTTAACTAAAAACGGAAGAGAAAGAAGCCTTGAACACAAGAGGATAGGATGCCTAGTTCCAAAGGGTTCAAAAGCAGCCAAATTTATTCCAGAAGTTAAGCCTGAAAATGATGAAATAGTTATTTCTAAGACTGCATCAGGAGTATTCAACAGTACAAATATAGATTATATATTAAAAAATCTAGGAGTTGATAAACTAATTATAGTAGGAGTTTTGACAAATGAATGTATAGAAACCGCTGTGAGAGATGCTGCAGATAAAAGTTACAGTGTTTATTTAGTTGAAGATGGAGCTGCAGCATTTAACGAGGATCTACATAAAAGCACATTAAGAACCTTAGATGGGGTGTACTGTACTGTAGTAAAAACAGAAAATATAATAAAAAAAATAAGGGAAGAGATGTAAAGGAATTTCTTTTGAAATTGAAATATATCCAAAAACAAAGTAAAATATAGATTAGGAAGGGTAAATCCTTCTTAATTTATATAATAGGAGACAAAAATGAATAGAGAAGAACTTTACAGAAAAATTGATGAAAATTCTAAAAAAATAAAAGATGAAGTGATAGAAATAAGAAGAGATCTTCATAAAATTCCGGAATTGAGCTACGATTTGCCGAAAACTAGAGAATATATTTTAAATGAATTAGAAAAATACGAATTAGATATAAAAGAAAAGGTAGGACAAAATGGAATAGTAGCTACTTTAAATTTCTCTAAAACAGGTAAAAACATTGCTTATAGAGCTGACATGGATGCTTTGCCAATGAAAGAAGAAAATGAAATTGAGTATAAATCTATTCATGAAGGTAAAATGCATGCCTGTGGACACGATGGTCATATGGCAATTGCTTTTGGGATCCTGAAAATAATGTATGAATTAAAAGATGAGTTATCAGGAAGTATTAGGTTTATATTTCAACCTGCTGAAGAAACTGATGGTGGAGCTAAGGGAATGATAGAAGATGGAGCTTTAGATAATCCAAAGGTTGATTATATTTTTGGCACCCACATATGGCCGGATATAGAAACCGGTAAGTTTGGATTAAAAAATGGTCCTATTATGGCAGGTACAGATATGTTTGAAATACAAGTTAATGGTAGAGGTGGTCATATTGCTATTCCCCATAAAGCTGTAAATCCTTTAGTAGTGTGCAGTAAAATATTAAATGAGGTAGAAGGATTTAAAAATTACTTTATAGAATCCAACGAAAATGCAGTAATTAACTTTGCTTCCATTCAAGCTGGAGAAACTCATAATGTGATTCCAGATTCTGGATTAATGAAAGGTAGTGTCAGGACATTTAGTCAAGAAACAAAAGGTATAATAAAAAATAAATTAGCAGTAGTCATAAAAAACATATCTGAAATATACGGTGCTGCTTCAACCTTGAAATATATAGATAATTATCCTCCTACTATAAATAATAAGGAAGTTGTAGATAAGATTAAAAACATTTTGATTGATTTAGAAGAAAGTGAAAGAATTCATAATGTAAAAAAACCATCTATGGGAGCAGAAGATTTTAGCTACTATTTACAAAAAGTACCGGGAGCATTTATTTTTGTAGGTACATATAATGAGGAAAAAAATATAACTCAAGAAATTCATCATCCAAAATATAATATGGACGAGGATATTTTAACAGATGCCTCTGCAATCTATTCAAAGATATTTGCGGATTTTTTAAATTAAAATCATAATACTTTTAATATACTCCCTATATAAATGAATGAAGGGAGTATATTAAAATCAATACTTGTATAGACAAGTAAACATGTGTTATAATACGAAAGAGTTTAGGAAAAACGGAGGAGATTTATGGGTAGAATAGATAAAGAAAGCAATATACCATATTATCTACAGATAAAAGATATATTAGAAAGTAGAATAAAAAATAATATATATCCAAGAGAAAACCTGATTCCATCAGAAAACGAATTATCTATTGAATTTGGAGTTACAAGAACTACAGTTAGAAATGCCTTAAAAGAACTTCAAAAGCAAGGCTTGATTTATACAGAAAAAGGAAGAGGTTCAATTGTTAAAGGTTCAAAAATAAAACAAAGTTTGATGGAATTCTACAGCTTTGGAAGAAGATTTAAACAAAAGGAAGAAGGAGAAGCATATTCTAAAATAGTAGAAAAAAAAGAAATTATATGTCCTTTGGAAGTAAGAGAGTATCTTGATATAAAAGATGAAGATAAGATTTATGAAATAACAAGAATAAGATATGTAGAAAAAGAACCTGTTATGTTGGAAATATCATATTTGTCTCAAATGTTATTTCCTGGTTTATTTGATAATGATATGGAAAATTTTTCTCTTTACGATATGATTGAATACAGCTACAAGAAAAATATAACAAAAGGAAGAGAATATATACAGCCTATGATTTCTGGAACTAAAGAATCCAGATTGTTAAATATTGAAAAAGAATCTCCTGTGTTTTTAGTAAAGAGGATAACCTATAGTGGTGAAAAACCCGTAGAATATAGAAAAAGCATAATAAGAGGGGATAGATATGTATTTTATACAGAATTTTCTTAGGAGAGATAATATTGAATAAAAATTTGAGGCTATTTCTTATATACTTAAAAATAGGAACTTTTACCTTTGGGGGAGGATTTGCTATGATACCTCTTATTGAAAGAGAGGTAGTAGAGAATAATAAATGGATGGAGGCAGAAGAATTTACTGATTCATTAGCCCTTTGTCAGTCGGTGCCAGGTGCTATAGCTGTAAATAATGCCGTATTTATAGGATATAGAATTAACGGTATATTAGGAGCGATATCAGCTGGTTTTGGAGTAATTCTACCTTCTTTTTTAATTATTACAGCAGTAGCATCTGTATTTGCTCAAATCAAAAATATAAGCTTGATAGATTCAATTTTTAATGGAATTAGGGCTGCAGTTGTTGCATTAATTCTTACTGCAGGTTTAAGATTGCTGTCAGTTACCTTTTTTAACTTACTTATTATTGGATTGACTTTTATAGGAATAGCAGTACTTGAAATAAATCCAATTTTTGTCATTATAGGAGCAATTACCTTAGGTATAATGAAAAATAGAAATGAGGATAAATAAATATGATATTAGCAGAACTTTTTCTTTCGTTTTTAAAAATTGGAATATTTAGTTTTGGTGGGGGATACTGTATGCTTCCTCTTATTCAAAATGAAATTATAACTAAAAACAACTGGATAAACTTAGATACTTTCATTGATATTATAGCTACATCACAGATGACTCCGGGACCTATAGCGGTAAATAGTGCTACATTTATTGGCTTTCAATTGGGAGGAGTATTAGGATCAGCAGTTAATACCTTTGGAGTTGTATTATTTCCTACCATTATAGTTATTTTTTTATCTAAATATGTAGAAAAATTTAAAGATTCTAAGTTGATTAAAGATATTTTTTCGGGATTAAGACCTGCTCTAGTAGGTTTAATACTTGCATCTGCTTTTATGGTAGGAAAAACAGCGATTTTTAATATACAAACTCTTTTAATAGCTGTAGGTATATTTATAATAATAAACAAAACAAAAACACACCCTATACTTGCAATTGTAATATCAGGGATTTTAGGAGCTGCAGTTTTATAATTTAATAGTAAATAATGCAATATAAAGGAATATAGTGCACCTTGAACAATTAACCTATTTATTATTGCTAATATCCTATAAAATAATTACCATAGCTATGTTAAATTAAGGATAGTTATAATGGTAAAATATAAATGTTTATATTAAAGCATATCGACATTTCCCTAATTTTTTCAAAATGAAAACGTTAAACTAAAAATTAAAAATTAAAAACAAAATCAAGAGGAGGAACATATTTTGAAAAATAAAAAACTAGTAATGATACCAGGACCGACACCGGTAGTTAGAAGCATACAAGATCAAATGGGTAGAGAAACAACATCCTTTAAAGATCCAGAATTTATGAAAGATTATAAGGATTTAATTATGGATTTAAAAGATATGTTTAAAGTGAAAGGTGAAGCCTTTGTAGTTGCAGGCACTGGAACTATGGCGATGGAAATGGCAATTTCAAACGTTACTAAAGAAGGAGACAATGTACTTATAGTTTCCAATGGATACTTTGGTGATAGGTATATAGAAATTTGTGAAAGAAAGGGATTAAATATAGATGTATTATCTGCTGAGTGGGGAGATACAGTAACACCGAAAGAAATAGAAGAAAAACTTAAAGAAAAAGATTATAAGGCAATAACTGTAACTCACGTAGATACTTCAACAGGAACAGTTGCGCCAGTTAAAGAAATAGGTGAAGTTCTTAAAAACTTTGAAGATACTATTTACATAGTAGATGGAGTTTGTGCAACAGCTGGGCAAGAAGAATATGTTGATGATTATAATATAGACATATTGTTCACAGGAAGTCAAAAAGCATTTGGAGTTGCTCCAGGTTTGGCAATACTATTTGCAGGAGAAAAAGCTCTAAAAAGAAGAGAAGAATTAGGTGTAATTAGAGAATATTATGTTGATTTTCATAAATGGATACCTATTATGAATGATCCATCAAAATATTTTGGAACACCTCCAATTAATCTTATATGGGCTTTAAAAGAATCCTTAAGATTGATTAAAGAAGAAGGAATAGAAAAAAGATATGAAAGACATATAGAAGATGCTAAATATGTACAGCAAAGATTATTAGATATGGGCTTTGATATTTTAGCTAAAGAAGAATGTAGAGCAGTGACACTATCTAATGTTTTATATCCTGAAGGCATCGATGATGGAGAATTTAGAAAAGTATTATCTGAAGAAGGTGTGGTTGTAGCAGGTGGATTAGGAGAATATGCTGGAAAGTTATTCAGATTAGGACACATGGGTAATATAGATAAGCACATAATAGCTTCTACTTTAGCAGCTATAGAAAGAACATTAGAGAGGGTAAAATAATATGTCGTATTTTAAGATAAAAGGGGTAATACCTCCTGTAATAACACCATTTAAAGAAAATGGTGAAGTTGATTACAAAAAGTATTCAAATAATATAATCAAATGGAACGAAAAAGAACTAGCTGGAGTTTTAGTATTAGGATCTAACGGAGAAACTTCATATTTAAGAGAAGAGGAAAAACTTGAATTAATAAAATTAACAGTTGAAAATACGGATGATGACAAAATAGTTATGGTAGGTACCGGATTAGAATCCACAGAAATGACTATAGAATTAACTAATAAAGCTGCCAAACTAGGAGCAGACTGTGCCCTGCTTTTAACACCTAATTACTACGGTGGGAAAATGGGAGATGAAGCACAACTAGCTTATTTTAAAGAAGTAGCTGATAATACAGAAATTCCTATATTAATATATAATGTAACTAAATTTACTCAGATAAACATATCACCAAAGGTTGTAAGTGAATTGAGCAAGCATAAAAATATTATAGGTATGAAAGACAGTTCAGGAGATGTTAAGCAGTTAATACAGTTCATGAATGCCGGGCTAGATAAAGAATTTAATTTAATTGTAGGAACGGCAGCAGCATGGTATCCGGCACTGGCTGTAGGAATAAAGGCATCAGTAATGGCTCTCGCAAACTGCTGTCCTGATGAGTGTATTGAAGTGCAAAAGCTCTATGATGAAGGTAGTAAGGAAAAATCTTTAGACTTGTATAAGCGTATGTATCCCGTAAATGCTGCAGTAACTGGAGGTTACGGAATAGCTGGACTTAAATATGTTTGTGATAAACTTAGCTACCAAGGTGGTTTTACCAGAAAACCATTACTACCATTAAAAGATAAAGAAAAAAATGAACTTGATAAAATAATTAAAAGAGCAGAATTGATATAAAATATATTATAATACTAAAAACCGCACTTTTAAAAAGTGCGGTTTTGTTATTCATATAAAATTTGGGCATTAATTTAATTATTATCCTAAGAACAATTTTAAATCGTCTTCTACTGTTCCAATTCCAGCTATACCAAATTTATCAACTAATACATTAGCAACATTATCAGATAAGAAGGCTGGAAGAGTTGGTCCTAAGTGGATATCTTTAACTCCTAGGGATAGTAAAGCTAATAATACTATAACAGCTTTTTGTTCGTACCATGCAATATTATAAGATATTGGAAGGTCATTTATATCATTTAATTCGAAAATCTCTTTGAGTTTAAGAGCTATTACTGCTAAAGAATATGAGTCGTTACACTGACCTGCATCTAACACTCTAGGTATTCCACCTATGTCACCTAAATTAAGTTTATTATATCTGTATTTTGCACATCCAGCAGTTAATATAACAGTATCTTCTGGTAGTTGTTCAGCAAATTCAGTATAGTATTCTCTAGACTTCATTCTACCATCACAACCAGCCATTACAAAGAATTGCTTGATAGCTCCTGATTTAACAGCATCAACAACTTTATCAGCAAGTTCTACTACTTGATTATGGGCAAATCCACCAACAATTTTACCGGTTTCAATTTCTTTAGGAGCATCTAAAGTTTTAGCTTGTTCTATTATTTTTGAAAAATCTTTCTTTCCCTCTTCATCCGGTATTATATGTTCGCATCCCGGAAAACCTGCTGCACCAGTTGTGTATATTCTGTTTTTAACTTCATCTGATTTAGGTGGTACTATACAGTTAGTAGTAAATAATATTGGGCCATTAAATGTTTTGAATTCTGTAGTTTGTTTCCACCAAGAACCTCCGTAGTTTCCTACGAAATTATCGTATTTTTTAAATGCTGGATAGTAGTGTCCCGGTAGCATTTCTCCGTGAGTATAAACATCTACACCGGTTCCTTTAGTTTGTTCTAAAAGCATTTCTAAATCTACTAAATCGTGTCCTGATATTAATATTGCAGGATTTTTCCTAACTCCTATATTTACTTCTGTAATTTCAGGGTTTCCGTACTTAGAAGTATTTGCTTCGTCTAATAAGGCCATAGCTTTGACACCGTACTCACCGGTTTTAAGAGTAAGAGCGGTGAGATCATCAGCTGATAGACTATCATCTAAGGTTGCAGCTAAAGCTTCGTATACGAAATCGTAAATTTCACCATTTTCTTTTCCAATATTAACCGCATGCTCAGCATAAGCGGCTAAACCTTTAAGTCCGTAGGTTATAAGCTCTCTTAGAGATCTTACGTCAACATTTTCAGTTGCTAAAACTCCAACCTCTGTGCTATTTGCTTTTTCTTCCATCTCAGCACTTGTAGATACCTGGAAGGTTGCACAGTCATGTAATCCATCTAAATCTAAATCCTTAATCAATTCATCTCTAAATGAAAGCATTTTTTTGATTTGTTTTTCAAAAGCTTCTCTATCAAAGTTCGCATTAGTTATGGTCATAAATAAACTAGTAAGCATTTCATGGTTTAGTTCATTAAGGGTGTTAACGTCTAAATCACCCCTTTTAACTATTTGTGAGATTCCCTTAGTGGTGTAAATTAATAAATCTTGAATATTTGCAACATCATCTTTTTTGCCGCAAACACCAACTACTGTACAGCCTTCATTTTTAGCTGTTTCTTGACATTGATAACAAAACATACTCATTAAATTTTACCTCCTAAAATTTTTTATTATTTATAATTAAATGGACTTGGTGCTTTTATGACAAATATTTCTAAAATTTCTTCGTCTTTATTTCCAACATCCATTTTTGTGCTGTAAGGAATATTAATTATTTTACCCTTTTTATATTTATGTGGTTTCTGCTCATCTAACTGTAAGGTTAATTCTCCTCTAATAACTATCATATAAACATTTGAGTTTGCATTATGTACAGGAAGTCCTTGGTCCTTAGAAAATATCATATGATTTAAATCTACATTTCCATCGCTTATAATTTTTTCTATTAATTTACTTTCTCCATGGCTGAAATTAAAATCTTTTTCAATCAATTTATTCACCTCTTTAAATTTTTATTGTTTATTTATTTATAGTATAGTATAATAAATATAGTTTATCGGTAACAAATGTTACATAAAGGAGTGAAAATTATTATGTATCAAAATTATTCTGATGTACTTGAGAAAGTTGATTTATTTAATGATATTACTTTTTCAGAACTTGAAAATATGTTTTTTTGTCTAAAACCTTTAATAAAAGAATATAAAAAAGATGAAATTATTGCTCTAGAAGGTGATGATATCAAAAGCTTTGGAGTTCTTCTTCAAGGTAAACTGATGCTTTATAAAGAAAAATTTGATGGAAGTAGAGTGCTGTTGAAGGCCCTTTACCCTGGTCAACTTTTTGGAGAAATAGCTTCTTTTTCTGAAAAAAGAAAATGGCCTGCTCAAGTTCAAGTAGCCAAAAACTCTACTGTAATGTTTATGACTCCGGAAAAAATTATCAACACCTGTACAAATTTATGTAGAGCACATAGGCTTTTAACATTAAATATGATAAAAATAATATCTAAGAAAGCTATTAATCTAAATAAAACTATAGAATATTTATCTGTAAAAAGTATACGTCAAAAAATAACCTACTACCTTCTTGACCAATATAAGAAAAATAATTCAAAAAATTTTATGATAGATATGAATAGAAATGAACTTTCTGATTACCTTAATGTTACAAGACCATCACTATCAAGAGAAATGGCAAATATGAAAAAAGAAGGATTGATAGATTATCACAGATCTTCTATAAAATTGTTGGACATTGATAGCTTAAGTTCCATAGTATAGTCCATTATATATTTATCCCAATTCAAAAAAAATATACAAGAAATTCCTTGCCTTATACCCCTGCAGGGTATATAATATTAAAAAACTATTTAGACAATAAATGGCAAAAAAAAGCAGCTCATACGGATAGAGACAAATAACCTTTTTATTTAATAATAAAAGGGATATACTTGTATGGAGGTGGAAAATTATGGATAAATTTGAAGATATACTTTTTTACATTGCAATTGGTTTCTCAGGATTTACTCTTTATAAGGTTTACATGGCTAATAAGGCTGTACCTGAAGGAATGTGTCCTATAAATAACTATATAGAATATATCTATTTATCAATTGGATTGGCGGTGATTTATTTTGTAGTTTCATTTATTAATAAAAAGAAAAGGGTAGAAGATAAATAGAAATTTTATAAAGATTTACCATTTAGAATTTG
>Ga0102941_1000693_pt1 | contig 15817 bp, 18 predicted proteins | sample SalPonR2_C_D2_MG_FD_79281 | JGI IMG/M metagenome (GOLD analysis project Ga0102941, IMG submission 79281) | Salt pond soil microbial communities from South San Francisco under conditions of wetland restoration - Salt Pond MetaG R2_C_D2_MG | ecosystem: Environmental > Aquatic > Marine > Intertidal... | reverse complement strand
ATTTTCAGTAGAAAAGAATCCTAATTTTGACATAGAGTCTATGGAAATGACACAAGAAATGAACTTTGATTTAGATGCTGATGCTGATATCATCTTAGATGGTAGAAGCCTTGAAAAAAGTATTGATGAGCTTTTAGCAAGTGAAAACGAATGGAAACTCAATTCAGCCAAATTACTAATTAATCAAGAGACTGGATTAGTTGAAAGAATAGATATTTCTAGTGGTGGTTCAGATGCAGCTGCTGCAGCGATTGATATTGATGTTACACTTAAAATTACTTGCTGTCCTTTAAAAGCAACTTTAATTATTAGTTTCTAAATTATATATAAAAAATAGGTGTTTATTTTCTAAACACCTATTTTTTTATGTCTACTCATATATTTTCAATCTTTTTCCCATTGGCATAAATTCTTTTTCCCCTGCTTCTGTAAGAATCTTACCAAAAGGCATTTGTGCCACAAGTTTCCAATCTTCATTAATATCCCACTCTTCATATACTCTATCTTTAATAACTTCCGTATAGTGTTGTAATGAAGCACCTAAATCTTCTGCTCTTAAACTTGTCCAAATAATGTATTGTAACATTCCAATTGAATGTTTTGACCAAACTGAGAAATTATCACTGTACAATGGAAATTTCTTTTGTAAGTCCTTAACTGTTTTCATTTCTTCAAAGAATAACACTGTGCCATGACCTGCTTTAAAACCTTCAACTTTTTCCTTTGTTTTTGAGAAGTTTTCTTCTGGTACTATTTTTTCCAATTCTTCTAAGGTAATATCCCAAAACTTATTATTTTCTTCATTTAGTAACAAAATAACTCTACCATTTTGTGAATTGAAAGCAGTTGGTGTATGCTTTATGCTATGTCTAATAATCTCTTTAATACGTTCATCATCTATAGGACTTTCGGCTCCAATATCATAAATACTACGTCTTTTTTCTATTGCTGTAAATAATTCTGTCATATTTAGCACTCCTTTTTTCTTACATCTTACTTAACTTCTTTAACTTCGCTATTAAAAGATTCTTTTCCCCTTCTGCTAATCCTTTAAATAAATCATCTAAAAATTTTTCGTGATCAGGGAAAATCTCAGCGATTTTTCTTTCACCTTTTTTAGTTAGGTGAATATAGAAAATTCTTTTATCATTTGTACACTGTTTTCTTTCAACAAAATTCTTTTCAATTAATTTATTAATTACATATGTTATTGTTCCACTTGTCACAAGAATTTTTTTAGCTATCTCTTGAATCGGTTGGTCACCTTTGTGATAGAGAAACTCTAAGACACCAAATTCACTTAGTGTTAAACCAAAGCTTTTAACATTCTTTTCAATTTTACCAAATGCATTGTTATAACCTCTTGCCATAGCAATAACTAACTTTAAATTTGTTTTACTCATTTCATCAACAACCTTTCTTATTGGTTTAATTATACTAAAATAATATCTTGAAGTCAAGATATTATTTTAAAAAAAGGCACCATTATATATTAATGATGCTGTTAGCTTCTGCAATTAAGTATTCAATTAATAATCTATTGCCAGTTCCTGTTGTTTTAGATCGCTTATCAGTAGCAATAGAAATCTCCATTAGTTTTCTTAACTGATGATAATTGATTTTTTTACATTGATTATATGCTTTCTCACCGGCATAGGGATGAATACCAATGGTTTTACTTGCAACTTTTGCCGTAAGTCCACTTTCCGTAAGAATTTTAATTTTAAAAATTGTTCTAAATTGTTTAATAATCATAAATAATACGAGTATTAATGGTTCTCCTTTTTCATCCATTAGATTAAGAATATTTAAAGCCTGTTCAACATTACTATTAAGCAAAGCATCCGTTAATAGGAAAATGTTATTTTCAATAGGTTGTTCTACAAATTTATCAATAACTTCTCTCGTAATTTCCTTTTTATCTGAATAACCTATTATTTTTTCTAATGATTGAGTTATATAATAAAGATCAATGTCTGAGTTCTTGTTAAGATAACCATATGATTGAATCAAATAATTAAGGGTTTGACTTTTTATTTTTTTATCATGGTCCGATAAGTATTTATTGATCCATTTATTCAGTTCATTATTATTTAGTTTTCTAAACTCTTCTATCCTACTATGCTTTTTTAAGGCTTTATACATTTTTTTTCTTTTATCAATATTACGGGCAAGAAAAATCAAAACACTACTTTCATTTGGTGATTTCAAGTACTTTTTTAATTGATTGATACCTGTATCATCTAATTCTTTATTCATTTTATCTACGTTGTTAACAACTGTAAATGTATGATCACCCATAAATGGTAAAGTTTCTAAATTTGATAAAATATCTTCTATTTCATTTTTTTCCCAATCAAGTAATTTAACATTAAAATCACGATAGACAGGATCAACTTGGTCAATTAGATAATTAATTAAATTATCTATAATATATTGTTCTTCTCCGTAAAATAGATAAGTGTTATCAAACTCACCATTATTGAATTCTTTTATTAGCTTTGTATAATACATTTCATCACTCCATTACTGTTGTTTCTAGTTCTAATGCTTCATCTAATTTAAAAATTATACAACCATTTAAATCATTTCTTAGTATCTCTGAATTAAAAGATTTGTACCTATCCAATACGTTGCTATCTGGATGACCATAGTTATTTTTTCCTACCTGAATAATTGAATATTTTGGTCTAACTTTTTCAACAAACTCATTTGTTGAAGATGTCTTAGATCCATGATGGGGAACTTTTAATAAATCATAATTACTATCTAATTTTTTAACTAGCTCCATCTCTAATGCTTTCTCTATATCTCCAGTAAATAGCATTTTATATTTTTTATATGTGACATCTAGAACTAATGATTGATTGTTTTCATCAAAACTCTTATCTATTGGGTTCAAAACATTAAATTTTATTTTATCATAGATTATTTGATCTCCAGACTCAAGTAATATTACTTCTGTGTCTATTAAACTCTCTTGATACTTTTTTAGATCCCTTGCAATCATTGAATATTTAGGAATAAACAAGTATTCGATTTTATGACTCAACAATAGATTTTCTAAACCACCTATATGATCCCTATGATTGTGTGTTAAAAATAATAAGTCAATATTTTTAATTGAATTTTTCAATAATATATCTCCAATTAAATTATAACTGTCATCTCTCCCAGTATCAATTAATACTTTATTTTTTCTTGGTGTAGAAATAAAAATGCTATCGCCAGAATTGACATCATAAAAATAAACTTCAATCCCTTTATTCATTAAAATGCCACTATATAGAATAATTATACCCATTAAAAGAGAATATATAATACATCTACTGTCAAGTTTTTTTACCTCGTAAACTAGTACTAAAATGAAAACAAGAAAAATAATCAAGATAATTTGACCATTATCAAAACTAGGCAGAAGGATTCGAAGAAATTCTAGTGAATTTAAAAATTCTACGGTGTTAAAAATGAGTTTAATGACTTCAGTAATCAAAATTGTAAGTAAGCCTATAGGGTACAGAACTATATTTAAGAGTATTAAAGCATAAAGAAAGACTACAATAATATTTATAGGGATATTAATTAATAATGTTGCAAAATTTATTTGATTGAAAATATGTATATTAATTAAAGCAATAATTATTTGCACAGATAAAACAATACTTATGAAGCTTGGTAAAAACCGGTCTAACTTATTATAAAAAAATGCAATACTAAAAATTGCTCCAAATGATAATAAGAAACTTACAGAATAGATGCTCATAGGATTTATGAGAATAATAACAATACTTAAAAAAGATAAAAAATTTAAGGGGTCTAATCGTCTGTCTAAAAGATAAATAGTTTCTAAAAAAATTATCATTAAAAAAGCGCGTATAGATGATATCTTAAATCCAGTAATGGCAAGAAATAATAATAAGAGTAGATTAATTATTATTAATTTGTTTATTTGATTTATCTTAAGTTTAGTTAATAACCACTGTAATATCAAAAAAATGATACCAAAGTGTAAACCCGAAACGACTAGAATATGGCCTAATCCGACATTATAGAATGCTTCAAGATCTTCAATAACAAATGATCCTTTATCACCATAAATAAATCCTTTTATAAATGCTAAAGATTGTCCTGAATAGACTTGTTCAAAATGATTTGATAATCGATTTCTAAAATGATAGATGCTTCTTGAAATCGAAAAACTATTGCTTTGAACATCTAAAATATTATTAGCATTTAGATTTGCAATATAATCAATGCCTTGTGATTTTAGGTAGTGTCTATAATTAAAAAGATTTGGATTCGTATTTTGAAAAGGCATCTTTGGTGTTACTTTTATAATAATATCATCACCAATTAAGCCTAAGTATTCTTCATTATATTTTATCAATACTTTATGTCTAAATTTTTCTTTCGAATCTCCTTTAATTATATTATTAGTCTTTAAAATAAATGTGTCTTCATTATTAATACCATACTCTAAAACTCGACCAGATAGTATCACTTCTTGATCAAAACTTATCTCTTGATCATTAATTGTATGAACTACGAAAAATGAGAATATTAAAGCAAATAGGGAAACAATTAATGTTTTTTTATCAACTGTAAAAACCAAAATCAATGTCAAGGTTGAGGTTGCTAAGAAAGCCATTGTATAGGAAAAAGTCAACATAAAAAAAATGTCCACAATTATTAGTATAAGCATTATCAAAAAAGGTCTTTTCATGTCTTCACCTCAATGATATCTTATATTAATTATTGTGAACAATCCATTTTTATTTTAATTATGTTATAATACCTATCTATTGTAAGAGCTTCTGAATAGATTTCTGTTTAAACAATGCGATCATAATTGGATAAGCAATTATACCGCCACCAACTGCTTGAATGATATTTGGAACAATTGATCCAAGGGCACCCGCGTATGAATATAAAACTACTGAAGTAACAAAATAGCCACCAACCATTATTGATCCTCCGATTAATAATGCTAGTAAAAATTTGCTGATTAGAGCTTTAGATGAACCTGAGACGTTTTTTACACCTCTAAATATTAAAGCAAATACTAATGCATCCAAACCTTTGATTAGTAAACTAGGTAAAGCCCAAACAGCATAACCACTTAGTAGATCGGCTAAAAACGATCCAAATCCAGCTGCTATAGGGCCATAAACAGGACCGAGGAATATACCACTAAGATATACTAAAGTGTCCCCTAAATGAATATAACCATTCGTAGCAAGTGTTGGTATTTTAAATGCCATAGTAGCAACTGCTACTAAGGCAGTGAATAAAGAAACGATCACTAATTTTTTTGATTTTGAATTTTCCATTTTTCCCCCTTTTTATTTTGCTTAATACAATTATAACACAAGGGGTACAATTTTCAAATTGTTTTTTAATGTCTGTTATTATAAAAATTTTCTATAAAATCTATCTCTTTGTCTGATATATGATAATCTAGATAAATCAACTGATTTAGTTTATCAAATAACTCATTACTAAAGGCCTTAGATAATCTTTTGGATACTTCAATAATAGCCTCTTCTTGGTTTAATTTTTTGATTAATAAATGTTTTAAAGGCGTTGCATATAGTTCTAACATATTTCCTTTTTTCTTACCAATATTTGATAAATAAAGATAAAACAACTTAGAGTTCAGCAAACCCAGTAAAGCAAATAATGGAAACTTTAATAGTAGCTTTTTCGATGTAATATAGTATATATCTGCACTACCATAAAAAGATTCGCTACTATAGGCAAATATATTGCTTCTACTTCTTTGAGGCACTACAATTTTTTCTTGTTCAAAGATATTTTTATCTCTTGCCCATTGTATTTCAAACCATTTTCTACTACCAGTTCTTACTTCTCTTCTCTCCTGTAGTATCTCTTTATAAGGTAATAAATGACTTTTTAGCAGTTCATCTAGTTCTACTGATTGATCAATATATAATATTCTTTTATTAGTGTTTTCATTAACAGAAAATTTATTAATATCAGAATTCTTATAAAAATGTTTTACATAATTTTTTTCTTGAAATATAATACTCTTTTCTTTATTCATGACGTATATTGGATCACCAATATTAATATTATATAAATCAATACACCCTTGTGAGAGTTTTTTATTATAATTATATTTAGAGACCCGATCTGCTCCACTCACTAACCCTTGGTTCACATTAAAAAAGTCCATTAATTGATAGTCAGATTGGTTTTTTATTTTTTTAATAATTGAAAAGTGATTTTCATTAATATATAGCTGAATTTCATTTCTTTCATTAAATAAGAATTCCTCATCGATAAAGCATTTATTCGTACAACTATCAATAAGATTTATAAAGGCTTCAAAATTATTAACCACCCTTTTCTCCTCAATTGTTCTCAAAAGCATTTTAGTATTTTCATCCTTATTCTTGCGATAAGTAAAGATTAAATTATGTTGCCCCCGAGCATCTTCAAATATATTATATTCATTAAAATTTATTATTTCAATAAAATGTCCGTTATCTTTCAAAAAATTCCTTAGTTTTTTTGCACCATCAGCAGTAATGAAGTAGTTAGTTGTTAGATAAATTAAAACACCGGATGTATTCATTACATTAATACCCCTATAGATAAAGTAATAAAAAAGATCCATTTTACCTTCATAATAACGTTGACCAAATCTAGATTTTTTAATATTATTGAATAGCTTTTTATTGCCTTTTTCTCCTAAATATGGGGGATTACCAATAACAATATCATAGCCACTTTCTGGTATTGATTCATCAAAGTTCTTGCTAGAAATAACATCTAAATTATGCGTATTAATTAAAATAATTTCTTCTCTACTTTTCGGCTCAAAATAAATATTTAACTCAAGCAGTAATGATTTAATTGCTAATGCGTTGATATCATATGCATGTACATTCTTTGAAATCTCTTTTAAAAACTTCCTTGATTCATCAAATTTATTTACTAAAAGTATCTCTTTAACTAGTTTTATATAGTTGATTAAAAATATGCCACCACCACAGGATAGGTCTGCAACAGTCAAATCCTTAAAAACATTTAGGATAATATCTTTTTCATTTTTATTAAGCTTATATTTTCTACTATAAAAAATACTAGCCAATCGTTGATCCGATAAACTAGTATTATTTTTAAAATACTCAAATAGGGCCTTTGATACCATATATTTAGCAATATAATCCGGTGTGTAAAAACTACCAGTATTCTTTCTTTTGCTCTCTAAAATAAAACTATCAAAATTTTTAGTTATTTTTTTAGACTGATCATTAGATATTTTCAGATTAAAAGTTTCTTCAATACAATTAATTGTTAAACCAGACTTTTTAAATAATAATTTACCTAAATTATTTATATACTGCTTTTCATTAATCATAAATCTCCTACTTTTTCATTTTATTATATTTTCCAAACTCAACGGATTCTACAGAATCAATAGATTTAACAATCTCATCTACAAAAATATCGATATCCGGAATAGATACATCAACACCCTTCTTTTTTAAATACTTCATGATTGAAACCAAACGAATCCCATAGTCATTTGGATTTCTAAAATACGGATGTGATAAAATCATCTCTTTAATATTTTCTCTATTAATTTCATGTATTTTAAGCATACGCTCAGTATCTATTTTTGACTCAATATTATTTAAATACTCTTTCAGTATTTTTTTAGGATTGTCGTGTTTGATTAGAACTTCTTTAATATCATCTATGACATTATTTAAGTTCACACCGCTCGAGACGGCAGGACCATCTTGGTTCTTATTTGTCATTCGCTTCACCTTCCACTAATTAAATCTTCAATATTTAAAACTTCATCTTTTAATTTTATAACATTATCCGATAAAACGTCTTCAATAATTAAGTTTGCTTGATCTAATTCTTCTTGACTTCTACATTCTACGTTGAATTTATCATTAATTATTTCAATTTCAGCTAATAAAAGATTGTCTTCATAAAGTTCATAAATTTCATTCTTAAACTCATCCGTTTGAAAAATAAATGCTTTAGATGAATTTATTGCTAATTTAAAACTATCTGAACTAAGAATTTTATATTTAGATTGATAAACATAATATTCTTCATCTTCAAAAACCGATTTGATTTCAACATCTTTATAGATCATTAAATACTTATAAATAATAATTGAATTTTTTTGAATAAACTCACCAATGGCCATGTCTCGATTTTCAGAATATATTTCATTATATTTTTTTAGTATTGCTTGCTTTATTCCTTTTTCTGAAGACTCAGCCCATTTTTCAATAACATCAATAATAATATTTGAATGGTCATAATTAATAATTCTTGCAATAATTGGATTTCTATCAATTCTTTCTTCATTCTTTATATCATAATCTTCTCTAGTAAATACATCCTTTAAAAACTTTCTTTGATCCGTTTCAATTACAGTAAAAACAGAAAAAGTAGAGTTCTCAATAGCCTTTAATAAAGAAACTTCCACTTCATTTAAATTATTGTTTTTGTAATATTCTTCAATAAAAGAACTACCATTTTCAAATTTATAATCAAAAACTAACCAGTTATTGAATCCAATTTCTATAGTACCATCTGGTAATCCTTTCATATATAGTTCATATGCTTTTTTTACTTCGTCAGAATACTCTCCTTCAGAAGTAAATAATAGTAATTCATCTAATATTTCTTCAATTTTAATTTCGATAGTCATTATTAATACCCCTCACTTAAGACTATATTATTATATACTACATTAGTTTAATAGTCAAAGCCATCATGTATTAAGATTGTAGATGCAATCTCCAATAGATCCAAGGTTTCAACATCAAAAGAATCCTTGTCTAGAACTAATCCAATTTCAGTACAGCCAGCAATAATAACTTCTGCCCCTCTTGAAATGACTTTTTCGCCAGCTTCAACTAAAAGTTTTCTAGCATATTCTGGTTCCCCGCCACTTTTAATTCCTTTTTCTCCATAAATTGCTTTCATTACATTTTTTTCTTGTATTTCTTTGGTTGGATAAACAATTGTATAATCCTTTAAGTATTGATTAAACAATTCTGTTTTGATGGTCCCAGTAGTTGATAGTATACCAACCTTTCTTATATTCGGATAATATTTTTTGATATATTCAACAACTTCTTCGATAATATTTATAATTTTAAAACTAACACTTTCTTGGACTGCCTCATAAAAATAATGTGCTGTAATACATGGGATACAAGCCACATCAACGGATAACTTATCTAAATTTTTAGCCGTTTGAATTAAATATGGTGTTGGGTCTTCGCCATTATGTAATATCGCCTGTGTGCGATCTGGTATTTTAACATTAGAGTCTATTATTACTCGAAAATGGTCTTGGTCTTTTTTCGCTTTAGTATTTTTTATTATTTTTAAGTATAAATCTGCTGTTGCTTCTGGTCCCATACCACCAATAATCCCAATTATTTTATCATTCACAATGTACCTCCATTTTTCTCTCTTCTAATCATTATAACATAGTGAGGATTTGGAACCAAATCTAAATCTTTTTTGAAAATATTCTACACGAAAAAATCCACATATTAAATATTTCAATATGTGAAGTAAAGTTCTTTATGTTTTTTAATCTAATTTTCCCATGTACTTTTTATCACTGCCAACTATATGATTCATTAACCAATCCAGTAACATGTTGTAAATTTCTAAAGCCACTTTTCTTTCATCTTTACCTAATTTGAAACCTGAAAGTTTTTCTTTTACATTTTCTACAAATATCCGATGAAGTTCTTTATGCTCTTCAGCCAAAGGATAACTCTTTTGATCAAAAACTTTCTCTTCCGTCTCAAAATGATAAACAGTATAATCTACTAATTCACTGAAAAGTACATTTAAACGATCATATAATAAATCATTATGAATGGATTTATCTTTGATAAGAAATTCTACATCATTTAATATTTCAATTAATTTAATATGTTGTTCATCAAAAACTTTATATCCTACAGAAAATTTCTCATTCCATTTTATCATTTTTACTCCCCTTGTTAAGTATCCTAATTCAATTCATTAGTATATTTCTGGTCTGCACCTTGAATATGACTTAATAACCATTCTTTTAGATAAGCATCTGTTTTTGAAACAATACCCCTCAAATCTTCATCCAGAACAAGATTGGCTAATAATTCAGTAATTTTCATAAAAAACCGATGATGCAATTCTTTATGTTCAGCTGTATGCTTATAATCATATTTTTCAAATAATTCTTCTTCAGATTCGAAATGATATTCAGTGTAATCAAGTAATTTTGATAAAACGTCACTGATTTCAACATAAAGTTTTTCATCACCAATATCATCATTATTCAATAACGGTTGAATTTCATTTATAATACTAATTAGCTTTTTATGTTGATCATCGAATTCCTCATAACCAACAGAATACTCTTCTCTCCAAGTAATCATTATCCACCTGACCTTCATATAAGACTATAGTTATCTAATTAAACAAACACATCTAGAATCTATTCTAGATGTGTTAAATAAATTATAACATAAAATTTACATTTTTCATATATTTAATGTTCATGGGATAATTGACTTGGTTCAAACCCTTCTAAACCTTTATATTCTTTTCCAGTTTTTTCTGCATAATCATATATAGCTACTTTTAAAGCATCTTCAGCAAGTACAGAACAATGAACTTTTACAGACGGCAAGCCACCTAATTGCTGAACAACATCTTTATTTGTTAATTCAAGGGCTTCTTCAATCGTCTTACCAATAACCATTTCTGTCGTTACACTTGATGAAGCAATTGCGGAACCACAACCGAATGTTTTAAATTTACAATCAGTAATCACGTCATTTTCAACTTTAATATATATTTTCATGATGTCGCCACATTGTATATTACCAACTTCACCAACACCATCAGCATCTTTAATTTCTCCAACATTTCTAGGGTTTGAGAAATGATCCATAACAATATCTGTATATAACATAAATTTCCCTCCTAAGCATTATATAGCGGAGACATAGCTCTCAATGTCTTAACTATTCTAACTAAATTCTCAACAATAAAATCAATATCTTCCGGTTCTGTAAAATCACCAATTGTTAATCTTAAAGATCCATGTGCAATTTCATGACCCAAACCAATTGACATTAGTACATGAGATGGTTCAAGTGCACCAGTTGTACATGCCGATCCACTGGAAGCAGCGACGCCAACAGCATCTAACATTAATAATAAAGCCTCTCCCTCTATATATTTAAATGCAACATTTACATTTCCAGGATGTCTATTATCTCTTGGTCCATTTAACTTAACTTCATCTATTGAACCAAGTATTTTATCAATTAATTCATCTCTTAGTTTACTTAACTTTTCAACATGTGCTTGTAGATCACGTTCTGCAATCTCACATGCTTTTGCAAAACCTACTATTGCAGGTATATTTTCGGTTCCTGCTCTTTTCTTTCGCTCTTGTGCACCACCATCAATAAAAGGTATAATTTTAACACCTCTTCTAATGTATAAAGCACCTATCCCTTTCGGCCCATAAATTTTATGTGCTGAAACAGACAATAAATCTATATTAAGTTCTTCAACATCAATAGAAACATTACCTAATGCTTGAACGGCATCTGTGTGAAACACAATATTATGTTCTCTAGCAATGGCTCCAATTTCTTTAACAGGTTGAATCGTTCCAATTTCATTATTTATATACATAATACTTATTAAGATAGTATCCTCACGAATGGCATCTTTTAATACATCTAAATCTACATAACCATCTTCATCAACATCTAAATAGGTTACTTCAAAGCCTTCTTTTTCTAATGCTTCACATGTATGTAATACTGCATGGTGTTCAATTTTTGATGTAATGATGTGTTTACCTTTAGCTTCATGAGCTTTTGCTATACTTTTAATCGCCCAATTATCTGATTCAGATCCACCAGATGTAAAATATATTTCATTTGTTTTTGCACCAATAGTTTTAGCAATTATCTCTCTACTTTCAGTTAACTTTTCGTTAGCATTCTGACCAAAAGTATGTAAACTAGAAGCATTTCCATATACTTCACTAAAAAATGGCATCATTGAATCTAATACTTCTTCTTTTACTGGTGTTGTCGCAGAATAATCTAAATATCTTCTTTTCATAATTCACCACCTATAAATCCGTAACTAAGTCTCTTATTTCAAGTTTATTTTTATCTTCTATCATATCCTTTAAAGAAATATTTGCTGTAACTTTATTTAATTGGTCAGACATTTCCTTATATAATAATCGTGTGACACAGTAACTAGTTTTTGCACAACAATCATCAATCACACAATCTGAAAGAATAATTGGTCCTTCTAAAACATCAAATACTTTTTTTACAGTAATCTCTTCTAAAGGGCCGTTTAACTTATATCCACCATAAGCGCCTCTAACACTGACAACTAACTCGGCTTTTTTTAGTTCTAACATAATTTGTTCAAGATAGTTTAATGGTAACCGTTGTCTTTCGGCAATCACCGATAAAGAGATTGGCTTTCCCTTTGAATGTTGGGCTATATCAAACAATACACGTAAACCATATCTTGCTTTTGTCGATAGTTTAATTGGAATCACCTTCTTCTTTTTAATCCTTACCCCTGAACTCAAGTTTAATTATACTAATCCTTAGTGCTCTTGTCAAGTTTAAAAAATATATATTTTATTAAGTATAGAAACCTTTTTTCCGATATAATGAATAAGAGGTGATTTTCATGGACTCAAGTAATTATAGTGAAATGTATAAATTAGTAAAAAAAGCTAAAAGATATGAAAAGCAAGGTCTCCATAGTAAAGAACTGGAGATATACGAAACAATACACCAAAACTATTTGCCAAATAGTTCTAATCTTTATAAACGACCAGCGATTTTATATGAAAAAAAAGGCGAGTTTCATAAATCCCTGAAGCTTTGTAAAAAAGCTGTCGAATTAATTGAAGCAGATAAAATTTCTGGAACAAAGAAAACCTTTGAGAAAAAAATCGAAATTCTTAATCGAAAACTAAAACAAACCTCAAGCAAGCCAAAAGAACATAAAAAAAACTATCCTAAAATAAGTATCGGTGCTTTAATTATAATTACTATTTTTGCTGGTCTATTTTATTATGCTTTAAATAAAGACAATACTTATGAAGATATTCAAGTTGACCTAAGCGAAATGAAACGTATGAGTTCTTCTTCTACAGATGATAAGACTACTGAACCGCCTGCCTACCCTATTACTGAAACAATGGTTTCCATTACTAGGACTGCAATTGGTTCGGAACCTGAGGTTATCAATAGCGTAATTATTTCAGATAATACTGCCATAGGTTTAGGTATTCTAGTAAAAGAACAAACCACATATTCTGATAGTAAAAAACTGGCTACTCAGTTCATCAAGGCATTAGCATCAGCAGGTGCTAATGAGTATGATTTATCACCGCCAAGAATGTCAAGTTATGGCGAGTTGTATGATTACTACTCTGTATATGTATCCGTAGGCATTTCAAATAAAAGTGAAGACATAATTCTAAAAGCTTATAAAATTAAAGGTGGAAATGAACTGAATTTTAAATAAAAAAAGTCTTATTCATATGAATAAGACTTTTTTTTATTATAATTCTTCCGCTACTTCTTCAGCTTTTTCTGCTACTTCATCAGCGGCGTCTTCGATATTTTCTTCAATTTCTTCAGTTTTATTCTTAATCTTAGGAACAATTTTCTTACCTTTTTTTATCGCTTCATCTTTTAACTCAGAACTTTTACTCTTAATATCTACAATAGTTTCTTTACCAGATTTTGGAGCTGCTAATAACCCAATTAAGGAACCGATTGATAATCCAAGTAACAGACCCTCAAAAAATCTTATAAAACTCCACTTTCTTAATTCCTCTTCATGTCTTTGTTCAATACTTTTTGTAAATAAACTCATATAGTCTCCTCTCTACTAAATAAACTAGTTCATTAATGACTTAATAACATTATACCCAAAAAACTAAATTAATAACAAGTAATTTAATATTACTTTTCGAATTATGGGTTTCAATTACATTGATAAATGATATAATAACTATAACAAAGATTCATTGTATTTTATTTTTTAAATTAGAAAGGAGTTTCAAATGAATTATATTCTATTAGCAAATGGCTTTGAAGAAATTGAGGCAATTTCAGTTATTGACATTCTAAGACGAGCAGAAATTGATTTAAAAGTAGTTTCAATTAATGAAACTTTAGAAGTTGTAAGTGATCGAGACTTAAAAGTATTAGCTGATATAACCATTGATGAGGTTGATAAAGAGCAACTTCATTCCATAATACTACCAGGAGGCAGCGGTCATAAGAATCTAGAAGCTTCTGAAAAAGTAATTGAATTAATAAAATACGCATATGATCAAAATAAATATATTTTTGCTATCTGTGCTGCTCCAAGTATTTTAGGAAAAATTGGATTATTAGAAGGGAAGGAAGCAACTGCTTATCCTGGCTTTGAAAAATATTTAAAAGGAGCAAACATTTCATCAGAAGACGTATGTGTTGATGGTAAAATAATTACTTCCAGAGGCCCTGGAACTGCTCATAAGTTTGCTTATAAAATCGTAGAAACACTGATAAATAAAAACTCAGCTAATGAACTACAAGAAGGCATGCTATTTAATTAACTAACTGATAAAGGAGCTAAAATGAACTATCCAATTTTAGAAGTTGACTATAATAAAATTTTTCATAATGCATCTCAAATGAAAAAACGTTGCGATAAGTATAATGTATCAATTAGTGGTGTGATCAAAGGAATGAATGGAACCTTTGAAATTGCAAAGGCCTTTACTGAAGCTCAGCATAAGTATCTGGCAAGTTCTAGATTAAGAGAACTTAAAACTATTGCAGATTCTGATTTAGATATTCCTTTAATGCTCATTAGAATTCCTATGTTGAGTGAAATCGATGAAATGGTACAGTACGTAGATATAAGCGTCAACTCTGAATTAGAAATCATCGAAGCAATCGAAAAATCATGTATAAAATTTAATAAGAAACATAAAATCATCTTAATGATGGATCTAGGTGATTTACGAGAAGGTTATTACTCAGAAGAGGAAATTATTGAAGTCGCAAAGTATATTGAATTTCAGTTAGACCATGTTGAACTATATGGCATAGGTACAAACTTAAGCTGCTATGGTTCTGTTATGCCTACTACAAATAATATGACTAGGTTAGTTGCTATTGCAGAAACAATTGAGAGTCTTATTAATCGAAAGCTTGATGTAATATCCGGCGGGGCTACAACATCTATTCCTTTACTGTTAGCAGGAGATATGCCTAAAAGAATCAATAACTTAAGAATAGGTGAAGGTATACTACTAGCCGTTGATTTGCAGGATTTTCATGGTCTAGACATGAGTGATTTTTATCAAGATACTATTGTACTAAAAGCTGAAATTATCGAAATAAAAATTAAAGACTCTTATCCCGTTGGCAAATTATCAATTGATGCTTTTGGCAACAAACCCACATATACTGATATCGGCAAAAGAAAAAGAGCCTTACTAGCCCTTGGCAAAAAAGATATTGGTAGCCATGAAAAATTAATTCCCATAGACCCTGGCATCAAAATAATTGGAAGCAGTAGCGACCATCTAATTATTGATATTAATGATGCGGAAAAAGATTATAATATTGGTGATATTATTTCTTTTAGATTGTATTATCCAGCTATGTTATACAGCAGCCAGTCCCCAGATGTAAATAAAAAAATAATAAATTTACCTAAAAAAAGATAGTGGCTAAGCCACTATCTT
>Ga0102941_1000692_pt1 | contig 15825 bp, 8 predicted proteins | sample SalPonR2_C_D2_MG_FD_79281 | JGI IMG/M metagenome (GOLD analysis project Ga0102941, IMG submission 79281) | Salt pond soil microbial communities from South San Francisco under conditions of wetland restoration - Salt Pond MetaG R2_C_D2_MG | ecosystem: Environmental > Aquatic > Marine > Intertidal... | reverse complement strand
GATTGACGAGCACCTGTTCCGGATTGACCAGCAACGCCGACTCGGTCATCTCGATCTCGATGGCACCTTCCGGCAGGCGGTAACGACGCATGAGCGCCGCCACGTAAGGTGAAAAATCCTCTTGCTGCAGCTGTACCGCGCTGACGTTCACCGCCACCGGCAACAGCGGCATACCCGCGTCGCGCCAGCTGCGCAGCTGGCGACAGGCCTCGTTGAGAACCCAGCGCCCGATATCGAGGATCAGGCCGAGCTGCTCCGCCACGGGAATGAACCGGCCCGGCGATACCATGCCAAGCTCGGGGCTGTCCCAACGCGCCAGCGCCTCGAAACCCGCAAGCCGCCCGGTCACCGCGTCGAAGAACGGCTGGTAATGCAGGTCCAGTTCGTCACTCTGCACGGCACGTCGCAGGCGCGCCCCGATGGCCAGGCGATCCTTCAGCTCCCGTCCCATGCGGGCATCGAACATCTGTGTCCGATTCCGTCCGTAGGCCTTGGCCCGCATCATCGCCGCCTCCGCCAGGCGTAACAGGCTCGACAGTTCGTCGCCGTGTTCAGGACAGATCGCAACACCGATGCTGCAGCTCGGATACAGGCTGTAGTCCCCAGTCTCGACCGGCGCGGCGATCACGGCGCGCGCCAGGCCGGCGAACGCCTCGGGTTCGGGTGTCGCCGCATCCAGCGCCACGGCCACGATGAATTCGTCGCCTGCGAAACGGCCAAACAAGGCGTCGGAGGGAAAAGCCTCGCGGAGCCGCTGGGCGACCGTCACCAGCAGGCTGTCACCCGCGGCCGGTCCGAGCGTCTCGTTGACGGTGTGAAAACGGTCGAGATCGATGAAATACAGCGCCAGCTGGGTTTTCTGCGAGATGGCTTCTGCGGCCATGGGCGCGAAGCGTTTCTCGAACGTCTCCAGCTGCGCCAGGCCCGTCAGTCGGTCGTGGGTTGCCGCATGCGCCAGGGCGGCTGACTGCTCGCGAAGTTTCTCCTGTGTTTCGAACTTGTCGGTGACATCGCGCGCCAGGATCAGCTTGCCGGTCATGCCTTCGAGTTGGAGTTCATGACGAACCACGTCCGCATGCATCACCGTGCCGTCCTTGCGCACTAAGCTCCACACCCCCGCCTCGAAATAACCGCCTGGCCACGTGTCTTTCACGCCGAGATATCGCTGCAGTTCGCCGGGCGCGAACAGCGTGGGTAGATTTTGCTCGAGCAATTCTTCCTTGGTGAATTTGAGCTGCTGGGCCGCCGCGTCGTTCACCGCGATGAATTTCAACTCCTCAGGCTCGAGCAGCAGCAACGGCATCGGGCTGCGGTCGAACAGGTGCCGGTAATGGCTCTCGCTCGCGGCCAGTCGGCTGATGTATTCGCCGCGCTCGATAGCGTAGCGGATCGCCCTCGTAAACTGGCCGAAATCGGCGCCCTTCACGAGGTAGTCGGCAGCCCCGGCCTTGAGCGCAAGCTGATCGACACCGTCGCCGGCCTGGCCGGTCAACAGGATCATCGGCCGCCTGATGCCTTCGCGCGCCGCCCGGCGGATCAGCTCGAGGCCACTGTCGGGTCCCAGGCGATAATCCACGAGGTAGATGTCGTGCTGCTGCGCGGCGACCGATGACCAGTATTCCTCTGCCAACGTGCACTGCTGGACAAGGAACGATTCGTCCGGATCAGCGTGCAGCATATCCGCAATGATCATCGCGTCTTCCTCGTCGTCGTCGATGACGAGGACCCGGATGGGTGTGGCGCTCATTTTTCCGGCGCCGCGCAGTTCGGAAGTTCGACGATCTGCAGCCAGTATCGCTGTAGCCCCTTCACCACGTTCAGCAGGCCCTCGAAAGTTACGGGCTTGGTGATGTAGGAGCTGGCCCCATGCTGGTAGGAACTCAAGACGTCCTCGTCGGCCTTCGAGGTGGTCATGACAATGACCGGAATATGGCTGAGTGCCTCATCCCGCTTCAGTTCTTCCAGGGCCTCCCGACCCCCCATGCCGGGCATGTTCAGGTCCAGCAACACGATACCGGGCGTCGGAGAAACCGCCGGGTCGCTGTAGGGTCCTTCCCGTCGCAGGTATGCCAGCATCTCTTCACCGCTCTCCACGCAATGCAGATCGTTGCGCAGCTGGCTTTCTGCGAAGGCGGCGCGCGCCAGGTCGCGGTCGTCATCGTCATCGTCGACCAGCAGGATCGTGATGGCCGCCGTAGTTTGAGTCATGATCCCTCCTGGGTCGTACCAGAGCGGTCGCCGCGCCTCTGCCTGAGCGGCAGTGTAATGGCGAAAACGGCACCTTCTCCGGGTCGGCCTCTTGCCGTGATCCGTCCACCATGGCGCTCGATAATGCGCCGCACAATCGCCAGCCCCATGCCCGTCCCACGATACATGCTGCGCCCGTGCAAGCGCTGGAAAGGGGCAAAGATCTTTTCAGCATACTGCATATCGAAGCCGATGCCATTGTCCTCGACGGTCACCTGGACTGTCTCCGGGAGGGCCCCGTCTTCGGCGCGCGCCGCATGAACCCGGACATGCGGCGGTCGCCCTGCCACCGTGAACTTGAGGCTGTTGGCCAGCAGATTGTGCATCACCTGGCGGATCTGGCTGCGATCGGCCTCGATGACCGGCAGATCCTCGACGATGACCCGTGCACCTGTCTCCTCGATGCGCGTGTCGAGGTCGGCCAGCGCCTCGGCCACCACTTCCGCCAGCGGCACCGGCGCGAAAGGCTTCGCCCGCGTGCTGATGCGCGAATACGACAGCAGGTCATCAATCAGCACCTGCATCCGCCGGGCAGCGGCCGTGATCCGGGCGAGATAATCCCGCGATTGCTCGTCGAGCGTATCCGAGGCGCCGCTGACCAGGCGGTCGGAAAAAGCACGGATCTTGCGCAACGGTTCCTGCAGGTCATGCGACGCGACAAAAGCGAAATCCTCGAGTTCGCGATTCCGGCTTTGCAGGTCGTCCATGGCTCGCCGCAGGGATGCTTCCAGGCGACGGCTGTCGGTCACGTCCCGCGCCACGCCGTACATCACCTCACCAACGGGCATCGATACCCAGGACAACCAGCGGTAGGCGCCATCCGCACAGCGGAAGCGATTCTCGAAAGTGAAGATCCTGCGGCCTTGCTGCAATGTGGCGCGGGCTTGTTCGGAGGCCTCCACGTCGTCGGGATGCACGAAGTTGATCCACGGCTCGCCGAGCAACGTCTCCACCGAGTGGCCGAGTACACGGGAAAAAGCCGGGTTCACCTGGCGGAAATAGCCGTCCATCCCGGCGATGCAAAACATGTCGATGGACAGCTCGAAAAAGCGGTCGCGGGCGACGATGGCGTCGCGACCCGCCTGGAGTTCCGTGATGTCTTGCGCCGTGCCGGTCAGGATGATCGAGCCATCCGGGCCCGGAGCCCGCTCAGCCCGCTCGTGAATCCAGTGCACAGTCCCATCGGGATGAATAATCCGATGCTTGACGTCGATGCTGCGTTGTCCTTGCGCCACGTCGTCGCGCAAGGTGGCGAGATAGGCGCGATCGTCCGGATGAACGAGCCCGAGAAAGGCCTCGAAGGTGCCGCGAAACGCCTCCTCGCCGATACCGAACATGCTCTGCACATGTTCGCTCCAGGTCATGCGGCCGGTGGCGATATTCAATTCCCAGGCCGCCAGGTGAGCGATTTTCTGTGCCCGCATCAGCAGCTGTTCGCTGCGCACCACGCGGTCGAAAGCGCGGCGACGCTCGCTCACGTCACGGAAATAAATGACGATTCCTTCGGGATGGGGATGGGCGCGCACCTCCACCCAGGTTTCCAGCGGCACGAAGTAATCCTCCAGGTGACCCACCTCGCGTTTCGTCATCGCGGTCTGCAGCATGACGGCGAAATCACTGGACTCGAGTTCCGGGAAGACTTCCAGCGCCGTTTTTCCGACGAGTTCGTGCACCGACCGATGCATGAGGATGGTCGCCATCGGGTTGGCATATACGTAACGCCAGTCGTAATCGAGAATCACGACGGCATCGCTGGTGATGTCGAGTGCCTGCATGATTCCACGCTTGGAAGCCTCGAGGGCCTCGCTCGCCGCCTGGTAACGGTCGAAATGCTCCCGCGTACGCCGCGCGCTCCTGCCGGCGATGCGGGCCAACAACAGTGCCGCAGCAAGAAAACCCGCCGTGAACAGCCCGGCGACCAGCACGAGCTCGGGGAGTACCTCCGCGATATGGCGCGAAGGCGGCGGACGCGCCTCGATCTGCCAACGTCGGCCGTGAACTTCGAGTGTCGTCTCAGCGACCGGCCCGCCGGCGAACGGGCCGGCCGTGAACAGGGTCTGCTGGCCGTCCGAGATCCGGATGGTCTTGCCGGCCGTGAGCGAATCGAATAACGGGGCGAAACGGACGGCCGCCACCAGCGCCTGGCCGGCGAGCTGTCCCGACGCGAGGGGCAACACCAGTTGCGCGCCGATCTCACCACGACCCGTCTCCATCGGCGCACTCAACGCGGGACGGCCGGTCGTGGCGGCGCGCGCTTGGGCGGCCATCATGCGCGGATCGTCGCCTGGTCGACCGATCCGCCATCCTTCGCTATCCGCTTTGGACAAGGTGTGTACGACATCGCCGCCGTCCAGCCAGACCAGCCCCACGATCGCCTCGGCATCGTCGAGATAGCGCTGTCCTTCGTCCAGAAACACGGCATGCCGCTGCGCCGGCGGCGCACGCTCCACCCGCCATGCCAGGCGCTGCAACGCCTCGGTTTTCAGCTCGACCAGTTCGGTGACCAGGACACCCGTGGCCGCCCTGGAGCGCTCGGCGACCCGGACGTCGTCGAGCTGCAACTCGTGCACCAGGCCCAGCCAGATCACACCGGACAAAAGGGCCGTGCCGAGCCCCACGATGCTCGGCCCGAACAGCCGCACATCGCCGCCAAGGTCGCTCTTGCCCTGCAAAAACAGGGCGGCTGTCAGGGCGGCGGCGATCAGGATCACGACCACGCTGCCCAGCGGAGAAACCTGCCAGCCGATGGCGCCGATCCCGAGCAGGTTGTCCGACGCGATCACGATGCTGGCCGCGAGCAACACCAGGCCGGACGCCCAGGTAATCGTGCCGCGGTGCGCCCTCATCCCGGCGAGGGAGGCGGCGAACAGCATGCCGCAGCCGAGACCGAGAATGACCATCCAGGGGAGCGCGATCAACGGCGTACCGAAGGCGCCGGGCGGCCCGATCGCCGTTGTTTCGGAGGTTGCCCAGTGCAGGGCGGCAAGACCGACGATGACCACGCCGGCCAGCCCGCATACGCGCTGCAGCAAATAACGGCCACGTACCAGAGCCGCAATGCCGACCGATAAAAAAACCAGGACCAGCAGTGCCGTCGGCCGGGGTGCGCCGACCGGCAGCCCATCCGGCAGCAGCCAGCCCGGCCACAGCGCCACGAGCAACAGGGCGACGAGAATCACGGCCGCCCCCAGGCTGAGCGCGGCCGCCGCGGGGGAACTGGCCGCACGGGCGAGCTGCATGTCGGGGTCGGGATGAAGAGCGGGTGTCGGCTGTTCCGTCATATGCGGCGGCGAACCGCCTGGCCTCGTGCTGCTTTCGTCTCAATGACCGGGGCGCTGCGGCATCGACCGACGCGCTCCCGTTTTCCACGGGAGTCTACGTGCGAATCATTTACCGATACAGAACTCGCTGAAAATACGACCAAGAAGCTCCTCGGTCGTCACCTCGCCGGTAATCTCGCCAAGCGCCTGTTGCGCAAGACGCAGGTCCTCGGCGGCGAGTTCGGCCGTTGCACCGCCGAGCAGCGCGGCACGCGCGGTATCGAGATGGCGCCGGCCGCGATCGAGCGCCTCGAGGTGCCGTGTGCGGGCCGAGCAGGCGCCCCCGGCCTCACCCGTATAGCCTGCCACGCGCTTGAGATGCTCGCGCAACAGCTGCAGACCCTCGCCAGTGAGCGCGGAGACGTCCACGGACCGGATGCCGGCAGCGTCTTCCGCCTCGGCGGCGGGCCGACCCACGAGATCGATCTTGTTGCGAATGTGCATTACGGGGATACCGTCCGGCAGGGCCGCCGTCGCGTAATCCGTCGCGGCTTCGCGCAGCAGCGCCTGCGTCCGCCCGGCGGGGGCCTGTCCCGCGGACTCGAGCGAGGGCTCGTGTGCAGCCTCCGTCACCAGCAACACCAGGTCCGCGGCCTGCAGGGCGGCACGTGCACGACGCATGCCTTCAGCCTCGACACGGTCCCCGCTGTCGCGCAGGCCGGCCGTGTCCACCACGCGCACCGGCATGCCGTCGATGAGAATATCCTCCCGCACCAAGTCGCGGGTCGTGCCCGGAAGCTCCGTGACGATCGCCGCCTCGTAGCCGGCGAGCCGGTTCAAGAGGCTCGACTTGCCGACATTGGGCGCGCCCGCGATCACCAGCGTCATGCCGTCGCGCAACACCCGGCCGCGGGCCGCCGACGCACGCAGCTCATCGATCGCCGTGAGCAGGCGCGCGAGCTCCGCATCGAGTCCGGGATCGCTGAACGCATCGATCCCCTCCTCGGGAAAATCCAGCCCCGCTTCCAGGCGTGCGCGGCACGCGGCCAGCCCTTCGACGAGCGCGGTGACGCCGGTGGAAAATTCTCCCTCCAGCGAGCGCACCGCCGCGCGCGCGCCCTCCGCCGAGGCACTGGCGATCAGGTCCGCGACGGCTTCCGCCTGCACCAGGTCCATGCGGCCGTTGACGAACGCGCGCCGCGAAAATTCACCCGGGTCCGCCGCGCGTGCACCGGCCCCGGCCAGGGCGCTCGACAGCATGTCGACTACGGCCGGGCTGCCGTGGAGATGGAACTCGACCACGTCCTCGCCGGTGAAAGAATGGGGCGCCTTGAACCACAGCACGAGCCCGCGATCGATCAACGTGCCGTCGGGGTCTCGCAATGCGCGCACCCCGGCCTGGCGCGCCGGCGGCAAAGTGCCGGCCACGCCCTGGGCCAGCTGACGGGCACGCGGGCCGGAGAGCCTGATGATGGCCACACCGCCTCGCCCGGCGGGCGTGGCGCACGCCACGATGGTGTCGCTGTCCGCGTGTAGGGCCATGTTGTTGTCCAGCGTCGCCAGCAGGAAGGGTTCCGGGATCGGTAGGGGGACCGATCCCCGGCGACGTTAGCCGCCGCGCTCGACCACCTTGTTGATGTGCCACTGCTGCAGGATAGCCAGCAGGTTATTGACGAACCAGTACAACACGAGGCCGGCGGGGAAGAACGCAAAGAACACCGTGAACACGACCGGGAGCACCTGCATGATCTTTGCCTGGATAGGATCAGGCGGCGCGGGATTCAGTTTCTGCTGGATGAACATCGTGACGCCCATGGCGAGCGGCAGGATGAAGAACGGATCCCGTGCAGACAGGTCCTGGATCCACAGCATGAAGGGCGCCTGGCGCATCTCCACGCTCTCGAGCAATACCCAGTAGAGCGCGAGGAACACCGGCATCTGCACAAGAATCGGCAGGCAACCGGCGGCGGGATTCACCTTTTCCTTCTTGTACAGCTCCATCATCGCCTGCGACAGCTTCTGGCGATCGTCGGCGTAGCGTTCCTGCAGCGATTTCATGCGCGGCTGCAACTTGCGCATCTTGGCCATCGACTTGCCGCTGGTCTCCGACAGCTTGTAGAACACCAGCTTGATCAACATGGTCAACAGGACGATGGCCCAGCCCCAGTTGCCGACCAGGTTGTGGATCTTCGAAAGCACCCAGAACAGCGGTTGTGAGATGACGGTCAGCCAACCGTAGTCCACGGTCAGGCGCAGCTTCGGCGCCGTGGCCTCGAGCTGGTCCTGCAGCTTCGGCCCGACGAACAGCTGGTCGCGGAAGCTGTCGGTCTGGCCGGGCGCCACGGTCGCGGGCATGCGCACGGCGGTGAGGGTATAGAGTCCGGCCGGAGTCGCCGCAGCGGAGATTTCCGCGCGCCCCGATGGGATGGCGGCCGTCAGGAAGTGGTGCTCGATGGACGCAATCCAGCCGGCGGCGGTCGTAAAGGACTCGCGGGTGCTGGCTAGGTCGCCGACGTCGAGCTTATCGTACTTCTCGCCATTGAACGTGACCGGGCCCTGGAACGAGTAGCTGTCGACGTTGGTCAGCCCGCGTCCAGGCGGGTTATGCATGCGGCGGATCTGCAGGTAGCTCGCGCCGGTCCAGGGCTGCTCGCCGGCGTTCTCGATCTGCTGCTCGAGCTCCACCGCGTAGCTGCCGCGCGTGAAGCGATAGATCTTCGTGACGGTGACGCCGTTGTCCAGCACCGCCGTGAGGGGAATCTCGAGTGTGTCCTGGCCGGATTCGAGGGTGTAATCCATGGCCGGCGCAACGAACAGCGTGTCCGGACGCGTCGAAGTCTCCGGTGCGGTGGCCGTCAGGCCGGTGCGAAAGACATACAGGCTGTCCGCCGAGGGATCGAGCAGCTGTACCGGGATGTCGGGCGCATCCTTGTTGACGGGGTATTCAGGCAGGAGCGCCTTGACGAGATCGCCGCCGCGAAGCGAGATCTCGAGATCGAGTACGTCCGTGCGAACCTGGATACGACGCTCACCGGGGACGGCCGGATCCGCAGCGTCCGCCATGGTGGCCGCGCCCGTGCCCGGCGGTAAGGGAATCGTGTCATCCCCCGCTACCGGCCCGATGGTGGGCTCGCTCGGCAACGACGGGGCATCGAGTCCGTCCTCGGTCATCTCGGCGGCCGGTTCCGTGACGGGCCGCTGATACTGGACGAACGCGGTGTAATTCAGCCAGACGATCAGCGCCAGGGCGATCCAGAGAAAGACGCGCTGGTTATCCATGGGTGCCCCGGACAGTCTCGGCCGACGAAGTAGTTCCCGGCGGAACCGGGTCGTAACCGTGGCCACCCCAGGGATGGCAACGACCGATTCGACGGGCCGCCAGCCAGCCGCCCCGCAGCGTGCCGTGATCACGAATGGCGTGGATGGCGTAACTCGAGCACGTCGGATCGAAGCGGCAATGGCTACCGAGCAAGGGGCTGAGCAGCAGCTGGTAGCCGCGAATCAGGAAGATCGCGATGCGTCGCATAAGCGGGCCGTCCGTTCTAGCAAAGTGTCGATGCTGTTCGTCAGCGCGGCATTATCGCAGCCCGCGGCGCCCGGTCGCGCCATGACGACGATATCGAGCTGGCCGAAGTCTGTGCCGTGTTGACGGAAGGATTCTCTCACGAGACGCTTGATCCGGTTGCGTTGCACCGCCGATTTCGAAACTTTCTTCGAAACCGCGAGGCCGAGCCGGGCAGAAGGGCCGGGGCCGCTCGCGGCGATGACCGTAAACCATGGGTCCGCGCGGCGACGCCCTGTCCTGAATACGCGGGTGAACTGTTCAGGATTCAGCAGGCGCCGGGCCCGTGTGAACGCCAGCGACGGCACGGGATCGACGGGTCGGTGCCTGGGCGGGCCCGCAGCCGAAAATTCAGACTGCGAGGCGGGCGCGGCCCTTGGCGCGCCGGCGGGACAGCACCAGACGACCATTCTTGGTGGCCATGCGGGCACGGAATCCGTGCGTCCGTTTCCGTCGCAGGTTGCTCGGTTGATAGGTGCGTTTCATCGTGCTGTTTCCGTCCGAGAAGGGGCCGTTGGCGGCTCGGTCCGAGTCCCGCCAAAAAGACGGGGAATCGTACGTGTGGCTCGGCAGGGTGTCAACCGGATCCAGGCGCGGGCCAACGGGCGCTCGGCCTGTGGATAACCCCGGCCCGGCAAGATAGACTGCAGGGCCTCCCGGGATCCAATGAACGCAGGGCGCAACGTGGCGGCCGTCTGGCACCAATGTCTTAACAGGCTTCGCAATGAACTGTCTCCGGACCAGTTCAACACTTATGTCGCGCCGTTGCAGGTCGTGAGCGACGGAGAAGCCCTGCGCCTGCTGGCACCGAATCCTTATGTCGTGACCTGGCTGCGGCAGAATTGCCTGGCCCGCATTCGCGAACTCACGGGTGAGGCCAGCGGGGGCCAGCGTCCCTTCGACGTCTCCATCGACGTCGGCACCCGCGTAGGCGGCCACACCGCGCCGCTGGTGGCACCGGTCCGACCGCCGGAGCCGGCGGGCCGCAATGCGCCGGCCGCACCGACGGATTTCGTCACCGGCGCGCGGCTCAATCCCGATTTCACCTTCGAAAGCTTCGTGGAGGGCAAGAGCAACCAGCTGGCCCGCGCGGGCGCCTTCCAGGTCGCCGTCAATCCGGGCGGCTCGTACAACCCGTTGTTCCTTTACGGCGGGGTCGGGCTGGGCAAGACTCACCTGATGCACGCCATCGGCAACAGTATTCTCCGGGAGAACCCGGCGGCGCGCGTGGCGTACGTGCACTCGGAACGCTTTGTCAGTGACATGGTACGGGCGCTGCAAAACAACCGGATCGACGAGTTCAAGCGCAGCTACCGCTCGCTCAATGCCCTGCTGATCGACGACATCCAGTTTTTCGCCGGGAAGGAGCGGTCCCAGGAAGAGTTCTTCCACACCTTCAATGCCCTGTTCGAAGAACGCCAGCAGATCGTGTTGTCCTGCGATCGGTATCCGAAGGAAGTGGACGGCCTCGAGGATCGCCTCAAGACGCGTTTCGGTTGGGGCCTCACCGTGGCGATCGAGGCGCCCGAACTCGAGACGAGTGTGGCCATCCTGATGAAGAAAGCGAGTTTCGAAGGGGTCACCCTGCCCTCCGAAGTCGCCTTCCTGATCGCCAAGCGAATTCGCTCCAACGTCCGGGAACTCGAGGGCGCGCTGCGACGAGTCATCGCCACGTCTCGTTTTCTAGATCGCGAAATCACCATGGATTTCGCCAAGAAGGCGCTCGGCGACCTGCTGTCCCTCCAGGATCGCCTGGTGACCATCGAGAACATTCAGAAGACCGTCGCGCAGTACTACAAGATCCGGGTCGCCGATCTCATGTCGAAGCGCCGCAACCGGGCGGTTGCGCGACCCCGCCAGGTTGCGATGTCGCTGGCCAAGGAGCTCACCGAGCGCAGTTATCCCGAGATCGGCGATGCATTCGGCGGCAAAGACCATACGACGGTGTTGCACGCCTGCAAACGAATCAAGGACTTACGAGAAACCGACATGCGGGTGCGCGAAGATTACGCGAACCTGTTGAGAACCTTGACGGCTTGATGTGGACAGCTTGTGGATAACTTTAAGCGCGGAAACTGTCCACAGTTCATCCACAGGATGACAAGTGCTCCGAGAGCGGTGTGGGCACAGCCTTCTATGGTTTTCAAGCGTCTGAAATTTAAATATAAATTATGGTTATCCACAGCGTGGACGGCTACTAACAGTAACAATAATAAAGTTTCTATATACATCTAATTTAATTGCTAACAGGTGGACCGATGAAGTTCAGCGCCCCCAGAGAGACCTTGCTCGAACCACTCCAGGCCGTCATCGGTGTGGTCGAAAGACGACAAACCATGCCGGTACTGGCGAATATTCTTCTGGTTGCGAAAGAAGGCGCCGGATTGGCGGTGACCGCCACAGACCTCGAGGTCGAGCTGGTCGCTTCGGTTGCCGTGGATGTCGACAAAGGCGGTGAGATCACGGTGCCCGGTCGCAAGTTGCTGGACATTTGTCGGGCCCTGCCGGACGGCGCCTCCGTGGTGTTCAGCCTGTCGGGCGACAAGGTCACGGTGCGCTCGGGACGCAGCCGGTTCACCTTGTCCACGTTGCCGGCGGAAGAGTTTCCGACGGTGGAAGACATCAGCGCGCAACAGAAAGTCGTCCTGCCCCAGGCGCAGTTGCGGCGACTGATCGAGAAAACGCAGTTCTCGATGGCGAACCAGGACGTGCGGTATTACCTGAACGGGATGCTCCTGGAAATCGCAGGCCCGATCGTGCGGAGCGTAGCCACGGACGGTCATCGACTGGCGCTCTGCGAGTTGACGGTGGCGGAAGCGGATTCGTCACCGCAGCAGGTCATCCTGCCGCGCAAGGGGGTGCTGGAATTGCAGCGCCTGATTCGCGAGGACGGGGAGTGCACCTTGGAGATTGGTACGAACCACTTGCGGGTGTCCCTTGATGGGATCCGCCTGACCTCGAAGCTGATCGACGGCCGGTTCCCGGACTACGATCGGGTGATCCCGAAGCAGAGCGAAGCGCCTATGTTGGCGGATCGGGTGATGTTGGCGGATGGCCTGAACAGGATCAGGATCCTTGCGAACGAGAAGTACAAGGGCGTGCGGGTCGAGTTGAAGGCGGGCAGCGTGATTGTCCAGGCGCACAACCCTGAGCAGGAAGAAGCCGAAGAAGAAATCGAGGTCGAGTACGACGGGCCGGAAATGCAGATCGGGTTCAACGTCGAGTATCTGATTGCGGCTTTGCGGGCACTCGATGCGGAGTCGGTACGCCTGGAGTTCCGGGATTCCGCGAGCAGTTGCCTGATCCAGGATCCGGAGCGGCGTGACTGCAAATATGTCGTGATGCCGATGCGTCTCTAGCCGGCCCGATGGGGCTGAACCGCCTCTCGATCAGCGGGTTTCGATGTTTCGACCGGGTCGACCTGGAGCCGGTCGCAGGCGTCAATGTCATCGTCGGGCCGAATGGCTCCGGGAAGACGAGCCTGTTGGAAGCGATGTTTTTGCTGGGTCGCGGGCGGTCGTTCAGAGCCGCGCGGAAGCAGGCGATGATCCGGGAGACAGCCACCGCGTTGCAGGTCGTGGGTCGGTTGGGTGACGGCCGATCCGTCGGGATAGAGGTGGACAAGGAGGGCTGGAGGGCGCGCGCGGGCGGTGAACCCGTGACGCAGTTGGCGGAATTGGCCGGTCTTCTGCCGATCCAGTTGATGGATCCCGAAATACACCGATTGGTCCAGGAAGGCCCGGGTGAGCGAAGGCGGTACATCGACTGGGCGACGTTCCACGTGGAACATGACTTCCTCGAGACCTGGCGAAAGTATCAGCGTGCGCTTCGTCAGCGGAACGCGGCACTGCGCTCGCGACAGCCGGATTCGATGCTCCAGCCCTGGGAACAGGCGCTTGGGGAAAGCGGGGCGCTGCTGGACCGGTTTCGGGCCGCCACGGTCAAGCGACTGGCGGCACCCGTGAGCGAAGCGGCGGAGCGTCTGCTCGGCGTGCCGCTCGCCATAGATTATCGGCCAGGCCAGCCCGCCGGCACTTCGCTGGCGGAGGCGCTGGCGGAACACCGGGAACGGGATCGGAGAGCCGGCACCACGCAAATTGGCCCGCATCGGGGGGACCTGTCGCTGTTGCTGGATGAGCACAAGGCGCGTGGCTGGGTCTCCCGAGGGCAGCAAAAACTCGTCGCTGCGGCGTTGGTACTGGGCCAGGCGAAGCTTCTGGCACCTTTCTGGAAGGACCGCGGGGTGTTGCTGGTTGATGATCCGGCGGCTGAACTGGACGGGGATCGGTGTGGTCGGTTGTTGGCCCTGATCGCGGAGATGCCGTTCCAGGTGTTCGTGACGTCTCTTCATGCGGAAAGCCTGCCTGGACTGCTGCCGGATTCCATGTTTCACGTGGAACAAGGAAAGGTCGTCCGGGTGGTATAATCTCCCGATTTGGCGGGGTGCTTAGCCACTATGACCGACAGTCCGACTTACGACTCGAGAAACATCAAGGTCCTGAAAGGCCTGGATGCCGTCCGGAAGCGCCCTGGTATGTATATCGGCGACACGGATGACGGCACCGGCTTGCACCACATGGTGTTCGAGGTGGTCGACAATTCGATCGACGAGGCCCTGGCCGGCCATTGTTCGACCGTCAAAGTGGTCATTCACCCTGATGAATCCGTCACCGTGTCAGATGACGGTCGCGGCGTGCCCGTGGATCTGCATCCGGACGAGGGCCGCTCGGCTGCCGAGGTCATCATGACCGTATTGCACGCCGGCGGTAAGTTCGACGACAACTCTTATAAGGTGTCCGGCGGACTGCATGGCGTCGGCGTATCCGTCGTGAATGCGCTGTCCGAGCATCTCGATCTGACGATTTACCGCGAGGGCCGGATTCATCAGCAGGAATACGCGATGGGTAAGCCCTTGTATGACCTGAAGGTGCTCGATGAAACCACCCGGACCGGCACGGTCATCCGCTTCAAGCCCAGCGCGGAGGTGTTTTCCAACATCGACTTCCATTACGACATCCTCGCCAAGCGCCTGCGCGAGCTGTCTTTTTTGAATTCCGGTGTGCGGATCGTCCTGCAGGACGAGCGCGACGGCCAGGAAGATGTATTTGAGTATGAAGGGGGCATTCGCGCTTTCGTCGAGCACCTCAATCGGAACAAGACGCCGATTCACCCCAGCGTGTTTTATTTCCAGGCCGAGCGGGACGGCGTCGTCGTCGAGGTCGCCATGCAGTGGAACGACTCTTACCAGGAGAGCATGTTCTGCTTCACGAATAACATTCCCCAGCGCGACGGCGGCACTCACCTGGCTGGTTTCCGCAGTGCCCTGACGCGAACGTTGAATGGCTATATCGAGCGGGAAAACATCGCGCGCAAGGAAAAGGTCAGTACGACCGGGGACGATGCCCGCGAAGGCCTCACCGCCGTGCTGTCAGTCAAGGTGCCGGATCCGAAATTTTCCTCCCAGACCAAGGACAAGCTCGTGTCCTGGGAGGTGAAGTCGATCGTCGAGTCGCTGATGGCCGAGAAACTCGAGGAGTTTCTGCTGGAGAAACCCTCGGACGCGAAGGCCATCGTCGGCAAGTTGATCGTTGCGGCCCGCGCCCGGGAGGCGGCGCGCAAGGCACGTGAAATGACCCGCCGCAAAGGCGCGCTCGATATCGCCGGCCTGCCCGGCAAGCTGGCCGACTGCCAGGAGAAAGACCCCGCGCTCTCGGAGCTCTTCCTGGTCGAGGGTGACTCCGCCGGCGGCTCGGCGAAGCAGGGTCGTGACCGGCGCACCCAGGCGATCCTGCCGCTGAAAGGCAAGATCCTGAACGTCGAGAAGGCGCGTTTCGACAAGATGCTGTCATCCGCGGAAGTCGGCACCCTGATCACGGCCCTCGGCTGCGGTATTGGCCGTGAAGAGTTCAATATCGACAAGCTGCGCTACCACCGGATCATCATCATGACCGACGCGGATGTCGATGGCTCGCATATCCGCACCCTTCTGTTGACCTTCTTTTACCGGCAAATGCCGGAGCTGATCGAGCGCGGCTACATCTATATCGCGCAGCCGCCGCTGTACAAGATCAAGAAGGGCAAACAGGAGCATTATGTAAAGGATGACGCAGAACTCAACGCCTATCTTTCGAGCCTCGCGCTCGACGGCGCCGCGCTGTACGTGACGCCGGAGGCGCCTCCCTTGCAGGGTCCCGGCCTCGAGGCGCTCATCCGGAAATATACTGAAGTCATGGCGATCATTCATCGCCTGGGGCGTCGCTACGACGAGCGTGTGCTTGAGCAGCTGCTGTATAGTGCGCCGCTGAACGTCACCGAGCTCGACGACCCGGCGCGCGTCGAAGCCTGGATGACCGCGCTTGCCGCGCGCCTGAAGGGTGCTCCCGAAGCCCCCCGCTATAGCCTCTCACTGACGCAGGATACCGACCAGCCAGGTTGGGAGATCAGCGTTTCACGACGTCACCACGGCGTCGATACGGTGCGGGTCTGGCAGCGTGATTTCTTCGAGTCGGCCGAGTATCGACGCATCGCCGGCCTTGGCGCGGAACTCGCGGACCTCGTTGGCGAGGGCGCCTACGTGATGCGCGGAGAGAAGCGCCAACCCGTGCGCAGCTTCCGTGAAGCCGTCGAATGGCTGATGGGAGAAGCGCGCAAGGGCCAGGCCATCCAGCGCTACAAGGGCCTCGGCGAGATGAACCCGGGTCAGCTCTGGGACACCACCGTCAACCCCGAGACCCGCCGGCTGATGCAGGTTCGCAT
>Ga0102941_1000687_pt1 | contig 15924 bp, 15 predicted proteins | sample SalPonR2_C_D2_MG_FD_79281 | JGI IMG/M metagenome (GOLD analysis project Ga0102941, IMG submission 79281) | Salt pond soil microbial communities from South San Francisco under conditions of wetland restoration - Salt Pond MetaG R2_C_D2_MG | ecosystem: Environmental > Aquatic > Marine > Intertidal... | reverse complement strand
CGCTTGTGGCGGACGGTCTGCCCCTGTCCGAGGCCTGGACCCTGATTTCCACCGGCCCCGCCTCCGTCATGGGCTGGCACGACAGGGGACGCTTCGAACCGGGCGTCCGGGCCGACCTGGTGATGATCGAGACGGCCACGCAGACCATTCGCGGCACTATTTCGGCCGGACAGATCAGCCATCTGAACGGGCCCTTGGCGGCGCGGTTTCTGGGGGCGCGTGCATGAGACTGATCGCGCTGACCACGCTGGTAATGGTGGCGTTCGCCGCCAATTCGGTGCTGAACCGCGCGGCCGTGGGGGCGGGGGAAATCGATGCGCTGACCTTTGCGATGATCCGGGCCTCGGCTGGCGCGGTCATGCTGACGCTGCTGGTGGTGCTGCGCGGGCGGCGATTGCCGTTGCTGCAGACAGGGCGCATGATCGGCGCGGGGTCTTTGGCGGTGTACCTGCTGGGGTTTTCCGTTGCCTATGTGCAGATCGATGCGGGTCTTGGTGCGCTGATCTTGTTCGGCGCCGTGCAGGTGACGATGTTCGCGGGCGGACTTGTGAGCGGGGAACGCCCCCCGATTCAGCGTTGGGTCGGCGCGGGCGTGGCGATGGCCGGGCTGGTCTGGCTGATCTGGCCCGCGGGTGCAGTGCAGGTGCCCGTGCTGGCGGCGGGGGCGATGCTGTCGGCTGGGATCGGTTGGGGCCTTTATTCGCTGGCGGGCCGTGGCGCGGGCGATCCACTGGCCGAAACCGGCGCGAATTTCATCTGGGCGGTGCCTGTCTGCATCGTGGCGCTGCTGGTTCTGCCCGCGTCCCCCGAAGCCGGGGCCGCAAGCCTCAATGGCATGGCCCTTGCGGTGCTGTCGGGCGCGGTGACATCCGGGCTCGGCTATGCCCTGTGGTACGCGGTTCTGCCACGGCTGCGGGCCTCGGTCGCGGGGTTGGTGCAGTTGTCGGTGCCGGTGATCGCCGCCCTGGGCGGTGTGGTGTTGCTGTCCGAAGGTTTGAGCCTGCGGCTGATCGGGGCCGCGGCGCTGGTGATCGGCGGCATCGCATACGGCCTTGGCGCAGGTCAGCGCACCAGGGGTTCCAGGGAATCATAGAAGATGGCGTCGCCCCAGGCGACATCGGGCAGGCTGTCGGGCTTGTAGCGCAGATATGCCATCTGATCGCGCGTGACGAGGCGGCGTTCGGTGACGATGCCTTCGGGATCGGTCCACGGCGCCAGGGGGTCGCCCGCGATCAGCGAGACACGGAAATAGATGTCGACCTGGTGAAAATCGTGATCCGGGGCGTGGAATTCATTGACGAGGCAAGGCGCTCCGACGGCGATTTGCAAGCCGGTCTCTTCGCGAAATTCGCGGATCAGGTTGTCGGGCAGGGAGCTGTGCGGCTCCACCCCGCCGCCGGGCGCGCACAGCAGATCGCTTTTTCCCCCGCCCCAGGCATTCACCAGCAACAGCCGGTCATCGATCAGCAAGAGGCCACGCACGGCCAGGCGGGGAAGTCTCAGGGGCATGCGGCCAGAGTGACGATTTCACGACAATCCCGCAATCCCTCTCGCCGCGCCGCAGCGCATCCCCTATCTAGGGGATATGCGTGTCCTGACAGCCCTTCTTGCAACGATCCTGTTCGTGCTGCCCGCCGCCCCGGCGCGCGCAGGCGATTGCGTGATCTTGCTGCACGGACTGGCGCGCAGCCAGGCTTCTCTGCGGGTGATCGAAGAGGCGCTGGAGGCCGACGGCTTCCGCGTGATCAACCAGGGGTACCGGTCGACGCGGGCCCCGATTTCGGAACTGGCCACGGACACGCTGGCCCCGGCCGTCGCCGAATGCGGCACGGACCGGGTCAATTTCGTCACGCACTCGATGGGAGGTATCCTGCTGCGGTTCTGGCTGGCGGCCCATCCGCCTGCGAACATGGGCAGGGTGGTCATGCTGGCGCCGCCGAACGGGGGATCGGAACTGGTCGACGTGCTGGGCCGGCTGGAGGCTTTCGAATGGGTGAACGGCCCGGCGGGCATGCAACTTGGCACCGGGCCCGAGGATCTGCCGAGCCGATTGCCGCCTGTTGATTTTCCGCTTGGTGTCATCGCCGGCAACCAGACCCTGAACCCGATCTACTCGGCCTTGATCCCCGGCCCTGATGACGGAAAGGTCGCCGTGGACAGCACCCGTGTCGCGGGGATGACGGACCACATCGTGCTGCCGGTGACCCATACATTCATGATGAACAACCCGATCGTGATCGGGGAAACCATCGCGTTCTTGCGCCATGGCGTGTTTGACCATGACATGGGGCTGATCGGCGCCATCGAGGTGATCGTCGAATAAAGGGGCGGCGGCCCGCGTCAGGCGCCGCTGGCGCCCTCCTTGGGCCGCGTTTCCACGGTCATGGTGCCAGGGGACGCGCACCCGGTCGACGCCTGCGGGCATGGCCGATCGCGGGTGCCTCCGGCGGGGATACTTTTGAAACAGAGAAGCATGGACGTGCGCGCCCGAATTCTCTGTTTTTCAAGTATCCTCGGGGGTGAGGCGAAGCCGAGGGGGCAGACAGCCCCCTTGCCTCAGGCCGGACCGGTCACGCGGTTGATATGGGCCATCTTGCGACCGGGCCGGGTTTCGGATTTTCCGTAAAGATGGATCTGCACGCCCGGTTCGGCGGCAAGGGTCGCGAGGCGGTCGACATCGTCGCCGATCAGGTTTTCCATGACGACGTTGGCGTGGCGCGCGCCGTTGCCAAGAGGCCAGCCCGCAATGGCGCGGATATGTTGTTCGAACTGATCGACGGCGCAGCCGGCCTGGGTCCAGTGACCTGAATTATGCACGCGTGGTGCGATTTCGTTGACCACCAGGCCTGCGCGCGTCACGAAGAGCTCGACCCCCATGACCCCCGTGTACTCGAGTGCGTTGAGAACCCGCGATGCGATCAGCACCGCGTCGGTCTTGAGCGCCGCAGGAAGTGCGGCCGGCACGGTGGTGGTCGCGAGGATGCCGTCCACATGGACGTTCTCACCGGGATCGAACACGGCCACGGAGCCGTCCCGGCCACGCGCGGCAATGACGCTGATCTCGACGCTGAAGGGCACGAAACCTTCCGCGATGGCAGGCGCGCCGGCCAGACCGGACAGGGCCTCGGGCGCGTCCGCGGGTGTCTTCACCCGGGCCTGTCCCTTGCCGTCATAGCCGAAGCGGCGGGTCTTGAGGATCGCGGGTGTGCCCGTCTGCGCAAGGGCCAGGGGCAGATCATCGGGACCATCGACCGCGGCAAAAGGGGCGGTGGACAGACCCAGATCGGCGAGAAAGCGTTTTTCCGTCAACCGGTCCTGGCTGACCTCGAGCGCGCGGCGGTCAGGGAACAGCGGCGTGGTCTGCGACAGCACATCAAGCGCGGGAGCGGGGATGTTTTCGAACTCGAAGGTGATCAGGTCGCAGCTCTGCGCGAACCGGCCTAGCGCGTCCAGATCATCATAGGGGGCTTGTGTCCAGGCGTGGGCCACGTCGGCGGCGGGGGCTGCGCCCGGTTCGAAGATATGGGCGCGGTATCCAAGCCGGGCGGCTGCCATGGCCAGCATGCGGCCCAGTTGACCGCCCCCCAGGATCCCGATGGTCGCGCCCGGGTGCAGCGGCTCAGTCATCGGTCGGGGTCTCGGGAATGGAAGCAGACAAGGCTGCGCGCCACGCGTCGAGGCGTCGCGCAAGGTCCGGATCTGTTGTCGCAAGGATCGCGGCCGCCATCAGGCCCGCATTGGCCGCACCGGCAGCCCCGATCGCCATGGTCGCGACGGGATACCCCCTTGGCATCTGCACGATTGAATACAGACTGTCGATGCCGGACAGCGCCTTTGTCTGCACCGGCACGCCGATTACCGGCACGCGGGTCTTGGAGGCCATCATGCCCGGCAGATGGGCGGCCCCGCCCGCGCCCGCGATGATCGCCTTCAACCCGCGACCGGCGGCTGTGCGGCCATAGTCCCATAACCTGTCGGGCGTGCGATGGGCCGAGACGATGCGCGCCTCATAGGGCACGCCAAGCGCGTCGAGGATATCGGCCGCCTCCTTCATCGTGGGCCAGTCCGATTGACTGCCCATGATGAGTCCCACCTCGATGTCTGCCATGATCCCACCCCGTGGTCATAATTGAGCGCCGCACTATAGCCAGCGGCGTGTCGGGCGCAATGCGCAGGTCAGGCGATGATGTCGGGGGTGAGCTCGTCCTCGATACGGGCGATCTGGTCTTTCAAGGCCAGCTTTCGCTTCTTGAGGCGGCGCAGCGTGATCTGGTCGGGGTTGATCGCGAAGTGCAGCGCCTCGATGGCCTCGTCCAGATCGCGGTGTTCTTCCTTGAAAACGGCCAGTCTGATGCGCAGCACATCTTCGTGGCTCATCTCGGTGGGCACGTGAGGGGCGTTCATGGCCAGTTGGCTCCGGCATTCGTGCAGGTGGGCGTGACGGTGCACTCTAGCGCCTCGCGCGGGTTCCGCCAAGCCTTACGGGGGCTTGCAAGTGCCGGGAGAGCTACCCATATTTTCAACAGGGGCGTGCTGCCGAATGCGGGGCGCGGGCCCGCGCAGATCGCTTTCAGCAAAGGATGTGCCTGATGACAAAACTGACGCTTGGTTCGCACCCCTTCTTGTTGGGATTCGATCAGCTGGAACGGCTGGTCGAGCGGACCGCGAAAACCGGCAATGACGGTTACCCCCCCTACAATATCGAGCAAAACAGCGAGAACGCCTATCGCATCACGCTGGCCGTGGCCGGATTTGCCGAAACCGATCTGAGCATTACACTTGAGAACAGGCAACTGGTGATCCGGGGGCGTCAGGCCGAGGATGATGGTGCGCGCGTCTTTCTGCATCGCGGGATCGCGGCGCGGCAATTCCAGCGGAGCTTCGTTCTCGCCGAGGGCGTCGAAGTGGCCGGCGCCACGATGGAGCACGGGTTGTTGCATGTCGATCTGCACAGGGCGGTCCCCGATGCCGTGGTGCAGACGATCAAGATCACACCGGGCAGAGCAGGAGGGTGAAATCATGACCAACGAGACACAGACCCCCAATTCGGGCGCACAGCCTATCGTCTACATCCGCCCGGTGGCCGTGGCGGATCTGCCCGAAGAGGTGCGCCAGCAGGTCGGATCTGCCCAGACGCTCTACGCGATCGGCAATGAAGACGGTCAACAGCTGGCACTGGTCAAGGATCGCAAACTGGCCTTCGTTGTGGCGCGCCAGAACCATATGCAGCCGGTCAGCGTGCACTGAACGCGGCCCCGGCTGCTGCAGTTTAGGGCGCCTTGGGGCGCCCTTTTCATGTCGTCATCCGTCATCCGTCGTCGGTATCTGGAGCATGTCCATCGCGGATGGCGGCCACGCGCCGGCGCAGCTCGGTTTCCCATTCGCCGCGCATCGTCAGGACGCGTTCGACATAAGCCGGGTTTTCGTGGGGCGGCACACCCATCTCGTGCACTTCGGCCACATTGATCATCGCAACACGGTCGGCATCGTTGAAGGCGTCGACCATCGCTTCGGCCCGGTCGCGCGGGATGCCGAGCGCCTCGAAGCCCGACCGCCCCATGCGCAGGGTGCTGTCATAGGTTTCGCGGATGATGTCACGGCACCCGTAAAACCACAGGTCATAGACATGATCCCGGTCCAACGCGCGAGCGATGACGTGCAGGTTCGGGCAGTTGGCGGTTGCGTATTTCACGATCTCCGAAATGCCGTCGCGGTCGTCGATGGCAACGATCAGCACGTCTGCCTCGGCGATACCCGCCGCATGGAGCAGATCGGGGCGCGTCGCATCGCCAAAGAAATGGCGGGTGCCGAATTGTTCCATGATCGCCAACCTGCGGGAGCTGTAATCGATCACCGTGGTTTCGATGTCGGCAGATCGCAAGATGCGGTCGATCAGGCCACCGACGCGGCCCGCACCCGCCACGATCACGCGGCGCCCTTGCGGCATCTCGTCGGCCTCGCGGTCTTCGGCGACCGTGTAGCGTGGGGCGATGACGCGGTCGTACAGGATGAACAGCCCCGGCGTCAGCAGCATCGACAGCGCCACGATCAGCAACAACAGCTGTGACAGATCAGCAGGGATCACGTTGTTGGCCACGGTAAAGGACAACAGGACAAAACCGAATTCGCCCGCCTGTGCCAGGCCCAGGGCGAACAGCCATTTGTCGGCGCCCTTGATCTTGAACAGGAAAGCCAGCACCAGCATCACGAACGCCTTGAGCGCAATCAGCCCAAGCGTCAGGCCAAGCACCACCAGCAGGTTTTCAGCCAGCAGGCCAAAGTTGATGCTGGCCCCCACGGTCATGAAGAACAGACCCAAAAGCAGGCCACGGAACGGATCGATGTCGGATTCCAGCTCGTGCCGGTAGGCGGACGTGGCCAGGACCACACCGGCCAGAAAGGTGCCAAGCGCGGGGGACAGGCCCACCAGCGACATCAACAGCGCAATGCCGATCACGATCATCAGCGCGGTCGCGGTGAACAGTTCGCGCAGGTTCGCGGCCGAGATAAAGCGGAACAGGGGGCCGGTCAGGCGGTTGCCGATAAAGATCACCGCGCCGATGGCCGCGACGGTCACAAGGGCGGTTTGCCAGCCATTGAGCCCGTCGACGAGGCTGAGCGTTCTGCCATGATCCGCGTCGCCGCCGTGATCGGCAAGCGCGGCGGTTCCATGCACCAGGTCGGGCAGGGCAATCAGCGGCAGGAGCGCCAGCATGGGGATGACGGCGATGTCCTGCGCCAGCAACACCGAAAACGACGATTGCCCGCCATCGGATTTCATCAATCCCTTTTCATTCAGGGTCTGCAGGACAATGGCCGTCGATGACAGGGAAAACACCAGCCCGATGGCCAGTGCGACGGTCCAGGCTTGACCCAGGGCCATGCAGACGCCCATGACCGCCAGTGCCGTCAGGATCACCTGGCCGCCGCCCAGGCCAAGCAGCCGCATTCGCATGTCCCACAGGGTTTTCGGCTCCAGTTCCAGCCCGACAAGGAACAGCATCATCACCACGCCGAATTCCGCGAAATGCTGGATCGCGATCACGTCGACCCCCAGAAGGGCAAGCACGGGGCTGATGACGATCCCCGCGATCAGGTAACCCAGTACGGACCCCAGACCGAGGCGGCTGGCCACGGGAACGGCCGCGACACCCGCGACGAGGAAGATGAAGGCGAGAAGCAGGAAATCGGTCATGGGCGGCCCCTTGTGCACGTGCGGGCAGCAGACGTGGGAAGGGCAACCAGGTCAATGGGGGAACGAGGGCAGATGGCCGCCCGGACAAGCGGGCGATCTGGTTGCAGCCCGTTTGCTGACCGTGCTCGGGTTTGAGCGTGGCGGGCAAGAACGTGTAATGAAAGGAAAACCGGCGTTTCGTTAACCTTTTGGCAAGCATTGCGCGGCACGCAGCCGACGTCCGGCGCAATGCCGACCTTTGTGACTGTCGCAGCGATGGGTGGCCCTGAACCCAAAGCCGACCCTCTCAGCTGTCCCGGCGCGACCTTGCGCGTCGCCTGTTCAGCACGAACAGCACGCACCAAAAGACAGCTCCCGTCAGGGCCCCGGCGGCCAAGCCCTGCGGAAAGACAAGAACTTCGTAGAAGTAGATCCGCCTCATGTAATCTGCGAGCGACCAAAGGCTGTATCCGGCTACCCCCACCTGCGAGACGACGGCGAACGATACCACGACCGGCAGCCAGCCGTCGGGAAGGGCTGCCCGCTTCTGCCGGTTCAAGCGGAACACGATCGGCAGGCAAAACGCCCCTATCGGGGCTACCCCGATCAGCGACAGCGGAAACAGGCACAACCATGCGCTCGCGTCACAGCCCCAAGGTGCGAATCCGTAGATGGAATACGCCAGGGCTACGGGAATTGCCGCCGTCAAAACGGCCGCAACCAGATAGTCAAACCTGCTGAGCCAGCGGAAATGAGACCAGATCATCAGACTATTTCGCCGATGGCATATTGAGAAATCCGGCAATCGTCATTCCACAGACGCCTTTCAAGTCTTGGCAACAAGTCGTCTTGGCGCGCTTGTGTGACAACACCATGGCGTCTCAAGATATCGGCATGCCCCGAGGTGGTGGACGGCTCGTTTCGTCCGCCCGGCCGACCTTGGCCCCGACCGCAGCGAAAGATTGCTTGTCGCCCTTGGTGACGGCGTCGCATTCGGCCCTTGCCGGATTCCCGGTGCCTTGCCGCACGCTGCGGGGCGGCGTCACGGGGCCGGCCATTCATCCATGGCGTAGCCTTTTCGCAAGGTGACGGTCGGCAGAGCGGACCGTGCAGCCGTTCCATGTTCACGGCCGAATATCTGCCCGTTTGCTTGCTGCGTCTGCGACGCAATCGATCTGCTGCGAGCGTTCAACGCTGCGCCAAGACTTCTGCCAGGACATCGAACACCAGCCGCATCTTGGGACTGGTGTGAATTTCACGGTGGGTCGTAAGCCAAACTGGAAAACTGATCAGCGTCTGGGGCAATACCTTCACCATGTTCGGGCTGTATTGAGCAACAACCTCATCCATCGGGACGATCCCCAAGCCCGCTTGCGCCAAGGCCCATCCGACCACACCGTTTTCGGAGCCGACTTGGAATTGCCGCCTGTCCAGGTCAATTCCGATATGGCTCAGGTGATCTATCATGCGGGACACATCGCCCATGGAAATGAAATCGTGCTGGTCCAAGTCCCTGGGCGATTGAGGGTGTCCACGTGCAGCCAGGTAGTCCTTCGAGGCATAAAAGTAGCCGTTCGCTTCGCATATCAATCGTGCGACCAGATCGGGGTGTTCCGGGCGCACATGACGCACGGCGATGTCCGCCTCTCGACGCATCAAGTCACGAACGTCGTTGGCCGCGATGACATCTATGACCAGGTTGGGGGCAAGCGTCTTTATCCTGCTTATCGCACGCGGCAACAAGACGGCCGACATCAGGTCGCTTGCGGTTATGCGAACCTCACCTTCGATTGATTGCGACTGGCCAAGCGCAGCCAGGGCAACCCTGTCGGCGGCGGCTCCCATGTCGCGCACATGGTGCTGCATCTCGCGGCCGGCGGCGGTCAGTTCCAGCCCCCGACCAACACGTTCAAACAGCATCAGGCCGAGCTCTTCTTCGAGCGCAGAAATCTGACGGCTCAACGTCGGTTGGGTCAAGCCAAGAGATCGGGCCGCCGCAGTGAGCGATCCTTCTTCAGCGGTCGCCAAGAAGGCGCGCATCCTGTTCCAGTCAAACGGTCTATTCATGCAAAAAATCATAGATACTATGAGAAAATCGTCAATTACATACACAAGCGCATGAATGTAGCATCGGCACAATCGGTTTTCAGCACGAAGAGATAGACATGAGCAAGCAAGCTGCATTTTGGGACAAGGTCGCGCCAAGATACGCGAAGTCCCCCATCGCCGACCAGGAGGCTTACGAATACACTCTTGGCCGGACGCGCACGTATTTGAAGCCTCAAGACAGGGTCCTTGAACTTGGCTGCGGCACAGGTTCGACAGCCTTGCTGTTGGCCCCGAATGTGAAACAGATCACGGCAATCGATGTGTCGCCGGGCATGCTGGCCATCGCAAGACAAAAAGCCGCCAACACGGGCGTCGAAAACGTGTCGTTCGAGGAAGGCGCAGATGTTCCGAAGCAAGGCCCATACGATGTTGTCATGGGATACAGCCTGTTTCACCTGGTGCCGGACATGGAAAAGCGTTTTGCGCAGATTCACGAATTGCTACCCAAAGGCGGACACTTCATCACCAAGACCACCTGCCTTGGGCAACCTGGCGCAGGCGTTGGAGGTGCCCTGAAGTCCCTGGCGATCCGCATCGTCATTCCGGTGATGCAATTGATTGGCAAAGCGCCCTACGTGCGCAGTTTTTCAGTGAATGAGCTGGAGCACGCAGTCACCGCGGCGGGTTTTGAAATAGTTGAAAGCGGCAACCATCCCAAGGGACCACCCCCCGCCCGCTACATCGTGGCGCGCAAGGTCTAGAGCGGACTGCCCGCGAGACGATGTCGTCCATCCGGTTGATGGCGTCGGTCTTGATTGCCGGCCCGCCTTGAATGCGAAGCTGAAGGCAGGACGTCCTTCGGGCAGGGCCTCATTTCCCGCTCCGACCATCGCTCGATGGGAAAGGCTGCCCTTCCCCGGGTGGGGATACGCCGGCATCGGAGCGAACGCAGCACATGTCCCCTTCGTCCCGCGTTGCGGACTTTGGCTCATGTCGCAGCGAATGCCGTCCCGTCAGCCTTGCGTATTATCCCGCCAGCGGTTCACGATCGGGTAACGCCGGTCGAGCCAGAAGGCCCGTTCGGTCAGGCGCGCGCCGGGCGCGGACTGGAAGCGTTTGTATTCGCTGATGTAGATCAGGTGCTCGATCTTTTTCACGGTGGCGCGGTCATAGCCCATGGCGACGACATCGGCGACCGAGGCTTCCTTGTCGATCAGCATTTCCAGCATCACGTCGAGATCGGAATAGGGCGGCAGGCTGTCTTCGTCCTTTTGATCCTCGCGCAATTCGGCGGTGGGGGGCTTGTCGATCACCCGCGGGGGGATGACCTCGCCCGCCGGGGCCATCATCCACTCGCGGTGGTTCTCATTGCGCCAGCGGCAGGTCTGAAAGACCCGCGTCTTGTAGAGATCCTTGATCGGGTTGTAGCCGCCCGCCATGTCACCATAGATCGTCGCATAACCCACAGCGACCTCGGATTTGTTGCCGGTGGTCAGCAGCATTTCCCCGAACTTGTTGCTGAGCGCCATCAGCATCACGCCGCGCAGGCGGGACTGGATGTTTTCCTCGGTCACGTCGGGCCGGGTGCCCTCCATGAGCGGGGACAGCGCGTCGATCACCACCTGATGGGCGCCGCCGATGGGCACGGTATCGAGCCGCGTGCCAAGCCTGTGGGCCACATCGGCGGCATCATCGAGCGAGGTTTGCGAGGTATAGCGCGAGGGCAGCATCACGCAGCGCACGTTTTCGGGGCCAAGCGCATCGGCGGCGATGGCGGCCACCAGCGCGCTGTCGATGCCGCCCGACAGGCCAAGCACCACCTGTTTGAACCCGGTCTTGGCCATGTAGTCGCGCAACGCCTCGACCATGACGCGGTAATCGCTTTCCCAGGCATCGGGCAGCGATGCCTTGTCGCCGGGCAGCGCGCGCCAGCCTTCGTCGGTCTGTTCGAAATCGACATGGAACAGGCCCGGCTCGAAGGCGGGCATCTGGTGGGTCAGCACGCCCTTGGGGTTCAGGACGAAACTTGCGCCGTCAAAGATCTGGTCGTCCTGCCCGCCAATCAGGTTCAGGTAGGCCAGCGGCAGCCCGGTTTCCAAGACCCGGCTGACAGTGACCGATTGCCGGATATCCATCTTGCCCCGGTGATAGGGGGATCCGTTGGGCACCAGCAGGATCTCTGCTCCGGTTTCGGCCAGGGTTTCGCACACATCCTCGAACCATGCGTCCTCGCAGATCGGGATGCCGATGCGCAGCGGCCCCACGCGCACGGGGCCGGCCGGGTCGCCCGCGTGGTAGTAGCGCTTTTCGTCGAAGACGTTGTAGTTGGGCAGGTGGTGTTTGAGCACCTGCGCCGCGATCTTGCCGTCTTGCAAGATGAAATAGGCGTTGAAAGGCTTGGCACCGCCGGGCAGCGGCCCGCCGATTCCGATGGCCGGGCCATCCGCGCAATCGCCGGCCAGTTTGTGCAAGACGCGTTGCACATCGGCGGCGAAGGCGGGCTTCTTGACCAGATCCTGCAGCTGGTAGCCGGTCAGGAACATCTCGGGGAAGGCGACAAGATCCGCGCCGGCGTCCCTGGCTTCGGCCCAGGCGGCGCGGGCCATGGCGGCATTGCCGTCCAGATCGCCCACGGTGGGGTTCAGCTGCGCCATGCAAAGGCGGAAGGTCTGGGCCATGATCGTCCCTTTCGGACTGGGCTTCATGTTCGCGGTACATGTAACAGAATGTCGGCCAAGGCCAAGCGGTGCCGCGCCGAGAGGCATGTAAACCCGTTGCGCGCCCGCGCTGCACCCCCTAGCTTACCGCCCATGAACAACAATTGCTCCGAAACAGGGGGGCGCGACCCGTGACCAAGATAGCCAAAGCCGCAACCATCGCCGCGATGTTGCTTGCCGCGCCCGTGGGCGCACAGGACGACACGATACGCGTCGACATCCAGCAATACGACAATGGCGGCATCTATGAGGGTGAGTTTCGCAACGGTGTGCAGCACGGCACCGGGACCTACCGGTTGCCGAACGGCTACCAATACACCGGCGAATGGGTGGACGGAGAGATCCGGGGCCAGGGCCGGGCGGACTTTCCCGATGGCTCCATCTACGAGGGCGCGTTCGTGGCCGGACGTCCCGAAGGGATCGGCATGATCACCTTTGCCGACGGCTCCACCTACGAGGGAGAATGGGCCGAAGGGCGCATCCACGGCTCTGGCATTGCGGTCTATTCCAATGGCGTCACCTACGAGGGGCAGTTCGAAAACGCGGTGCACCAGGGCACCGGAACCATGACCGGGCCCAATGGCTACCGCTACGAGGGCCAATGGCTCAACGGGCTGAAACATGGCACCGGCACCATCACCTATGCCGATGGCGCAACCTATGCCGGGCAGTTCGAGGCCGGCCAGCGGCAGGGGACCGGCCGTTTGGTCATGTCCGACGGCGTGATCTACGAGGGTGAATGGGCCGACGGGCAGATCAACGGGCAAGGCATCCTGACGCAGCCCAACGGCGATGTCTACGAGGGCACCCTGGTGGGCGGGCAGCGACAGGGAACCGGCACGGTCCGCTACGGCAACGGCGATGTCTACGAGGGCGAGTTCGCCGATGATCGTCGCGACGGCACCGGCACCTTTACCGCCACCGATGGCTATACCTATGTGGGGGAATGGTCCGCCGGGCGGATTTCCGGCCAGGGGCAGGTCACCTACCCCGACGGGTCGGTCTATATCGGCCAGTTCGCCGATGATGTCGCCAATGGCACCGGCACGATCACCTATCCCGATGGCTCGTCCTACCAGGGCGAATGGGTCGATGGCGTGATCCAGGGGCAGGGCACGGCGACTTATGCCAACGGACTGACCTATGTCGGCCAGTTCCTGGACGCCCGCCAGCACGGGCAAGGCGTCATGAGCCACCCGGATGGCTACCGTTACGAGGGGCAGTGGGAAGACGGCCTGCGCCACGGGCAGGGGATTGCCACCTATACCGACGGCACCGTTTACGACGGACGATTCGAGGCCGGTCAGCGCGAAGGGCAGGGGCGTCTGAACATGCCCGATGGCTTCAGCTATATCGGCGAATGGGCGGGCGGTGAGATCAACGGATTCGGGATCGCGACTTATGCCAATGGTGATGTCTACGAGGGCCGGTTCGTGAACGGAAGGCGGCAAGGTGAGGGCACGATGCGCTATGCCTCGGGCGAGGTGTTGCGCGGAACATGGGAAGGCGGCTTGCCGACCGAAGGGGCCGCGGTGGACGGCCCCGCGCCTGCAGCCGATCCAGACACCAGCGAGACCGGGCCGACGGCCGACGGCGGCTAGGCCGTCCCGCCGCCATGACAGGCAAAAAAGGGCCCCTCGGGGCCCTTTTCGGTCACATGTGCCGGCGGTGCGCGATCAGGCCTTGATCAGGCCCATCGATTCCAGCTTGAGCAAGACCTGCTGCGCGCAGTAATCGACATCCATGCCTTCGGTGTCGACCACCAGTTCGGCAGCGGTGGGTGCCTCGTAGGGGTCTGAAATCCCGGTGAATTCCTTGATCTTGCCTTCGCGCGCCAATTTGTAGAGCCCCTTGCGGTCGCGGCGTTCGCACTCGTCGAGCGAGGTGGCGACATGCACTTCGACAAAAGCGCCGAAGGCCTCGATCATTTCACGCACGGCGCGGCGGGTGGCGGTGTAGGGCGCAATGGGCGCACAGATCGCGATACCGCCGTTCTTGGTGATCTCGGAGGCGACATAGCCGATGCGGCGGATGTTGATGTCGCGGTGTTCTTTCGAGAACCCGAGTTCCGACGACAGATGCTTGCGCACCACGTCCCCGTCCAGAAGCGTCACCGGACGCCCGCCCTGTTCCATCAGCTTGACCATGATCGCATTGGCGATGGTCGACTTGCCCGAGCCCGACAGGCCGGTGAAGAACACGGTGAACCCCTGCTGGCTGCGTGGCGGCGAGGTGCGGCGCAACTCCTTGACCACTTCGGGGAAGGAGAACCATTCCGGGATCTCCAGCCCCTCGCGCAGTCGGCGGCGCAACTCGGTGCCCGAGATGTTCAGGATCGTGACGTCATCCTTGTCGGCGATCTCGTCGGCGGGCTCGTACTGGGCGCGTTCCTGCACATAGACCATGTGTTTGAAGTCGACCATCTCGATGCCCATTTCCTCCTGGTGGGTGCGGAACAGGTCCTGCGCATCATAGGGGCCATAGAAATCGTCACCGGCCGAATTCTTGCCGGGGCCGGCATGGTCGCGGCCGACAATGAAATGGGTGCAGCCATGATTCTTGCGGATCAGGCCGTGCCAGACCGCTTCGCGCGGGCCGGCCATGCGCATCGCCAGGTTCAGCAGGCTCATCGAGGTGGTGGCCGCCGGGTACTGGTCCAGCACCGCCTCGTAGCAGCGCACGCGGGTGAAGTGATCGACGTCGCCAGGTTTGGTCAGGCCCACGACCGGATGGATCAGCAGGTTGGCCTGTGCTTCCTTGGCGGCGCGGAAGGTCAGTTCCTGGTGCGCGCGGTGCAGCGGATTGCGGGTCTGGAAGGCGACGACCTTGCGCCAGCCCAGTTTGCGGAAAAAGGCGCGCAATTCGTTGGGCGTGTCGCGGCGGGCGCGGAAATCATAATGCATCGGCTGCTGGATGCCGGTGATCGCGCCGCCCAGATAGACAGGGCCCGCCACGTTGTGCAGGTAGTTCACGGCCGGATGCGCGATGTCATCGGCGCCATAGACCATTTCGGCCTCGCGCGCCTTGTTGGGCACGTATTTGTCGGACACCGACAAGATCGCGAGGATCACGCCCTCGGCGTCACGCAGGGCGATATCCTGGCCCGGTTCGACCTTGGCGGCGAAATCCTCGCTCACGTCCAGGGTGATCGGCATCGGCCACAACTCGCCCGAGGCAAGGCGCATGGTTTCCACGACGCTTTCGTAATCCGCCTGCCCCAGGAAGCCCTTGAGCGGGTTGAAGCCGCCATTCATCAAGAGTTCCAGGTCGCAGACCTGGCGCTGGGTCATGTCCCACGACGGCAGATCGCCCGCGTCGGTCTTGAGCTTCTGGGCGCTTTCATACGAGACATACAGTTCGGGGATGGGCGCAAGGTTGCTTTGCATGGCAAGGGTCCTGTTCTTTAAAGGAATGAGGCCGCTCGCATCACCGGTCAGTTCGGCATGGAGGGCGTTGTATTCTGCCCGTTTGCGGGCAAGGAAACGGTCGGTCAGGCGTGCTTTTTCGGCGGCGCCACGAGAGGTGAGGGCATAGGCAAAGCGCTGGCGTTTGTCCGGCCCGTCACGGTGTGACACCGTCACAAGACCCGCGTCGGTTACAGCGCGCAATTGGGTGTTGAGCCGCCCGAGGCTGATGCCAAGCGCCTGCGCCGTTGCCCGCTGAGACGCCTCTGGCGCGGCGTCGAGCTGGCGCAGAAGACGGAAGAGCAGGTCGTCTTCCGGCAGGTGGGGTTGGGTCGCGGTTACAGGCATTTCAGACGCTACAAAGTTTGTTCACGACTGAACACATGTCACATGAGCGTGGCTTGGGGAAGGGGTTTGTTCATCCGTGAACAGATTGTCGCGATCTGGAGACAATGGGATTTTTCAGCCTTGGTCCCCGGGCCCCGGTCGGGATGTGGACCTTGCGGGCGACATGCGCTTCAGGCGGCTTTGCGCAACGAAGCTGTCCTGGCCGCATGACTGGCAAATGACTGCTTTGGCG
>Ga0102941_1000679_pt1 | contig 15964 bp, 10 predicted proteins | sample SalPonR2_C_D2_MG_FD_79281 | JGI IMG/M metagenome (GOLD analysis project Ga0102941, IMG submission 79281) | Salt pond soil microbial communities from South San Francisco under conditions of wetland restoration - Salt Pond MetaG R2_C_D2_MG | ecosystem: Environmental > Aquatic > Marine > Intertidal... | reverse complement strand
GGCAAATCCACGCTGACCATCGAGACGCTGTTCAAGACGGCCTCGATGAAACTGAACGGCGCGCGCCAGACGCCCGCGCCCTGTGAGACGATCAAGGGTCTGGAACATCTCGACAAGGTGATCGACATCGACCAGCGCCCCATCGGGCGCACGCCCCGATCGAACCCCGCGACCTATACCGGGGCCTTCACGCCCATCCGCGACTGGTTCGCGGGCCTGCCCGAGGCCAAGGCGCGCGGCTACAAGCCCGGGCGGTTCAGCTTCAACGTCAAGGGGGGGCGCTGCGAGGCGTGCCAGGGCGACGGCGTCATCAAGATCGAGATGCATTTCCTGCCCGATGTCTACGTCACCTGCGAGACCTGCAAGGGTGCGCGTTATAACCGCGAGACGCTGGAAATCCGCTTCAAGGGCAAGAGCATAGCGGACGTTCTTGATATGACGGTTGAAGATGCGCAAACGTTCTTCAAGGCCGTGCCGTCGATCCGCGAAAAGATGGACGCACTGGTGCGCGTGGGGCTTGGCTATATCAAGGTGGGCCAGCAGGCCACGACCCTGTCAGGCGGCGAGGCGCAGCGCGTGAAGCTGTCGAAGGAACTGGCGAAACGGTCCACGGGCCGGACGCTCTATATCCTGGACGAACCCACGACGGGTCTGCATTTCGAAGATGTGCGCAAGCTGCTCGAGGTGCTGCACGAGTTGGTGGACCAGGGCAACAGCGTGATCGTGATCGAACACAATCTCGATGTCATCAAGACGGCGGATCATATCATCGATATCGGCCCCGAAGGCGGCGATGGCGGCGGCGAGATCGTGGCCATGGGAACGCCGGAAGAGGTGGCAGATGTCGAACGGTCCCATACCGGGCGCTACCTCAAGCCGATGCTCGAGGCGCGCAAACACGCGGCAGAATAGCCCGTGAAAGATAAACCGGTGGGGGCGTTTGTGCCTCGCCCTTACGCCGGGTCCGCCGTGCTTGCCGGTTGAATGATCCGGGTTGTTTTCCGGGCATGTCGGGGCAGGCGGCCCTATTCCGCCGCGCGCAGGGGTGGACCGGTCGGTGCGTCTTTGTCCAGATCGCTATCGTCACCGGTGTCAGGCTGCCGCGTCTGGTCCTCTGTCGTTGCGGGGGCATCCGGCTCCGTCGTCTCGGGCGTCGGATCAGGGCGCGGATCCTCATCCCAGAATATGGTGGGGTTTGCCACCCGGCGTGCCTGTTTTTGCAGCGCCCAATCCTGTGCGCGCTGGCTCAGGGAATTGGCCCCGATCCGGGCGAGGCCCTTCGCGATCCAGTCCAGTATGGTCCAGAACCAGATCCGCAGCGCCAGAAGCGAGGGGGTGAATATCAGCGTCAGCACCGTCGCGATGCCAAGCCCGAACACAACCGCCGTCGCCAGTTGTTTCCACCACAGCGCGGTGGGGCTGTCGACCGTGAAGCCGCCGTTTCCGAAATCGAGGCTGATGCCGTACATCATCGGTGCCAGCCCCGCCATCGTGGTGATGGTGGTCAGCAAGACCGGCCTGATGCGCGCCTCGGCGGTGCGCACGATGGCCTCGAGCCGGGGCATGTAGCGGGAATATTCCTGGTAGGTGTCGATCAGGACAATGTTGTTGTTCACCACGATCCCCGCCAGCGCCACGATCCCCGTCCCGGTCATGATGATCGAGAACGTCTGGTCCATCACCAGCATGCCGATCAGGACACCCGTGGTCGACAGAACCACCGCCAACAAGACAAGGATGGAGTTGTAGATCGAATTGAACTGCGCCAGCAGGATGATGAACATCAAGCCAAGCGCCGCACCAAAGGCCTGTCCCAGGAAGGCTGCGGATTCCGCCTGTTCTTCCTGATCGCCGGCCCATTCCCAACTGACCGAAGCCGGCAGCGGATTGGTCGATTCAAGCCATTCGGTGATCACTTCGATGCGTTCGGTCGGTGTGACGGGAACCGAGGTCATATCGCCCGATTGCAGTCCGTCGCGCACGGCATCGGGTTGCGCGCCATCATACAGCGCAAAGACCTGCCAGCCGGTTTCCCCGACAGTGAAATCGGCGCCGCCCGTCACCGTCGGGTCGGCCGTGTCGCGCAACAAGGCGATGGTGTTTCCGTCGCCGTCATCCACCCGCACAAGCGACGAGATCACATCGGCCTTTACATCGAAGACGCGTGATTGGTCGATGCGCGAGATCTGCGCCAATTGCGGGGCAGGTTCGTAGGTGACGAAATTCGACAGCGGGACAAGGCCGTCGCGGGTGCGCACGCGCAGGGTGTCGAGGCTGGACAACACGCGCGCCTCTTCGGGAAAGCGGACGCGGATGTCGATTTCCTCGTCCGATGTCGGCACCCGCATGGTGTCGAGCAAGATGCCCCGCGTCACAAGCTGGACCATGCCGCCGACCGTGGCCACATCGGCACCGAACCGGCCCGCTGCCTCCACGTCGACATTGATCTGCCAGTCGATGCCAGGCAGGGGCAGGCTGTCTTCTTGCAGGGTCAGACCGTCCAGCTGGTCGAAAAAGGCGCGCGCGATCCTGGTGCCGTCTTGCAGTTCTTCCCAGTTGTCGCCGGACAGCCGCAGGCTGACGGGTTTGCCTTCGCCTGGGCCCTGGGCCTGTTCGAAAATCTCTGTGTAGATGCCGGGAATGGTATCCAGCCGCGCCTGAAGCTCGTCCAGGATCACGTTGCCCGGCGGGCGCTGGTCCCAGGGGGCCAGATCCATCTGAACCTGTCCGATCGTGTCGCCGGGCGCTGCGGCGCCACCCGTGTTGTTGTTCAGTCCACCGTCGCCGGCAAAGGAAAAGACGTCGCGCAGGCCGGGTTGCTGCAGCACCAGCTCTTCGACCTGGCGGACCAGTTCATCTTGTTCTTCGACCGACAGGTTGCCGCGTGCGCGCACGTAGACAATGGCGTTCTCCGGCTCGGTCTCGACAAAGAATTCCACGCCGTTGTTGTTGGCGCCAAAATAGGTGAACACCGACACCACGAAGACGCCGACAGCCGCGATCGACACCAGCGGCATGACCGGATTTCCCGTCAACAAATGGATGAACCATCCAAAAGGCGTGCGACGATAGCCGGAGCTGACGCGTTTTTTCGGTCGCGCGATCTGCACCGATCCCAGAAAGACCGACATCAGCGCCGAGGCGGCGACGAACAGAACCATGCCCGGCAGCATTGCCATCATGGGCGGGGTATCGGCCGGCGGTTCGGGGAACAAGACGCCCGGGTTGACCGTTTGCATCGCGGCCATGAACATCACGTAACCAATGGCAAGCGTCACGGCCAGCCGGGCGAAATACCACGGCATGATGCCCTTCACCAGGTCGGTACCGCGGTCGACCACCCGCGAGAACCGCGCCGCGACCCCGCCCAGAACCGGCAGGTAGATGAGCGCCACGATCAGCGATGCCGACAGAACGAAGATCAGCGTGACAGGCAACATGCCCATGAACTCGCCCGGCACACCGGGCCAGAACAGCATCGGCAGGAAGGCACACAGCGTCGTCGCGGTGGACGACACGATCGGCCAGAACATCCGCTTGGCGGCATCGGTATAGGCCTGCATCGGGCGGGCCCCTTGCTGCAGGCGCTTGTCGGCGTATTCCACCACGACGATCGCGCCATCCACCAGCATGCCCACCGCAAGGATCAGGCCGAACATCACGATGTTGGAGATGGTGATGCCCATGATCCCCAACAGAATGAAACACAACAGGAACGAGGTCGGGATCGCGAAACCGACCAATAGGGCCGAACGCGTGCCAAGTGCGGCCAGCACCACGATCATCACCAGCGCGATGGCCGTCAGGACCGATCCCTCCAGCTGACGCACCATGCCTTCGACCTGCACGGATTGATCAAGCGTGGCGGCGACCTGAACGGATTCCTGCAATTCCTCGGGCCAGCCGGCGCGCACCTGTTCCACCGTCTCGCGGACAAGGGCGGCGGTGTCGATGATGTTGAACCCCTGCCGTTTGACCACCTGCAACGCGACGGTGGTTTCCCCGTTGAACCGCGCTGTGCCCGTCCTGTCTTGATATGTCAGACGGATTTCGGCCAGTTCGCCCAGGGTCACGACACGGTCGCCATTCACCGCGATCGGCAGGTTATAGACGTCTTCCGCGGTGTCGAAGCTCGAGGGGATCTTGACCGAAATGGCCCCGGATGCGGTCGTGACCTCGCCCGCGGCGATCAACTGGTTGTTGTTTACGACGGCATTGATCAGGTCGGCGGCGGTGACGTCATAGGCCTCCAGCGCCAGCGGATCGAGAATGACCTCGAGCATCTCGTCGCGTGTGCCGGCCAGCCCGGCCTCCAGCACGGGCGACAGCGCCTCGAGAGCGTCCTGCATCTCGTTGGCAAGCCGGATCATCGTGCGCTCGGGGGCATTGCCCGACAGGGCCACGATGATGATCGGGAACTCGGAGAAGTTGATTTCCGAGATCTCCCAACTTTCCGCGCCATCGGGAAACTCGGCTTCGGCCCGGCCCATCGCATCGCGCACGTCCGCAATCGTGCCCGACTTGTCCCACCCGAATTCGAACTCCAGAAAAACGCCGGCGAACCCTTCGGAGGCCGTGCTGTTGATCTGGGTCAGGCCATCGAGATCCTGAAACTCGGATTCCATGGGCCGGATCAGCAGGCGCTCGCTGTCTTCGGCGGAAATGCCGGGGAAGGGCACGGAAATGAACAGGCCCGGAATGTCGATGTCCGGTTCGCCTTCCTTGGGCAGACCGACATAGGCCGCTGTGCCCACGGTCAGCGACAAGATCACGAAGGCAACGACCATCCTGGCGCGCGAGGCGGCCCAGTCGACCAGACCCGTCATTGGGTTTGCTCCTCGGCATAGGTGACGCGGACCGGCACGCCGTCAGTGACAAATTCCTGGCCGACGATGATCACGTCCGCCTCTTGCGGCAGACCCGACAACCAGACGCCCTGGGCGGTGTCGCGCAACATGGTGACCGGGGCAAAGCGTGCGATACCGTCGCGTGCGATCCGCACACCCAGGATGCCTTCGTCATTCAGGGTCAGCGCGGAGGACGGCAACAGATGCGCCGGCGTGCCCTGCGTCGACACCAGGATCTCGGCGGTCTGGCCGTCTCGGATCGCCAGGTCGGCATTGGGGATTTCGATTTCGACCCGGAACGTCCGTGTCTGCGGGTCGGCCGACCGGCTGAGAAAGGTGACACGGCCGACGGCTTCTTGCCCGGAGGCCAACCGCGCACCGGCTGTTGCGCCAATCTCCACCCGGTCCACCTGTGCTTCGGGCACGAAACCCACGAGTTTCATCGGGTCGAGCTGGATGATCGTGGCACATAATGCGCCGGGCTGAAGCAGCTGGCCCAATTCTGCCGTGTCGGTTTCGAGTATTCCCGAAAAGGGCGCCCGGATGGTCAGGCGCTCGATGTCCTGTTCGGCGCGCTGCACGCCTGCCTGGGCCGCCTGAATGCCGCTTTGGGCGCTTTGGATGCCGGCGTCGGCGGCCTCGACGCTGGCGGCGGCCGATTCCACCGCGGCTTGCGCTGCGCTGACCGTGGCCGCGGCGTTGGCTGCGCGGGTCTCGGACGCAAATCCGCTTTCGCTCAGGCGGCTGGCGGCATTGGCATCGAGGCGCGCGGCGACAAGATTCGCCTCTGCTTCGGCCTGCCGGGCGCGGGCCACGGGCAGTTGCGCGCGGGCTTCGGGCAGTCGCGCCTGTGCCTCCAGCAGCCGTGCGGTCGCCTCGGCCAGTGCAACTTCGCTGGTGCCGGGATCGATCTGGCACATCACTTGGCCTTCATCGATCATTGCGCCTGCGCGAATGGGGTCCGACACGATGCGGCCAGAGGTTTCCGACGATACGCTAACCTGGCGCACGGCCTCTGTGCGTCCGCGAAGAACCACGGCGTTTTCCCGGATTTCGGCCGAAGACCTCAGCGCGACCACATGCACGCGCCGGTCATCCTCGGCCACCGGCGTGGCGTCCGCGGTTGCCGTCTGAGCCGCAAGACCCTGATCCGTGGCACTCACGTCATCGCCGCCCGCGCCGAAACGGCCGGCGAAATTGACCAGCGCCTCGCGGTCGAGGATCACGAAGTAGAGTGCAAGGGTCACAAGGGCCGCTGTCACGATCGGGAAGATCTTCATCTAGAACCTTTCAGCATTCTTGAAACGCAGCGCGTTTCTGGCGCGGCGGGGGGGCGCCGGGTCATATATCGTCGCATAATCCATGGCTTCAACCATACTGAACTATACAGTTCAATTTATTTTTTTCTGCACCGCAGAGCAACATTGAACCATTTAGTACAGTTGCCTTCGCCGACCATCTTCGTTCTTGCGGCTCTTGCGGGGCCATGGCGGTTGCGGGTATGAGGCCGCAGGCAATGGAATTCATGGTGTAACGCGGGGGCGGCATGGCCGACAGCGACAGCTTTATCAACGAGGTGACGGAAGAAGTCCGTCGCGATCAGCTTTTTGCAGTGATGCGGCGTTGGGGCTGGCTGGCCGGCGTGATCGTTGTCTTGCTGGTCGGCGGTGCGGGCTGGCTGGAATATCAGCGCAACCAGGTCCGCACCCAGTCCGAGGCCTTTGGTGACGCGCTGATCGCAGCCCTTGATGCCGCCGATCCGGATGCACGTATCGCGCGGCTCGAGGCGATTTCGCCGCCAAGCCCGCAAGGTGAGGTTCTGCTGGCGCTTTTGGCGGCCGGAGAAGCCGCGACCGGCGCCGGTGCCGCCGAGGCGGCCGAGCGTTTGCGTGTGGCGGCGGACGCGCCCGATCTCGCGTCCCGTTACCGGGATCTGGCGATGCTCAAGGCCGAGATGATCGACCCGTCAGCGCCAGCAGAGGCACGGCTGATCCTCGGCGCGATCGCGGCACCCGGCGCGCCCTATGCGGCCCTGGCCGAAGAGCAACTTGCCCTGATCGACATCCGCGACGGTGATCTCGAGGCCGGGCTTGATCGCCTGCGCGGCCTTGAACGCAGCGCTGCTGCGACGCCGGGCTTGCAACGACGGGCATCTCAGTTGATTGTGGCGTTGGAAGCCGGGTCATCCCTCGTGGACAGCCTGCCTGAGCCGGAACCGGAAGCGGAGCCCGCTCAGGTGGAGTTGACCCCAGCAGCGGATGACGCGGTGGTCGAGGGCGACCTGCCCGAAGCCGATGCCGGAACGGCGCCTGAAGATGTCGCGCCCGAAGGCGATGCGGCAACGACGGCTGGCGAAGACGGCGCGACTGGTAACGACTAAGACCGCCCGTGGTGGCGGCAAACGGGGAAGGCCGGGGCAAAAATGACCGGGGCATTGGGCAGCAGCAGGAATATTCTGACGGGGAAAGCCAGTTTCAGGCTTTGCCTTGGGCTTGCACTGATCGGCACGTTGGCGGCCTGTGATCAGGATCTGGTCTTGCCCGGCGAACGGTTCGGAACCCGAACTGCGCTGGACGCAACGGTGCCCGGCGCGTCGGACGTCGTCGATACCGATACGGCGCAGCCGATTTCCCTGCCGACCGCGACGCGGCTGTCTGACTGGCCGAGCCGGGGGTACAGCTCTGCCAACCGGCTGCCCCACGCGGCCCTGGGCGGCGCACCGGTCGAGGTGTTCGCCGCAGATATCGGCGAGGGCAATTCCCGTCGCAATCGCATTGCCGCGGACCCGGTGGCCGGAAACGGTATCGTCTACACGATCGATGCGCAGGCGCGGTTGCAGGCGACCTCGGTAAACGGGGGCGGCGTGGTCTGGGCAAGCGATCTGGTGCCTGATTTCGACCGTGGCGGCAACGTATCGGGCGGTGGCATGGCACTGGCCGGGGGCGTGCTCTACGCAAGCACGGCCTATGGCGAGTTGATCGCCTTTGATGCCGCCAGCGGGGCCGTGCAGTGGCGTCAGCGCCTGGGATCGGTCCTGGGATCGCCGACGGTGTCGAATGGCGTGATCTACGTGGTTGGCCAGAATTCCGAAGCCTGGGCCGTTGAGGCCGATGATGGCCGCCTGCGCTGGCAGATACCGGCGCCACCCGCGCAATCGGTGCTGGTGGGCGGCGCGGCCCCCGCAATCAGCGACCGTAGCGTGTTGCTGCCTTTTCCCACGGGAGAGATCATGGCGGTCTTGCCCGATAGCGGCGTGCGTGTCTGGGGCACCCAGATCGCCGGCGGACGGCTTGGCGCGGCCTATGCCGATCTGAACGACATCACCGCGGATCCGGTGGTCGTGGGCGGTACGATCTACGTGGGCAACCAGTCGGGCCGCGTGGCCGCGATTGCGGCGCAGACCGGGGAAAACCGCTGGACCGCGCGCGAAGGGGCCTATTCTCCCATTCTGGTTGCGGGCGATGCGCTGTTTTTCGTGTCGGACCGAAACGAGTTGTTGCGGCTGGATGCCGGTTCAGGCGCGCGTGTCTGGGGCAGCGAATTGCCGCTTTTCGAACGCGAACGCCCGCGCCGGCGCAAGGCCGTCTTTACTCATTTCGGACCGATCCTGGCCGGTGGACGCCTGGTTGTCGCCTCGGGCGATGGCCTGATCCGCTTTTTCTCGCCTGAAAGCGGCGAGTTGACGGGCAGCATCGAATTGCGCGGGGGGGCGGCCGCCAATCCCATCGTGGTCGATGACACGCTTCTGGTGGTCAGCGGCGACGGACGGCTTCACGCTTACAGGTAAGGGCGCTCCTGCGCTGAGCGGCCTTGCCGGTCCGCTGTGCCTGCCCGGTCGCCGATCTAAAAAGGGGCGGGCGCGGTCAGTGCAACAGCGCCGCGCGGGTTTCGTCCGTCACGCCAAGCGGACCGGCCGCAGCCCAGAGCACGTACCGCGCACCGTTGAACCACAGCGCCACGCTTTCGCGGATCAGGATGTTCCAGTTGGGCCCGTCGCCGCGCGCGTTGCGACGCACCTGGCTGGAGGCGTGGAGCGTGATCCGGCCTGCGCCCATGGCTTTGAATGACAGCCAGGCGCGGGGCAGGTGGAATGCTTCGCTGACCACGATGAGATCGGCATCCGTCGGGTAAAGGTCGCGGCTGAACAGCGCGTTCTGCAGCGTCGAAAAGGCGGCCTCCTCCAACCGGACCGAGGTGGCCGGGATACCGCTGAGGTCGGCCATGACGCGGGCCGCACTGGGTGCGCCCGGCGCGGCTGACCCACCGGTGAACACGGCAACAGGGGCTGCGCCGGCCGCGAACAGCGCGCCGCAGGTCTCGGCACGGTCCCGGCTGGCGGCGCCGGGCACGCCTTGCGCATCGATGCCGGCCCCCAGGCAGATGATGACGTCACCTTGCGGAGCGGGGCGTTCCACGGGCCAGAGAAATGTCCACAGACAGATAGCGGCAAAGCCTGCCGCCCACAGGGCCAGGGCCGTCTTGAGCAGGCGGCCGAGGGCGCGACCGGCCCGGGTCACTCCCACTCGATGGTGCCGGGCGGTTTCGAGGTGATGTCATAGGTTACCCGGTTGATTCCCTTGACCTCGTTGATGATCCGGGTCGCGGTTTCGCCAAGAAATTCGTGGCTGAACGGGTAGTAATCGGCGGTCATCCCGTCGACGGAATTCACCGCACGCAGCGCGCAGGCGTAATCATAGGTGCGCCCATCGCCCATCACGCCCACGGTGCGCACGGGCAGGATCGCGACAAAGGCCTGCCAGATTTCATCGTACAGCCCGTGCTTGCGGATCTGGTCGATATAGACGGCATCGGCCTTGCGCAGGATCTCGAGCTTTTCGCGCGTGATCTCACCGGGGCAGCGGATCGCGAGGCCGGGGCCGGGGAAAGGGTGGCGCCCGATGAAATGCGCGGGCAGGCCCAGTTCGCGCCCCAGTGCGCGGACTTCGTCCTTGAACAGCTCGCGCAGCGGTTCCACCAGCTTCAGGCCCATCTTTTCAGGCAATCCGCCCACATTGTGATGCGATTTGATGGTGACGGACGGGCCGCCCGAAAAGCTGACGGATTCGATGACGTCGGGATAAAGGGTGCCCTGCGCCAGAAAGGCCGCGCCCTCGATCTGGTCGGCGTATTTCTGGAACACGTCGATGAACAGCCGCCCGATGATCTTGCGCTTTGTTTCGGGGTCGCTGACGCCTTCCAGTTCACCCAGGAACAGGTCCTGTTCCTGGGCGTGGATGACATGAAGGTTCATGTGGTCGCGGAACATGCCCACGACTTCCTCGGCTTCGTTCAGCCTGAGAAGCCCGTGATCGACGAAGACACAGGTCAGCTGATCGCCGATCGCCTCATGGATCAGGGCCGCCGCGACCGAGCTGTCGACGCCGCCGGACAGCGCGCAGATGACCTTGGCGTCGCCCACCTGTTCACGGATCGCGCGCACGGCTTCATCGCGGTAGGCGGACATCGTCCAATCGCCCTTGAAACCGGCCATCCGCACGAAGTTTTCATAGAACTTCGCGCCATTCGGGGTGTGGTGCACCTCGGGGTGGAACTGCACCGCGTAAAAGCCGCGGTCGGTGTCTGCGGTGATGGCGAAAGGGGCATTGGGCGAGGTGCCGTAAACCCTGAAGCCCGGCGCGATGCGGCTGACATGGTCCCCATGCGACATCCAGACCTGTTCGCGTCCGCCATCGAACCATCCGTCCAACAGCGGCAGGGTTTCGGCCTCTGGCGTCACGTAGGCGCGCCCGAATTCCGCTGTGCCGTGGCCGCGCTCGACCTTGCCGCCCAGAACCTCCATCATCACCTGCTGGCCGTAACAGATGCCCAGGATCGGTACATCCAGGTGAAACACCTGTTCTGGGGGGCGGGGCGATCCCTCGTCCATCACGCTGGCCGGGCCGCCCGACAAGATGACCGCCTTTGGCGCGAAATCTGCCAGGAACGCGTCGGTGACGTTCTGGAACGGGTGGATCTCGCAATAGACATTCAACTCGCGCAGGCGGCGGGCGATCAATTGCGTGACCTGGCTGCCGAAATCTATGATCAGCAGGCGGTCGTGATTGGCGGGGTCAGGGACGGCAGCGGTGCTCATGATCGCGGAATAGGGCGCAGTCGAGACAAGCGCAAGACCGCTCGCCCATGCGGCCCGCCAGAAGCCCGCAATCGCGCCGATGTCGCTTTCCCGCGCAAGGTGCCGCAATCCGCGCGTGGCAACGCTGGCCGAGGCGGTAGAACCGCCTTGAATTGGCCTCAGGACGGGGGATGCGGGTATGACGGGTGATGTGGCGGGACGACGGCGCGCGCGTGGTGGTGGCGGTGCGGCACGGAGGGCGGAACGCTCTGCCGTCAGCTTCGAGACCGCGAAGTTCATCGAACGAAACATTCCCAATCTCGACATCCTGAGCGCGGAAGCGATCGAGATCATCGAGGCGAATGCCGAAACGGTGCTTGAGGAGATCGGCGTCAATTTCGTGGAAAACCCCGAAGCGCTGGCGCGGTGGCGCGACGCCGGGGCGGATGTGCGCGGGGAACGGGTGCATATCCCGCGCGGACTGGCGCGCAAGCTGTGCGAAACGGCCCCGTCGAAATTCACCCAGATCGCGCGCAACCGGGCCCGCGATGTCGAAATCGGGGGCTCGTCGCTGGTTCTGGCCCCGGTTTACGGCCCCCCCTTCGTGCGCGACCGGGAAACCGGACGCCGCTACGCCACGATGGCGGATTTCGAGAAATTCGTGAAACTGGGCTACATGTCAAAATGGCTGCACCATTCAGGCGGAACGGTGTGCGAACCCACCGACGTGCCGGTGAACAAGCGCCATCTGGACATGCTGTTCGCGCATATGACGCTGAGTGACAAACCCTATATGGGGTCGGTCACCGAACCCTCGCGGGCGCTGGATTCGATCGAGATGTCCAGGATCCTGTTTGGCGCGGACGTGGTTGACCAGAATTGCGTGATGACCTCGCTGATCAACATCAACTCGCCGATGACCTTTGACGGGGTGATGATGGGGGCGTTGGAACATTACGCGGCCGCCGGTCAGGCCAGCATCATCTCGCCCTTCATCGTGGGTGGGGCGATGGCGCCGGTCTCGGTGGCGGGCACGCTGACGCAGGTTCTGGCGGAGACACTGGCAGGCGTGGCCTACAGCCAGCTCATCCGGCCCGGATCGCCCGCCATCATGGGCGCGTTCGTGACCTCCATCGACATGAATTCCGGCGCGCCGACCTTTGGCACGCCCGAGGCGTCACAGATTACCTATGGCATGGGGCAACTGGCCCGACGTCTGAACCTGCCCTATCGCTCGGCCGGATCGTTTACCGGATCCAAACTGCCCGATGCGCAGGCCGCCTACGAGACCGCGAACTCGCTGAATGCGGGGCTTTTGTCGGGGGTCAATTTCATGCTGCATGCCTGCGGCTGGCTGGAAGGCGGCCTGGTGTCGAGCCTTGAGAAATTCGTCATGGACGCCGATCAGTTGGGCGTATTGCACAAACTGGCCGCCGGGGTCGAGATCGATGAAAATGCGCAAGCCATGGACGCCTTGCGCGAGATCGGGCCGGGGGGGCATTTCCTGGGCTGTGCCCATACGCAGGCCAACTACCAGTCGGCGTTCTGGCGCACGACTGTGCTGGATTACAAACCCTACGAGACATGGGCCGAAGAGGGCGAACGCTCGACCGAGGAACTGGCCGCAGCCAAGGTCGACCGGATGCTCGCGGATTACCAGGAGCCAACGCTGGACCCTGCAATCCGCGAGGAACTGGTAGCCTATATCACTGAAAAGAAGGCGTCGATGCCTGACGCCTTCATGTAGGCCGGGCCTTGTTGAGCGCGCGCGCAGCGCGCAAGATCGCACTCATCACTTCCACATGGCGCGTGGCCGAATAGCCAAGTCCGCCGCCCAGCCGCGCGGCATTCAGCATCTCTTCTTCCGCAAGCAGGGCCTGCACGGGGCGTCGGTGGGCGCGCCTGTGCGCGTCCCCTGTCAGCGACGCCATTCGCGCGGCCTTGAGCAACAGGCCCGGCCGGCGCATCGTGGTCAGGGTGGCAATAAGGTCGGACATGGATTTCCTCCGGTAACATCAGTTGGACCGGCCAATGGTGCGACGGGTCGGTTAGATGTTGCGCACAGGTTTATCCACCGCGCGCATACCGTCCAAATGTTTACAAATTCGAAACAATTTCTTTGTTATCCACAGATTTTAACCCTTCAGTAATCAATTGGGCCAAAATCTGACGGCGTCATCCGCTTGCGAGGGAGATGCAATCATGACAGCGGCATCTGCCGATCACGGCAATCCAGTGCTTGTGTGCAACACGGCGGTAACAGATCTGCCGGTCTGGGTGCCGGAAGAGGCGCTGCAATATCTGGCGCACACCGCTGATGGTTTGTCCTTGCGCCAGATCGCCCGCGGTTCTGGCCAGGCGCCATCGACCATCTGCCGAAGGGTGCGCCGCATGGAAGCGCGGCGCGACGATCCCCTGATTGACGAGGCGCTGTCTTGGCTCGTGCAGCTTGCCAGACCGTCCAAACCTACTGACACGACCACAAAGGAGGATTCCCCAATGACAGCCCCATTCCGGTCTCCGTTGAACGATGAAAGCGTGATTGCCCGTGAGGCGCGCCGGATCTTGCGACGCCTGTGCGAAACGGATGCCGTGCTGGCCGTGGCCAAGGATATGGACAAGGCCGTTGTCCTGCGGCCCGGTGCCGGGGGCGAACAGACGCGGACAGCCGTGGTGGACCGCAATATCGCGCAGGCCTTTGCGGTGAAGGATTGGATCGCCTGTCTGAAACGGGGTCGTATTTCGCAATATACGATAACATCGGCGGGCAAGGCTGCATTGCGGCGCCTGATCGAAGAGGACCGCAGTCGGCGTCAGGCGTCGGCGGGCTTCGTGGAGGCCAACACCCCGTTTCAGGCGCAGCATGCGATCTGGGGCACGGCGCGGGTGTCCCAGGATGGGGCCGTGCGCAAGAAGATGCGGGTCAATCTGGCCGAGTCGCCCCTGGCGGCGCTGGCCCGGCGCAAGGGCCCCGATGGCGAGCCGTTCCTGGGTGCCGAACTCGTTCAGGCCGGTGAACGCCTGCGCGAGGATTTCGAGCGCGCCCAGATGGGGCCGCGCGTTGGCCAGAACTGGGACCGGTTCCTGACGGGTGGCGATCGGGGCGGGTTCTTGAACGATTCCGGACTGGGCGAGGGCCCGCGCGAGGCGCGGCGACGTGTATCAGATGCGCTGGACGATCTGGGGCCCGGCTTGAGCGACGTGGTGTTGCGGGTGTGCTGTTTCCTCGAAGGCATGGAATCCGCCGAGAAAAGGCTTGGCTGGTCGGCGCGGTCGGGCAAGGTCGTGCTGAAGATCGGCCTGCAACGGCTCTTGCGCCACTACGAGGAACGATACGGCTTCGTGCCCGCGTTGCGCGGATGATGGAGGGTGGGTGCCTGTTGCCGGGTGCCACGCGCCGCCGCGTTTTCGCGTTCTGCGCCTGTTGCAAACCCGATGTGCCGAAATTGCGCACTGACCTTTGTGCCTGCGTGCGTTACATACAGGCAACCCGATTTGCGGAGCATCCAAATGCGCGACCTGAAAATCCCTGACCAGCGTCACCCCGAAAAGGCGCATCGGCCGGACAATGCGCAGCCCAAGAAACCGTCATGGATCCGCGTGAAGGCGCCCGTGGGCGAAGGCTACAAGGCCACGGCCAAGATCATGCGCGAACATCGCCTGACCACCGTGTGCGAAGAAGCGGGCTGTCCCAATGTCGGCGAATGCTGGTCGCAGGGGCATGCCACCATGATGATCATGGGTGAGGTCTGCACCCGCGCGTGCACCTTTTGCAATATCGCGACCGGAAAGCCGCCCGAACCGCTGGACGTGTTCGAACCGGGCCGCGTTGCCGATGCGGTTCATAAACTGGGCCTGAGCCATGTGGTGATTACATCCGTGGACCGCGATGACGTCAGCGACGGTGGGGCCGAGCACTTTGCCCAGACCATCCGCGCGATCCGCCACCGTGCCCCCGATACCACGATCGAGATCCTGACCCCCGATTTCCTGAAAGCGCCCGACGCGGTGCTGGAGGTCGTGGTTGCCGCCAAGCCCGACGTGTTCAACCACAACCTGGAAACCGTTCCCGGTCTCTATCCCGAGGTGCGCCCGGGCGCGCGCTATTTCCATTCCCTGCGCCTGTTGCAGCGCGTCAAGGAACTCGACCCGACGATCTTCACGAAATCCGGGATCATGGTCGGCCTGGGCGAGGATCGCCAGGGTGTCTTGCAGGTCATGGATGACATGCGCGCGGCCGATATCGATTTCCTGACCATCGGCCAATACCTTCAGCCGACACCCAAACACCACGCGGTCGACCGGTTCGTCACCCCGGAGGAGTTTCAGGCCTATGAAAAGGCGGCCTGGGGCAAAGGCTTCTTGATGGTCTCGGCCACGCCGTTGACGCGGTCAAGCTATCACGCGGGCGACGATTTCGCGCGCTTGCGGGAAAACCGGCTGAAAAAGCTTGGCGTCAGCTGAGAGCGCCTGCAAAGGCCGCTCAGTTTGCCGCTGCAGACGGGGGCAGCGCCTTGAGATAGGCTGCGATGGCCAGCCTGTCCTGGTCGGGAAGGTTCGCAAGGTTGCGGATCACCGACGCCATATGTCCGCCCGCGCTGTCGAAGGACGGGGTGAACCCGTCCGCCAGGTAATTCGCGATATCTTGTTCCGACCAGGTCAGCTGATCCGGCGTCAGGGGCGGGATGGTGCCGTCACCGTTGGGGTTCGGGGCGCCGGTCATCCATGCGGCACGTTGCAACCCGCCCAACGCGTTGCGGGGCGTGTGGCATTCGGCGCAATGGGCCAGCGCCTCGGCCAGGTAGCGGCCTCGGGCAACAACGGCATCGGGCTCTCCGGGCAGGACGTAGTCATCGCTCAGATGCAGCAGATTCCAGGCCCCGACAGTGCGCCGCACTGAAAACGGAAAGCCCACGTCATGATCGCGCGATGGCGTGTCCGAGGCGGGCAGGGTGGCCATGAAGGCGAACAGATCCGCCAGATCCTGCCGGTCGGCCAGGCGGTAGGCCGTGTAGGGGAAGGCGGGATAGTAATGCTGCCCCTC
>Ga0102941_1000667_pt1 | contig 16020 bp, 17 predicted proteins | sample SalPonR2_C_D2_MG_FD_79281 | JGI IMG/M metagenome (GOLD analysis project Ga0102941, IMG submission 79281) | Salt pond soil microbial communities from South San Francisco under conditions of wetland restoration - Salt Pond MetaG R2_C_D2_MG | ecosystem: Environmental > Aquatic > Marine > Intertidal... | reverse complement strand
GGCCGTGGCCCTGATCGCCGAAAAGCAGGCCAAGGGCGGCAAAGGCACGGGCAAGAAGCGGGCCACCAAGAAGAAAGCCTGAGCGGCATCGGGGACTTGGGCGACAGCGGGCCGGACAAGACGGTCTTTCCGAGCGGATTTGTCGACAAATCCGCACCTTGCGCGTCAAAGCTGTCCCTGCCCTCTTGATCGGGACGCGGTTTGCACAGACATGGTTCCCATGAATGACACACGCGCGCCTCTCGACTTCTTGCTGAACCGCCGATCTGTCCCGGTGCGGTTGCTCGGCGACCCGACACCGGACGAGGCGACGCTCAAGACGCTTTTGACGGCGGCCGCGCGGGTGCCCGACCATGGCAAACTGGTGCCGTTTCGGTTCCACGTGTTGCGCAAACCCGCCATCCAACGGCTTGCGCGCTTGACCCGCCGGATCGGGGCGTCGCAGGGGCGCGACCCCGCCAAGCTGGAAAAGCAGGCCGGTGCCTTTGACGACGCGGCCTTGACGGTCGCAGTCATCTGCAAACCCAACATGGACACAGGCGTGCCCGTGATCGAACAGGAACAAAGCGCCGGGGCCGCCTGTCTCAGCCTTGTGAACGCGGCGGAAGCGGCAGGGTTTGGCGGCCATTGGCTGACGTCGTGGATGGCGCGCGATCCCGACTTCCTGCAAGAAGCCCTCGGTTTGTCCGCCCCCGGCGTGGTGGCGGGTTTCGTGCATCTGGGCACCCCGACCAAGCGCCGATGCCTCGCCCAAGGCCCGATATCGACGCCATAACGCGGTGGATCGACGAATGATCCTTTCCGCCTTCGCCAAAGCGCTGCGCCAACTCCCCGACCCCCGGTTCCTGGGGGTTCTGGGGCTGGGACTGGGGCTGACCATCGGGCTTTTGGTGGCGTTCTACATGGGTTTCGTGATCCTGATCGGCTGGCTTTTGCCCGATGCGTTCAGCTTGCCATGGATCGGGGAAATCACCTGGATCGACAACGCGCTGACCTGGGCCGGTGTGCCGCTGTTCTTCATCCTGTCGATCTTTCTGATGGTGCCCGTAGCTTCGGCATTCACCGGCATTTTCCTGGATCGGATCGCCAGCGCGGTCGAGGGCAAGCACTATCCCCACCTGCCCCCGGCCCGCCAGATCCCCATTGCCGAGGGGATCGCGGATGGTGCGAAATTCCTGGGCGTCATCGTGGGGGTGAACCTGGTGGCGCTGGTGGCCTATCTGATGTTTGCGCCGATCGCGCCGATCTTGTTCTGGGTCGTGAACGGGGTGCTTCTGGGCCGGGAATACGGGCAGATGGTGGCGCTGCGGCGCATGGATTCCGCGGGTGCCGCGCGGTTCCGGCGGCAAAACCGTGTCACCTTATTCATCGCGGGAACCCTGATGGCGGTGCCGCTGACGATTCCGGTGGTGAACCTGCTGGTGCCAATCCTGGGTGCGGCCACCTTTACCCATCTTTACCACGCTCTCAGCGCTAGGACCCCATCCCGAAGCGGGTGAACAGATCGATATCGTCGATCGTGATGGCGCCGCTGATGATGATGGCGGCGATCACGCCCCAGACCACCACGGCAATGCCCGATGTGATCAAGAACCGCCGCCCCAGTCGCGGGTCCACGGGAGCGGAACCATGGGTGCCCTGCATCCGCTCGCCGGCATCCGACTGGCTGCGCACGCCCACTTGCAAGACGATGAAAAGCGTCATGAACCAGATGATGGCGTAAAGAACGATACCTGTGACGATGTTCATCAGACCTGCTCCAGTTCCACGAGTGTGCCGGTGAAATCCTTGGGATGCAGGAACAGCACCGGTTTGCCATGGGCCCCGATCTTGGGCTCTCCCCCACCCAGGACCCGCGCGCCGCTGGCCAGCAGCTGGTCGCGCGCGGCCACGATATCGTCGACCTCGTAACAGATGTGATGGATGCCGCCGGACGGGTTTTTCTCGAGGAACCCGGCGATCGGCGACGCGTCCCCCAGGGGATAAAGCAGTTCGATCTTGGTGTTGGGCAGTTCAATGAAGATCACGGTCACCCCGTGATCGGGTTCATCCTGCGGCGGGCCGACCTTCGCGCCAAGCGTATCGCGGTATTGCGCGGCGGCGGCCTCCAGATCGGGGACGGCGATGGCGACATGGTTCAAACGGCCGATCATGGCGGTTTCCTTCCTGGGGTCGTTCATGGGGCAGATATGGCCCTATGTGAGCTGGCTGCCAAGGGTCGAAGCGCCGCAGCGCGTAGCACTTAATGATTGGTCAACCTTACCCCCGTCTAATCGACCGCTATAGCGACTCATGCAGAATTTCCGGGGAACCCACAAAATGGATGACGGGATAACGGATCTTGATTTCCGGCCAAGACCGACGGCGGATCGCCCGCTCTTGGGACTGACGGTGCTGGTGGTGGAGGACAGCCGCTTTGCATCCGAGGCAATGCGCCTTTTGTGCCTGCGGTCCGGTGCGCGCATACGGCGCGCCGATTGCATCGCTTCGGCGCAGCGGCATCTGAATGTCTACAGGCCGGCCGTTGCAATCGTCGATCTGGGTCTGCCGGACGGGTCGGGGCTGGACCTGATCGCGCGCATGCACGCGATGCGCCCACGCGTACCGATCATCCTGGGAACCTCAGGGGCCGAGCGTGAGCAGTCGCAATGGCAATCCCTGGAAAGCGGCGCCAACGGCTTTTTGGCAAAGCCTCTGGAATCCCTCGGCGTTTTCCAAGCCGAGATCATGCAGCATTTGCCCGATGACCTGCATACGAATACCCTGCGCACCGTCAACGCGTCGGATGTCGAGCCCGACATCCTCGCCTATCGGGAGGATCTGACCCATGCCATGGATCTTCTGGCGTTGGATCAACCGCCGGTGGGCTATCTCAAACGGTTTCTTCTGGGGGTGGCGCGGTCGGCCGGGGATGGCTCGCTCGAGGATCGGGCACAGGGTCTTGATGCGGGGTTCGCGCGATCGGATCAGGCAGACCTGCGCGCTTTTCTGTCGCGAAAGATCCAAGGCCTTCCGATGGCCATGTAACCCGCAACCCCGCGCCACCGCCTGGAACCGCGAGCCGCGCCAAGACGCAAAAATGTCGCCGGGACGACAGCAAGGGCCCGGGGTGCGGAACACTCCCGGGCCGCGACATGTCAGTCCTGCGGGATCAGCCGCAGGCCCAATTCCATCAACTGATCCGAAGTCGGGTCTGACGGGGCCGCCATCATCAGGTCTTCGGCGCGCTGGTTCATCGGGAACAAGATGACCTCGCGAATGTTCGCGGTATCGGCCAGGATCATGACAATCCGGTCGATGCCCGCCGCACAGCCGCCATGGGGCGGTGCGCCGTACTGGAACGCGTTGACCATGCCGCCAAACCGTTTGCGGACTTCATCGGCGCCATACCCCGCCAGTTCGAACGCCTTGAACATGATCTCGGGCTTGTGGTTCCGGATCGCACCCGACACCAGCTCATACCCGTTACAGGCCAGGTCGTACTGGTACCCGAGCACGTCCAGCGGATCGCCCTGCAACGCCTCGATACCACCTTGCGGCATTGAAAACGGGTTATGGGAAAAATCGATCCTGCCGGTTTCGCCATCGGCCTCGTACATCGGGAAATCCACGATCCAGGCAAAGGCAAAGCGGCTTTCGTCCACCAGCCCGAGCTCTTGCCCGATGGCCACGCGGGCGCGCCCCGCAATCGCTTCGAATTCCGACGGTTTTCCGGCCAGGAAAAAGGCGGCATCGCCCGCCCCCAGGCCCAGTTGCAGGCGAATGGCCTCGGTCCGTTCGGGGCCGATGTTCTTGGCCAGTGGGCCGGCGGCCTCAAGACCCTGATCGCCATGGCGCCAGAAGATGTACCCCATCCCCGGCAGGCCCTCTTTCTGGGCCCATGCGTTCATGCGGTCACAGAACTTGCGGCTGCCCCCCGTGGGCGCGGGGATCGCGCGGATCTGGGTGCCCTCGCCCTCGAGGATCTTGGCAAAGATGGCAAAGCCACTGCCTGCGAAATGCTCCGACACGACCTGCATCTTGATCGGATTGCGCAAATCGGGCTTGTCGGTGCCATACCATAGGGCCGCGTCGCGATAGGAAATGCGCGGCCAGTGCTGATCGACGGTGCGGTTGTCGCCGAATTCTTCGAACAGGCCCTTGAGAACCGGCTCGATCGTGGCAAAGACGTCCTCTTGTTCGACAAAGCTCATTTCAAGGTCGAGCTGGTAGAAATCCGTGGGCGAACGGTCGGCGCGCGGATCTTCGTCGCGGAAACAGGGCGCGATCTGGAAATACTTGTCAAACCCCGACACCATCAGCAACTGCTTGAACTGTTGCGGGGCCTGGGGGAGCGCATAGAACTTGCCCGGGTGCAGACGCGACGGCACCAGGAAATCGCGGGCGCCCTCGGGGCTGGAGGCGGTAATGATCGGGGTCTGGTATTCACGGAACCCGGTGTCCCACATGCGTTTGCGGATCGAGGCCACAACGTCGGATCGCAGCGTCATGGATCGCTGCATCGCCTCGCGCCGCAGGTCGAGATAGCGGTATTTCAGGCGGGTTTCCTCGGGGTATTCCTGATCGCCGAACACCTGCAGCGGCAGATCGCCGTCGACGGCGCCCAGAACCTCCATGTCGCGGATGAAGACCTCGATCTCGCCGGTCGGAAGCTTTGGGTTCACCAGATCGGGATCGCGCGCCTTTACCGTGCCGTCGATGCGGATGCAGTATTCGGACCGCAGCTTTTCCACCTGGGCAAAGACCGGGCTGTCGGGGTCACACAAGATCTGCGTGATACCGTAATGGTCGCGCAGGTCGATGAAGATCACCCCGCCATGATCCCGCCGGCGGTGGACCCAACCCGACAGGCGAATGGTCTCGCCCACATTGGCGGCGGTCAGGGCGGCGCAGGTATGGCTGCGAAAGGCGTGCATGGGGCTGTCCCTTTGGGTGTGATCTTGCGTCGCGCCGATACACCGCGCGGGCGGCGCGAAGTCAACCCCGGCAAAGGCGGATTGGCCGTCTCAGTCCGGGCAGGCCAGCGCGGCATTCAGGGCGCCGGCGGTCCAGGGGCCGATATCAAGGGCCGCAAGCCCCCCGTCGGGCAACAGGCGCGTGGCGATGACGCGGGACCAGCCGGCGTCGGCGGTGACCATCTCGGGGCCCTGCCCGCAATCCCGGATACCGCCCGGAATCGTGGGATCGCCGATGCGGTGATTGGTCAGACCACCGGCCGAAGCGACCTCGGCCAAATGCCCCTGCCCGGCCAGGCCACCAGGCACATAGCGCCAAACCCGCAAGGTGCGGGCCAGATGCGGGCGGTCGATATAGGCAATCTCGATCATGCCATCGCCATCCAGATCGGCGGCCCCGATCGGGGCCAGCCAGCGATTTGAACGTCCGATATAAGGGGTGGACGCGATCAGGGCCAAGCCCGCGCCGTCGCCTGCATCCCCGTAGATCGCCAGTTGCGCGCCAAGATCGCGGTGGCTGCGCACCACGATCAGTTCTGCCGCGCCATCACCGTCCAGATCAAGCAATCTCGGCGCCACGTCTTCGAAGACATGCGCCTCGTCAAGACGAACATTCAGAACGGAGCAGCTGTTGGCGGCGGTGGGCGCCTCGGCCCAAAGCTCGGTCGCCTCGATGGCGTCACCCAGAACGCCATGGGCATAGCGCGTGGTAGGCCCGTCGAACCATGCGCGATAGATGCCCGTGCCGCCATGTTCAACGATCGTCTCGGGCATCTCGCCTTGCGTGTGGACGGGCACGATACACGCCCAACCTGCGCCCGGCAAAGCCGTCATCGCCAGGGCAAGTATCGCGCCACGCATGATCAGATCTGCTTTTCCGGCATCTGGACCACAAGACCGTCGAGCGCATCGCTGACCTTGAGCTGGCAGGTCAGCCGCGACCGCTCGGGGTTCGGTTCGTATGCGAATTCCAGCATGTCCTCTTCCATCGGGTCGATTTCGGGCAGTTTTCCGAACCAGTCGGGATGGACATAGACATGGCAGGTGGAACAGGCGCAGGCGCCGCCGCAATCGGCCTCGATGCCGGGAATGTTGTTGTCGCGGGCGCCTTCCATCACGGTCAGGCCGTTGGCGACATCCACGACGTGTTCGGTTCCGTTGTGTTCGATATAGGTGATCTTGGCCATGGGTCCCCGCGCAAGTGTTGGCAATGTGTCAGAGGCCTAGGTAATACGGGGGGGCGGCGCTTTCCAGTCTGAATTGCCCGGCTTGCGCTGCACCGCAAATGTTCTATCTTTGTTCCATAATGGAACCCGATATTCGCCCCCTTCAATGGCCCAGGCCGCCCGATTGCCTGCCCCATCACCTGCTGCATCTGCCGCCCGAAGGCGCGCGTGTGATGGTGGCGGGCCTGGTATTGGTGCGGCAGCGGCCCGGCACGGCCAAGGGGGTGATCTTCATCACGCTCGAGGATGAATACGGCGTGTGCAACGTGATCGTCTGGCAAAAGATCTACATGGCCTTTCGCCGTGCGGTGATCGCAGGGCGGTTGCTGCGGGTGACGGGGCGGTTGCAACGGCAATCGGGCGTGACCCATGTGGTGGCCGAACAGGTCGAGGATATCTCGGCCATGCTGGACGATCTGGTGCATCTGCACGAGCCTGTCCGCGCCGCCGATCAGCCATGAGCCACGTGCCGCTTTCCCGAAAGGGCAAAACCGGGTATCATATTGCCAACGAAAAAACCGACCGCGCGAGCAGATCTTTCATGCGCCATGTCACATTGATCGCCGGGCTCTTGGCCCTGGGCGCCTGCATGCCCGCAGGCGACAGGTCCGGCTTTGCCATGCCGATCCTGACGCAGGAAAGCCCGATCCAGATCAGCCGGGGCACCGGGCCGCCCAACGCGGACCCGAACGCGTGTTACGGGCGTGAAACCACGCCCGCCCTGGTCGAGACAGTGACCGAACAGGTGATGCTGCAACCGCCCCAGATCGCAAGCGACGGGCGGGTTTTGGAACCTGCAGTGTTCATGACCGAAACCCAGCAGCGTATTGTCAGGGAACGACGCGAGTTGTGGTTCGAAACACCCTGCCAGACCGATCACGACCCTGACTTCATCGCCTCGCTGCAACGTGCGCTTGCCGTGCGCGGCCATTATTCGGGCCCGGTGACGGGTGTGATGGACCGGCGCACGGCACGCGCCGTGCGCGACTACCAGGCGCCCCAGGGGCTCGACAGCGGGGTCCTTTCGCTGGCGGCCGCGCGGCAACTGGGCCTGTCCATCTGGGATCCGGAACTGGCCGCACGTGGCGGCGGCTGAATGTGCCGGACCTTGGCACAAAAAAGCCCCGGCTTTCCAGCCGGGGCGTTATTGGCATCATGCGAAAGCTTCTATTCCTCTTCGAGGCTCAAAGCCACGAACCGGGGGTTGCCGCCACGACGGATCAGCAAAAGGATGCTCTTTTGCCCGTTCTCGATCGCGGTATCCACACGGGTCTGAAATCCCTCCACATCGCTGACCGGTTGCTGGCCGACCTCGGTGATCACATCGCCGGGCTGAAGGCCTTTGGATGCGGCATCCGACATCGGATCGACTGCTTCGATCACAAGACCGCCGGTAACGTTCTGCGAGTCCAGGCGTTCACGAAGGTCGTCCGTCAGCGGGACAAGATCCATACCCAGAACCGAAGCCGAGGGTGTCGGGATCGGCGTGCCGTCAGGCGTGGTGGGGGTGGCCCCTTCAGCGGTTTCACGACGACCCAGCGTGATGCGCAGGGTCTGGGTTTCGCCATCGCGGAACACCACGACACGCACCGTTTCACCCACGTTGGATTCCCCGACGATACGGACCAGTTCGCGCGTATCATCCACGTCTTCGCCCGCGAAGCTGAGGATGACGTCGCCAACCTCCATGCCGCCCTCAAGCGCCGGGCCTTCGGGAACATCGGTGACGAGAGCGCCGCGAGCCTCGGACAGTTCAAGGCCCTCAGCGATGTCGGCACTCACGTCCTGGATGCGCACACCCAGCCATCCGCGGCGGGTTTCGCCGAATTCGCGCAACTGGGCGACCACGTTGGTGACCACATTCGACGACATGGCGAAACCGATGCCGATCGATCCACCCGTCGGCGACAAGATGGCGGTGTTCACGCCGATGACCTCACCGTCGAGGTTGAACAACGGCCCGCCCGAGTTTCCGCGGTTGATGGCGGCGTCGGTCTGGATGTAGTCGTCATAGGTGCCCGACAGGGCCCTTCCGCTCGCTGATACGATGCCGACCGAAACCGAAAAGCCCTGGCCAAGCGGATTGCCCATGGCCATGACCCAATCGCCCACCCGCATACCGTCGCTGTCACCAAAAGGGACGAAGGGCAGCGGCTGTTCCGCGTCGACCTTGAGAAGGGCGATGTCGGTGTTCGGGTCGGTGCCGATAAGTTCGGCCTCAAGCTCGAAGCCGGCCCGGAATTCGATGATGATTTCGTCAGCGCCTTCGATAACGTGGTTGTTGGTGACGATGTAGCCGTCCTCGGAGATCACGAAGCCCGAGCCGAGCGCCTGGCTGCGCCGAGGGCCGCGTTCGGGGTTCTGGCGCTCCATGAAGTCGTTGAAGAAGTCCTCGAGCGGGGATCCCTCGGGCACCACGGGCCCGGGGCCTTCACGTCCCGCGACAATGGCGGAGGTGGTGATATTCACCACCGCATCGCCCACCTGGTCAACCAGATCGGCAAAAGTTGCGGGCGGGGCCGATTGCGCGCGCGCGGGCGCGGTGGCGGCCACGGCGGCCAGCATCACCATGATTGCGATCAAGAGCGCGATGGTGGCACGATAAAGCGGCGCGACCGCGTCCGACCTGACAGCAACCCTGGCACGGGCATTGCTGTTCGGATTTTTGTATTGGGCCTGTTGGATCGTCACGAACTTTCCTCCTGTCAAGCCATCCGGGCAGCGTGTTCGACGCCGCCCCCCTGCAATATGATATTTGCCCGTTGTGGCCGTGGATCAATCCCTGCCCCTGCGGCAAAGCATGCAATGGGTTCACATCGCCGTGACAAGGCGCGGCCAAACGGAAGAATTCGAGGGCCAAGGTTTGCACGCCGAACGAAGAAATCAAAGGGGGGAAATCCCGTGCCCAGCACACCGGCCGCGCCGATTTCGCGGGCGGACCGGGCGTTGCGGGGCAAAGCCCGCCAGCCCCGTGGCCGTGGCGTACGGCCCGGCCTTTTCCAGCCGGGTCAGGCCTAAAGCGCGCCCGCGCTGAGCGCCCATGAAATCAGGACCGCGCCGACCGCGACCGCCGCCAGGCCGATCAAACGGCGGGTTTCGAGCGGGATCTGGTTCATCAGCCGCAAGAGGTCGTCCAAACGTGAAGGGGCCAGTGCGAACACCAGCCCCTCGATCACCAGAACCATGCCGAGACCCAGAATGAGGATCAGGCCCATATCCGGTTGTCCTTATTGGCCCGCCGGCACGGCGAGGCCGGAATTGCCCAGGTATTCGAAGAACTCGCTGTTGGGCGACAGAACCATTGTCGAATTCTGCTGCATCAGCGCACGTTCATACGCGGTCATCGAGCGGTAGAATTCAAAGAATTCGCGGTCCTGACCAAAGGCCTCGGCGAAGATCCGGTTGCGTTCGGCATCTGCCTCACCGCGGGTGATCTCGGCCTCGCGTTGCGCTTCGGAAACCAGCTCGACCACCGTCCGGTCTGCCTGTGCACGTACACGTTGTGCTGCCTCGTTACCACGGGCGATCTCGTCGGTGGCTTCGCGTTCCCGCTCGGCACGCATCCTTGCAAAGGTGGCCTCGAGGTTCTGCGCCGGCAAGTTGGTTTGCTTCAGGCGCACGTCGAGCACTTCCAGGCCCAGCGCGGCAGCACGTTCACGCGCCTGCGCCGTGATCTGCGTGATAAGCGCCGCACGATCTTCGGACAGGATCGTGTTCGAGGTCACACCATCCGCACCCAGAACCGCACGGATCGTGGGATTGATGATGCTTTCAAGGCGATCCTCGCCGGTCCGCAAACCACCCACGCCGACAGCCTGGCGGAATTGCACCACGTCATTGATGCGGTAGCGGGCAAAGGCGTCGACCACCAGGCGGCGATCATCGGACGGCGTCACCTCGATCGGGGCTGTGTCGATCGAAAGGATGCGGTCGTCGTAATAGACGACGTCCTGGATGAATGGGATCTTGAAGTTCAGACCCGGTTCTTCGATCACCTGCCGGATCTGACCGAATTGAAGCACCAACGCACGCTGGCGTTCATCAACCACGAAAATCGAGCTGAGCAGAACGGCAATACCCAGAACGGCGACTGGGATCAGGAAAGTTATACGGCGCATCAGTTCGAGCTCCCCGTCGTGGTTGCGGTTCCGGTTCCCCGGCGCAGTTCATTCAGTGGCAGGTAAGGCACGACACCAGAGCCGCCGCCCTCGCCTTGCTGGTCAAGGATCACAAGATCCACATCACCCAACACACGTTCCAAAGTCTCGAGGTAAAGACGGCGGCGCGTGACCTCGGGTGCTTCGCGATATTCGGTCAGGACGGCGAGAAAGCGGCTCGCCTCACCCTCGGCTTCGTTGACGACCTGGGCACGGTAACCTTCGGCTTCTTCGAGAAGCTGCGCCGCTTCACCGCGCGCGCCTGCCAGAACCCGGTTTGCATAGGCGTCAGCCGTGCGTTCCAGGCGGTCACGTTCCTGTTCCGCCGCCTGAACGTCGCGGAAGGCGTCGATCACCTCGGCGGGCGGATCCGCGCGGTCGAGGTTCAGACGCACGATGTTCACGCCGCTGTCGTAGCTGTCGAGTGTTTCCTGGATGCGTTGCAGCACCGTGTCAGCGATGATGCCACGATCACGGTTCAGAATGGGCGCAAGTTGGCTTTGCGAGATAACCTCGCGCATGGAGGCCTCGGACACGGCGCGGATGGTCGATTCCGGATCGCGCAGGTTGAACAGGAACAAGGCCGGATCCGAGATGTTCCAAACCACTTCGAAGTCGATATCGACGATGTTTTCATCGGTGGTCAGCATCAGGCCGTCAGACGATGCGCCGGGCCGGTTGGTGCCGATGGATTCCGTGTTTTCACGGGTGACCGCCAGAACCTCTGCCGTGACCAGCGGCCATGGCGCAAAGTTCAGACCCGGTCCCCCGACGGAACTGAATTCGCCGAGAAACAGCTCGACCGACTGTTCTTCGGGCCGGACCGTGTAGAACGAGTTGAAGGCCCAAAAGCCGATTGCGGCAATGATGCCGACGATCCAGATCGTGCGGGCGCTGATGGGGTTGTCCCCGCCACCTGCGCCACCGCCACCTGTGCCGCGGCCGCCACGACCGCCCATGAGGACGCGCAGCTGTTCCTGACCCTTACGGACGATCTCGTCGATCTCGGGGATCTGCTGGTCGCCTCCGCCGGGCCTGCGCGGGCCGCGCGGGCCTTCGGGACCGCCCGAGCCATTGTTGCCGCGGTTGTCACCGCCGCCAGAGCCGCCACCGCCGCCCCAAGGTCCGCCACTATTACCAGCCATTGATCGTCATTCCCCTCACAAGTTCAGATCGTATTTCTTGTCATATGGGGCATCTCACCCCGGATTGCACGGCAAGCTGTGCGTTTTTGCGCCAAAATCAAGCGGTGCGGACAGGTGTTTTCATTGTCACCAGCTCTTCGGACATGGTCGGGTGCACCGCAACGGTGCGATCAAAGTCTTCTTTCGTTGCACCCATCTTGACCGCGATACCCACCAACTGGATCAATTCGCCGGCCTGAGGCGCGACGATGTGACAACCCAAAATCTTGCGCGTGGCCTTGGACACGACCAATTTCATCAGCACCCGGTCGGGCCGCCCGGCAAACGCCGTCTGCATCGGTCGGAACGAGGTGCAGTAGACCTCGATGGGTTCTTGGTCACGCGCGTCTTCCTCGCTCAGGCCCACGGTGCCGAATTCGGGCTGCGTGAACACCGCCGACGGGATCAGGTCGTGATCTATGGGCGTCGGATTGCCTTTGAAGACGGTCTCGACAAAGGCCATCCCTTCACGGATGGCGACCGGTGTCAGGTTCACCCGGTTGGTCACATCGCCAATCGCATAGATCGACGGCACTGCAGTCTGTGAATAGGCGTCCACCACGATCTCGGCGCGGCGCCCGATCTGGACACCCGCTTGCTCCAGGCCCAGGTCGCTCGTGTTCGGCGTGCGCCCGGTGGCGAAAAGAACCGCGTCGAACACGGCCTCTTCTCCATTGCTGGCCTTGACCCAGATCGGGCCGTTTGTCTGATCGCTCGGGGCCACATGTTCACCCGTGGGCACCCCCATCGATGCAGCCCCCGACGTCTCGGTCCACGACGCGATATGCGCATCCGAGGCAGGCGCCATTTCAAGGATGTTGGTCCCCAGCGACAGGTCGACGCCTTTTTCCCGCATCATCTCGGCGATCAGGCCGCGGGCCTCTTCGTCAAATCCACGCAGGATTTGCGCACCGCGGTAGAACTGCGTTACCGCCACCCCGAGCCCGTTGAGAATGCAGGCAAACTCACAGGCAATGTAGCCGCCGCCCACGATCAGGATATTCCGGGGCAACCGTTCCATGTGAAAGATGTCGTCCGACACCATGCCCAGATGGGCATTGGGCATGTCAGGTCGCACCGGGCGTCCGCCTGTGGCCACCAGGATATGCTTTGCGGTCTTGGTGGTCCCGTCGCTCAAGGTGACGGTGTGGGGATCGGCCAGTTTCGCGCGCAGATCGAATATCTCGACCTTGGATCCCTCCAGCAGTCCGCGATACACCCCTTCAAGACGGTCCAGTTCCCGGTTCAGGTGCCCCGAAAAGCGCGACCAGTCAAAGGTGCCGTCTTCCACATCCCACCCATAGGCGCGCGCATCGGCAAAGCCTTCGCGATAGGCCGAGGCGAACACCATGAGCTTTTTGGGAACACAGCCGCGGATCACGCAGGTTCCGCCCAGACGGCTGTCTTCGGCCAACGCCACCTTTGCGCCCTCGGCAGCGGCCACGCGGGCGGCGCGCACACCACCGGATCCGCCGCCAATCACAAACAGGTCGTAGTCGAAATCCGCCATACCGGCCTTCCCCAGAATTCACGCCGGCCGAGGTATTTCACAGCATCGCCCGCGATGCCAGCCCGACGGTCGGCCCAAGCCTGCGGACTGTGCCGTCATCGGGACGCGATCATCGGGATGCCGGAAGGGCTGATTGACCGCGCGCGACGGCCAGGCCAGGTGCCGATTGCCTAGTCCGCGACGTCGACGAACAGGTTCTCGGTGTCCATGACATCGATCCGCTCATGTTCGACGGTGCCGTTGTTGATGTCGCGCACTTCGACCGTGCCATCGCCGTTGCCGATCACCAGAACGTCACAGATATCGAGGAACAGGCCGTTTTCGACGACACCGGGGATCTGGTTTAGAACAAGGGACAATTGCGGCGCATTTCCGATGCGGCGCAGGTGCAGGTCGAGGATGAAGTTGCCCTCATCGGTGCGGAAAGGTTCCGACCCGTTCAGCCTGAGCGAGGCCGAACGGCCCATGACATCCACGTTCGACAACATTTCCTCGATCAGCGCCTTGGTGGTCTGCCAGCCGAAAGGAATGACCTCTACCGGCAATGGGAACGCACCCAGCGTATCGACCTGCTTGGACGGATCGGCGATCACCACCATCTGATCCGAGGCCGTGGCCACGATCTTTTCCTGCAGCAAGGCACCACCGCCACCCTTGATCAGGTTCAGGTTGGCGTCGTATTCATCCGCCCCGTCGATCGTAAGGTCGAGCCAGCGCACCTCGTCGAGGGTCTTGATCGGCACGCCGACCTGGCGGGCCAGGTCCGCCGTGCGCTCGGAGGTGGCAACGCCGGTGATCTTCATCCCGTCTTCGCGCACCAATTCGCCAAGGCAGCGCACCATCCAGGCCGCCGTCGACCCGGTGCCGAGGCCCACGCGCATACCATCCTCCACGAACTCCACCGCGCGCCGGGCGGCCACGTATTTCGCTTTGTCGATCGGGGAAAGTTCGGCGGTCATGGCAATCAGGGTCCAGGCTTGGAGGGTGTCGTTAACTTCATAGCCAAGCCGGGCCTTCCGCGCGAGCCTAAATCGACCCGCCCGCGAAAGCCGCAACCACGCGGCCCAGGTGGATCTTGGGCAAGATCACCAGCATCCCCGGCCCGTCGAAGGCAAGGTTGACGGGCCCTGTTGTGGCGATGTTCGACGTGCCGATCTTGCGCGAGGGATGAAACTCCAGACCATTGATGGGCCATTTCAGCCCGTCGGACTGCCCGGTCACCGACTGCATGGGAAAAAGGGACACCCGCGTGCCCGGCGGCAGATCCAGCGTGATACGGCCAGGCACATGACACACCAGGTCACTGGCCCCCAACACGACGCACCGCGCATCGGGCCGCGCCGCAAGAACATGGTAAACGGCCAATTCATGATCGACCCGCGCCCCGGTGAAGCCGACGGCGATCGTGAACGGAGCGTCCACATGGCGCAGCGTCTTTTCGAAGTCGGTGCTGTCTTGCTCGGCAATCAGATGGATCAGGTCGGACGGTATCTGCCCTTGCGCCGAGGGGGGGAGACTGTCCATATCTCCATAAACCGCATCCGGTGACAGCCCAAGGGCCAGCGATGCGATTGCCCCCCCGTCCGCGGCGACCAGACGGGGCGCATTGGTTAATGAAAGATCGAGATCTTTTTCGTCAAATGGCCCCCCGCCAAGCAGGGTAACGCCCGCCTCGGAACGAAAAATCGGTACGGTCGTCGGCACATTGTTGCCCATTTTGGCGATAATCTCCTTTGAAACGCCCTAATCAGGACGCGATTTTGGGGAATCACTTTGTCAGACGGTAACCAAGATTTAGAAAAATCGGGTCAGTTTCGGCGAGCAGAGTGATGTTGACATGAGTGATGCTAATAAAATCCTGACAGTGTCTTACGGCACGTTCTCCTGCACCTTGGAAGGGTTCGACAAACCTTTCGAAGCTATGAAGGCTATCGCCGAGTATTTTCGCGATCTCGCGGCCGAAGACCGATACTTCGGTGCCGAACCACCCACCCCCGACACCGACACCCTGCATCGGATCACCGAAGCGGCGATTGAACGCCGGGTCGAAGCAAAGATCATGGAACACGGTCTTTTGCTGCGCCAGGAACAAGACGAGGATGTGGCCGACGCAGACACCGACACCGGTGTCGCCGACGTCGAAGACGAGAGCACATCCGGCGCGCCCGTTGCGATCGCTTCGGCGACCAAACAAGAAACCGCAAAGGCAGCGCCTGAAACCGACCGCGCCGTCTCGGAGGATGACGACGCCGTCGCAGAGCCGTCGATCGCGGCAGATGACACCGTCGATAGCACGCCCGCCGTCGAGGCAGTTAAGGCCTCCACTCCGGAAACCGCAGAAGATGACGCGACTGATGCGACCGACCTGAGCAACGACAGCCTGCTTGGCCAGGACACGCTTGCCGCTGTCGAAGCTGCGATGGCCGGCGACACCGAAGAGACCAGCGAAGTCGATACGGTCGCTGACAAAGAGATGCCCGAAGCACAAAGCGCCGATGCCGCTTTGGACGATACTGCCGATGACGAGGAGTCCGTTGATGCCGTCGCTGCTGCGCTGGCAGCGGACGCGGCCTCCGCAGCGGACCAGCCCGCAACCGACACCGTCGAGAGCTTTTTCGCCGACACCGAAGAGGCCGAGATCGTCGACGTGCCCGCCATCGACACGGATACCGCCCTCGCCGCCCCTGCGCCGATGGACGGTGCCAGCGTCGCAGAGCGGCTTGCCCGGATCCGGCGCGCCGCGGCGGAAGAGGCCGATGATGCGGAGCCCGCCGTGTTCGCCGCGCCCGATGTCTCCGAAACGTCCGAAGCGATGAAAGACGGCGAAGACGCCTCCGAAGACTCTGTTTTGCGCGACGTTGTTGCCGCCCAGGAAGACGCCCGGGACATCGCCACGTCGGACGCCGACGGGGAAGCCGAAGCCGAAGCCGAAGCCGAAGCCGAAGCCGAAGCCGAAGCCGAAGCCGAAGCCGAAGCCGAAGCCGAAGC
>Ga0102941_1000665_pt1 | contig 16042 bp, 19 predicted proteins | sample SalPonR2_C_D2_MG_FD_79281 | JGI IMG/M metagenome (GOLD analysis project Ga0102941, IMG submission 79281) | Salt pond soil microbial communities from South San Francisco under conditions of wetland restoration - Salt Pond MetaG R2_C_D2_MG | ecosystem: Environmental > Aquatic > Marine > Intertidal... | reverse complement strand
TCCGCGAAGAAGGCGGCGAGCCTGTCGCCGACCTGCGCGCCCGATATTCACCCGCAATGACCGGGATCGAGGTGCCGCCGGAACGTGCGGCATCGATGATCGATGAATACCCGATCCTTTCGGTTGTCGCAGCCAATGCCCAGGGGCAGACGGTCATGCGCGGGGTCAGGGAATTGCGGGTGAAGGAAAGCGACCGCATCGACGCCATGGCCGTGGGGCTGAGGGCTTCGGGTGTCGAGGTCGAAGACGGGCCGGACTGGTGGATCGTCCACGGTCGCGGCGCGGGTGCCGTGCAGGGTGGCGTGACGGTCGCCACGCATCTCGACCACCGGATCGCGATGTCCTTTCTCTGTGCGGGCATGGCCTCGGTCCAGCCGATCACGGTGGATGACGCGGGGCCGATCGCCACTTCGTTCCCGGTGTTCGAGCCATTGATGCGGGGTCTTGGCGCGCGGCTGGACAGGGCAGATACTGTCTGACACCTGGCCAAAAGGTGCACCTGCGGTGCGTGTCTTTGGGGTCGCTTCGCTCCGTGAGTCTTTTTGGCGCCTGCGGCGCGGGGGGCTCTGCCCCCGTCGCTGCGCGCCTCCCCCGGAGTTGTTCTGCCAAGATGAAGGGACGGGTTGTGCTTGTGGATCGCGACCACCTCTGTTTGAACATGATGCCATGAGCTTTACAGTCGCCATCGACGGACCCGCGGCGGCGGGCAAGGGCACGATCGGCCGCGCGGTCGCGGCGCGGTTCGGTTTTGCGCATCTCGATACCGGGCTGCTGTATCGCGCTGTCGGGCGGCGCATGCTGGCGGGCGAGTCGCCTGTCGCGGCGGCACAGGGGCTGGTGCCCGAAGACATGGCCACGCCCGACGTCTTGCGCACCGCCGAGGTAGCCGAGGCCGCAAGCAAGGTCGCCGTCATCCCGCAGGTAAGGGCGGCGCTGCTGGATTTCCAGCGCGCCTTTGCCCGAAGATCGGGTGGCGCGGTGCTGGACGGGCGCGACATCGGCACGGTGATCTGTCCCGATGCGGAGGTGAAGCTGTTCGTCACCGCCAGCGCCGCGGTGCGGGCCGAGCGGCGGCTGGCAGAGCTGCGCGGCAACGGCTTTCAGACGGATTTCGAAACCGTGTTGGCCGATGTGCAGGCCCGCGATGCCCGCGATGCCGAACGTGCGGCCGCCCCCATGGTCGCCGCCGCAGATGCGCTGACGCTGGACACCAGCGAGATGAGCGTGGACCAGGCAGTCGCAGCGGCCATTGCGGCGGTCGACGCGCGGCACGGCGCATAACGCAACCGTGCTTCGGTCGAGAGCGGGATCCGGGTTATGCTGGCACCATGACGCGCTCAAGGATGCCTGCAATGTCCCGAATTTTTCTGGCCCTGACCCTTTTTTTCCTGTCCGGTGCGGCGCAGGCGCAGGTGAACCCTGACCTTGCCGAGCCCTCGAATCCCCCGACATCCATCGTCGGGCCGATGACGCCGGAGCGCTTGCTGACCATCCTTGTGGCGCTCGATGAAGAGGCCGGGCCGCGGGCGGGCGGGATCGGCCTGACGATTGCCGATATCCCGGTTGTGGTCTTTCTCGATCCAGTGGCCAACCGCATGCGCGCGGTTGTGCCCGTGGCCTCGGCCGATGCGCTGACGCAAGACGATATGTTGCGGGTTCTGCAGGCCAATTTCGACACCGCGCTGGATGCCCGCTATGCCATTGCAAACGGGCGGTTATGGTCGACCTACATCCACCCGCTGGCCGAGCTGCAGACACGGCAGCTGATCTCCGGGCTGGCACAGACCGTGACACTGGCCCAGACCTACGGAACCGCCTACACCTCGGGGACGATGACCTTCGGCGCGGGCGACAGCGCCGAGAGGTTCCGCGACCTGATGGAAGATCTGATGGAGCGCGGCGAAGAGCTTTAGGGCATCGGCCCAGGGGCATGGGGCTTGTATTTGCTGCCCGACGCCAGTATACGCGCGCCTGTCAACAAGGCGGCCAACGCCGGACGTGAAGAGATCGAGCAGGGTCGGATTATCCGGCCCTCTTTGTTTTCCGGTTCGCCTGACCAATGATCATCCCAAGACCGGCGGAGACAACCGCACGGCCAGTATAACGCCAAAAGGAAAACAGAACCGCATGTGCGCTAAAACCACCATGGAGGAATTCGAAGCCCTCCTGAACGAAAGCTTCGAAATTGACACGCCCGAAGAGGGCTCGGTTGTCAAAGGCAAGGTCATCGCGATCGAAGCGGGCCAGGCCATCATCGATGTCGGCTACAAGATGGAAGGCCGGATCGACCTTAAAGAATTCGCAAATCCTGGCGAAGCTCCGGAGATCGCTGTTGGCGATGAGGTGGAGGTCTTCCTTCGCAATGTCGAAAACGCCCGTGGCGAAGCCGTGCTGTCGCGTGAGATGGCCCGTCGCGAAGCGGCCTGGGACCGCCTGGAAACAGCTTATGCCGCCGAAGACCGCGTCGAAGGCGCAATCTTTGGCCGCGTCAAAGGTGGCTTCACCGTCGATCTGGGTGGTGCGGTCGCGTTCCTGCCCGGCAGCCAGGTCGATGTGCGCCCCGTGCGTGACGCCGGCCCGCTGATGGGTCTCAAGCAGCCCTTCCAGATCCTCAAGATGGACCGCCGCCGTGGCAACATCGTTGTGTCGCGTCGCGCGATCCTCGAAGAATCCCGCGCCGAACAGCGCGCCGAGGTTATCGGCAAGCTGACCGAAGGCGACGTTGTGGACGGTGTGGTCAAGAACATCACCGAATACGGTGCCTTCGTTGATCTGGGCGGTGTCGACGGTCTGCTGCACGTCACCGACATGGCATGGCGCCGCGTGAACGACCCCAAGGAAGTCCTGACCATTGGCGAAACGGTCAAGGTTCAGGTCATCAAGGTCAACAAGGAAACGCACCGCATCAGCCTGGGCATGAAGCAGCTGCAGGACGATCCATGGGATGCCGTCGCCGCCAAGTACCCGCTGGAATCGGTCCATACCGGCCGCGTCACCAACATCACCGATTACGGCGCATTTGTTGAGCTGGAAGCCGGTGTCGAAGGCCTGGTCCATGTCTCCGAGATGTCCTGGACCAAAAAGAACGTTCACCCCGGCAAGATCGTCTCCACCTCTCAGGAGGTGGAAGTCATGGTGCTGGAAATCGACGCCGCCAAGCGTCGTGTGTCGCTGGGTCTCAAGCAGACCATGCGCAACCCCTGGGAAGTGTTCGAAGAACAGTACCCGGTCGGCACGCAGGTCGAAGGCGAGGTCAAGAACATCACCGAATTCGGTCTGTTCGTGGGTCTCGACAACGACATCGACGGCATGGTGCACCTGTCCGACCTGACCTGGGAAGGTCGTGGCGAAGACGTGATCGGCAACTACCGCAAGGGTGACATGGTCAACGCCGTCGTCACCGAAGTGGACACCGACAAGGAGCGTATTTCGCTTTCCATCAAGGCAGTTGACGGCGATCCGTTCGCCGATGCCGTCGATGGCGTCAAGCGTGGCTCGATCATCACCGTCGAAGTGACCGCGATCGAAGATGGCGGTGTCGAAGTGGAATATGAAGGCATGAAATCCTTCATCCGCCGCTCTGATCTCAGCCGCGACCGCGCCGAACAGCGCCCCGAGCGTTTCCAGGTCGGTGACAAGGTCGATGTGCGGGTGACCAACGTGGACGCCAAGACGCGCCGTCTTGGCCTGTCGATCAAGGCTCGCGAAATCGCAGAGGAAAAAGAGGCCGTGGAACAGTTTGGTTCTTCGGACTCCGGTGCCTCGCTCGGCGATATCCTGGGTGCTGCACTCAAGAAGACCGACGACTAAGTCCCGTCGCGTCCAAGACATCGGAAAGCCCCGCCGGATCGGCGGGGCTTTTTTCGTTCTGGGGGTGTGGTCTCGGGATCAGACCTTGGGGTCCGGGTTTTCCGTATGCCCGTCAACGGCCATGACCTGCCCCGAGATGCGCGCACCGGCGGGCGACGCCAGGAACACGGCCATCGCCGCGATATCCTCGGCGGTGACGAATGTTCTGAGCGAGGTGCCGGCCTCGTAGGCCCGGCGCACCTGGGCAGGTGTGGTCCCCTTGGCGGCAGCCTCGCGCGTGATGACGCCTTCGATCCGTGGGCCTTCCACACAACCCGGTGCGATGGAATTTGCACGGATGCCAAATGGGCCAGCTTCCATCGCGACCGTTTTCATCAACCCGTTGATGGCCCATTTTGCCGCCGCGTAGGGCGCACGGTAGGGAAAGCCGAACAATCCCCCGGTGGAACTGGTGAACAAGATGCACCCCCGCCCCGCCGGTTTCATCAGCGGTAGCGCCCCCTTCGCCGCCAGGTACGCGCCGCCGATATTGACCGACAGGCACGCCTGAAACGCCTCGTGGGGCTGGTCCTCGATCAGGGCGGTGGGCCCTGCTGTGCCGGCATTGGCGCAGACGGTTTCAAGCCCGCCCCACACATCATGGATCCGGTCGAACAGATCAGCCATCGCTTGCGGATCCGAGGCGTCCACCCTGTCGCGCCGCCAGGTTTCAGGCACCGTTGCCAGGGCTGCGTCGTCGATATCGGTGACCCACACAAGCGCGCCCGTGGCGGCAAAGGCCTCACCCATTGCCCGCCCGATCCCCGAAGCTCCGGCTGTGATCAGCACGCGGTTGTTGCCAAGGTCCGATGTCATGGGCGTTTCCTGTTCCATGGGCTTCATGGTCCTACCATGAAGGCAATCGATGCCTGGCGACATCAAAATCGCGCCACTCCGGTATCCGAAACCGGCGGCCGAAAAACGGGCCAACGTGCCGCACCTTCACGGGTTTGCCTTTGTGCGGTATGGCGTTATCTAGTTTTCAGAAATTACTGAAACTTCTGCGAGAACAGGCCGCCGATCATGACTCTGACACCCTTGCACCAGGAATTCGTGTTGCATTTCGGAGAGATGGGCAGCCGGTGGGGGATCAACCGCACCGTTGGCCAGATCTATGCCTTGCTGTTCTTGTCGTCCGAGCCGATGAATGCCGACCAGATCACGGATGGCCTCAAGATCAGCCGATCCAACACCTCGATGGGCCTGAAAGAGCTGCAATCCTGGTCTCTTGTGCGGCTCAAGCATTTCCCTGGCGACCGGCGGGACTATTTCACGACCCCGGACGACCTTTGGGAAATCGTGCGCATCCTCGTGGCCGAGCGCAAGAAGCGCGAGATCGACCCGACGCTGACAAAGCTGCGTGAATTGGAAATGCAGGGGCCCGCCGGTGACAACTATGCCGAGGCCCGCATCGCCGAGTTGCGCGAGATGATCGAACTGATGACCGGCTTTTATGCCGACATGGAAAAACTGGAAACCGAACGCCTGGTCAAACTGATGACACTGGGCAGTCGCTTTGCCGGTCTGATTGACAAAGCCGGCTCCGCTTTCCCGGCCCTGACGAAACGCAAGTAAGAGGACATCACAGATGGAAGCCCTCGATACCCTGATCCTGAGCCGCATTCAGTTCGCGGCCAATATCTCTTTCCACATCCTGTTTCCCACGATCACCATAGCGCTGGGCTGGGTCCTGTTCTTTTTCCGGGTGCGCTTTGCGCAGACCAGGGACGACAAATGGATGGCCGCCTACCGGTTCTGGGTAAAGATCTTTGCGCTCAGCTTTGCCATGGGGGTGGTGTCGGGCATTACCATGTCGTTCCAGTTCGGCACCAACTGGCCGGGCTTCATGGAAACCGTGGGTAATATCGCGGGCCCGCTTCTGGCCTACGAGGTGCTGACCGCCTTTTTCCTCGAGGCCGTGTTCATCGGCATCATGCTGTTCGGCTTTTCGCGCGTGCCGGGCTGGCTGCACATGCTGGCCACGGGTCTCGTGGCCTTCGGCACCACGGTCTCGGCCTTCTGGATCATCGTGCTGAACAGCTGGATGCACACACCGCAAGGCTTCGAGATGATCGATGGCGTCGCCTTTGCAACCGACTGGTGGGCCATCATCTTCAACCCCTCCATGCCGTACCGGTTCGCCCATATGTGGATCGCAAGCGGCCTGACTGTCGCGTTCCTTCTGGCGGGGGTGTCCGCGTTCCGCTGGCTTCTGGGCGACCGGTCCCGCGATGTGCGCATCACGTTGAAAACCGGTGTCATGCTGGGGGCCATGCTGATCCCCGTCCAGATCCTGCTGGGCGACATGCACGGCCTGAACACGCTGGAATACCAGCCGCAGAAAGTCGCCGCCATGGAAGGCAACTGGGAAACCCAGACCAACGTTCCGTTGCTGCTGTTCGCCATCCCGGACGAGGAAAACCGCACCAACCATTTCGAGATCGGCATCCCGAACCTCGCATCGCTGATCCTGACCCATCACGCGGATGGCGAAGTGCCCGGCCTCAATGATTTCGTGGCAGAGGATGGCACCGTCATGCACCCGCCGGTGACCATGGTCTTCTGGTCTTTCCGCACGATGGTCGGGACCGGCATGGCGATGTTGCTCTTGTCGTGGGCGGCCGTGTTCTTCATGTGGAAACGGCGGCGCATGCACGCCAACCCGGAACACCGCCACTGGCTCGCCGTCGAGGGCCTGCCCAAGCCGCTGTTGTGGGCGCTGGTGCCGATGGCGTTCTCTGGCTGGGTCGCGACGCTGGCGGGCTGGTACACCACCGAAATCGGCCGCCAACCATGGCTCGTGCAAGGTGTGATGACCACCTACGAGGCCGTGGCCGATGTGCCTGCCCCGATGGTCGCGGGCACCCTGGTCACCTATCTCGCGATCTACGCGGCGCTGCTTTTCGCCTATATCGGGGTCGTGGTTTACCTCGCCCGCAAGGCCGCAAGCGGCGACGATGGCCGCGCCAATGACATGACCCATTCCGGCAAGGCGCAGGTCAACGCGCTTAGCCCCGCGGAGTAGACGCCGATGTTTCCCGATTTCGCAAATCCCGCAGACTGGTTGCCCTGGGCCTTTGCCTCCCTGATGGGCTTTTCGATCCTCGTCTACGTCGTGCTGGACGGTTTCGACCTCGGCGTGGGCATCCTGTTCCCGCTGGCCAGTGCCGAGGATCAGGACAAGATGATCGGATCCATCGGGCCGTTCTGGGACGCCAATGAGACATGGCTGGTGCTGGCGGTGGGTCTGCTGCTGGTGGCCTTCCCGACCGCGCATGGCATGATCCTGACCGCGCTCTACCTGCCGGTCTTCGTGATGCTGGTGGGCCTGATCCTGCGCGGTGTCGCGTTCGAGTTCCGGGCCAAGGCGCGCGACCACCACAAGAAGTTGTGGAACCGGCTGTTTTTCGTGGGGTCGCTGATGACCGCGCTGGCGCAGGGTTTCATGTTGGGACTTTACATCATGGGTCTCGATCAGACCCCCGCGACATTGGCATTCGCCGCGCTGACCGCGGTCTTTCTGGCGGTCGGCTACAGCTTCATCGGTTCGGCCTGGCTGATCCACAAGACCGAAGGTCCCTTGCAACGCAAATCCGTCCGCTGGGCCCGTGAAAGCCTCTGGGGCGTGATCCTGGGGATCGGTGCAGTGTCGCTCGCCACGCCGCTGGTCTCCACGCGGCTTTTCGACAAATGGCTCAGCGTGCCTGAAATCTTCTATCTCGCGCCGCTGCCGATCCTGTCAGGTCTGCTGATCGTGTGGCTCTGGCGGATGGTCCGCGAAATGCCTTACCCCGGGGATGGGCGATCGTGGCTTCCATTCGCGGTCGCAACGGTCCTGTTTGCGCTGGCCTACCTGGGCATGGCCTACAGCTTCTACCCCTACGTGGTGCCCGAACGCCTGACCATCTATGAGGCCGCCGCGGCCCCCGAAAGCCTCATGATCATCCTGGTGGGGGCCTGCGTCGTGGTTCCGGTGATCGCCGGGTATTCGCTGCTTGCCTACACGATCTTCCGGGGCAAGGCGACGTTGCTGCGCTACGACTAGCACCTCTGCCCCATCTTTATCCTGCAAATATGGCGGGGGGTCCGGGGGGTGGAACCCCCCGGCGCGTCGGCGCCAAAGGCGTCGATACAAGGCTAGAAATCGACGCTGACGCCTGGCAGGTTCAATGCCTTGATCAGGTCCCGCAATTCGTTGCGGGCCGCCAGGTTCGAGATGTTTAGCCGGTCGACGCCCATCTCGCGCAGGTCGAGCAGCGTCATCCCCGTCGGGAAAAGTTCGCGAAAGATCACGCGCTCCGAAAACCCCGGCGCGACCCGAAACCCGATACGGGCCGACAGGTCCTCCAGCGCACGGCCGACCTTGCGCTTGTTGTGCATCTCCTGCGCACCAAGACGATTGCGCACCACGATCCAGTCCATCGGTTTGAGGCCCGCGCGCGCGCGCAATTGCCGGGCGTGCCAGACCATCTCGGAATACACGCTGGGGCCCTTGATGGCATAGGTATCCGGATCGATCCGCGCCAGTAGGTCGAAATCGACGAAACTGTCATTCATCGGAGTGATCAGCGTGTCCGCGAGGGAATGCGCCACCTGGCTCAACCGCGTGTGCGATCCCGGGCAGTCGATGACGATGAAATCGCACCGCCCTTCCAGGTCGGCCACGGCCGCGGACAGGCGTCGGTCGAGAATGTTTTCACCCTCCGCCAGTTCGGCAGGGTCGATGTCCGGCAGGTCCATCGGTTCGGGGCAGGCCAGATCGAGATCCCGTTTCGAAATCGTATTCTGCCGGTTCTCGATGTAGCGGCCAAAACTGCGCTGGCGCAGGTCCAGGTCCAGACCACCGACCGAATGCCCGAGCCGCGCCAGCGCGGTCGCCACGTGCATTGCGGTTGTCGACTTGCCCGATCCGCCCTTTTCGTTGCCCAGAACGATGATATGCGCCACTGCCCTAAACCCCTAGATGTTGGCGCTCTCATTTGCCGGAACGCGAATTGTAGCAGATTATACGCCAGCATTGCGGGCCTGTTAAGCGCGAATGCAACAACACTGCCCATTGCGGCGCCCGCGCCGCACCCCAAACGCGCGCCCGCATACATTTCGGGCGCTGCGATCCATGCCGCGGGTCGGTCGCAGCATCATGATCCGACCGACGGCGTCACGTCCTGTCTGCTGCATCCCTCGCCGGCGACGCCGGATCGCCGAGACAACACAGCAAAACGCCGCCCCGTTTCGGGGGCGGCGCGTTGGCAATCACAAGGCGTGTCCGGCTCAGAAGCCGAGGCCTTCGTATTTCTTCTTGAACTTCGACACGCGGCCGCCGGTGTCGAGCAGGCGGGCGCCGCCACCGGTCCAGGCCGGGTGCACGGTCGGGTCGATGTCGAGCGACAGCGTGTCCCCTTCGGATCCCCAGGTCGAGCGCATCTGGACGATATCGCCATTGGTCATCTTGACGTCGATGACGTGATAATCGGGATGGATGTCTTTTTTCATCTGATCCTCTCCTTACGCGCCGGCGCCCGCGAGGGGCTTGTATGTGGTGTCCTCGGAGATACGCGCCGATTTCCCGCGGCGTGCGCGCAGGTAATACAGTTTCGCGCGGCGTACCTTACCACGGCGGATCACCGTGATGCTGTCGATATTGGTCGAGTGCAGGGGGAACACACGTTCCACGCCTTCCCCGAACGAAATCTTGCGAACGGTGAAAGACCCGGCGATCCCGGCGCCATTCTTGCGCGAGATGCAGACGCCTTCGTAGTTCTGCACGCGGGTGCGGGTGCCTTCGGTCACCTTGTAGCCGACACGAATGGTGTCGCCGGCTTTGAAGTCGGGAATCTCTTTCCCGAGGGAGGCGACTTGTTCAGCCTCCAATTGTGCGATCAGGTTCATCTGATCCGCTCCTTTTTTCTGCCCACGGTTTGCCCGCGGAGGTGTACTGGCCGCCAGAGAGCTCTGATCTTCAACCGGGTCCGCCATGAACCCGCATCGCGCGGGGCGCCCGTCAGAGGTCACGTGACCGTTGCTTTTCGTGTTTTCCTGCGGCGTCCTGCACCGAAGAATGTGCACCAAACAAGAAACCCGCCGGAAAGAATTCTGGCAGGATGCGCCGCGTATAGGCCGGGAAACCGGTTCGATCAAGCCGATTCCCGCGGGCCTCAGCCTTCTTTTTCGGGGTTTTCTGCCAGATAAGCCGCCCAAAGATCCGGGCGCCGGTCTTGCGTCAATTGCTCGGCCTGCGCCCGGCGCCATTTGGCGATCTCTGCGTGATGCCCTGACAACAGCACATCCGGGATCTTGCGGCCCTTCCAATCGGCCGGTTTGGTGTAGTGCGGATGTTCCAGGAGCCCTGCGGAAAAGCTTTCTTCCTCGGTCGAGGCCGCATTCCCAAGCACCCCCGGGATCAATCGCACGGTGGCGTCCAGCAACGCCTGTGCCGCGATCTCGCCACCGGTCAGGACAAAATCGCCGATGCTGATTTCCTCAAGCCCGTATTCCTCGATCACGCGTTCGTCCACGCCCTCGAAACGACCGCACAATAGCGTCATGCCCTCCGCCCTGGCAAAGCGCGCCGCGCAGGCCTGCGTAAACGGTTTGCCGCGCGGTGACAGGTAGACCCGCGGCCAGCGCGCCGGATCGGGCGGCGTGCCAATGCCTGCCATGCCAATCGCTCGGCCCACCACATCGGGTTTCATCACCAGGCCTGCGCCGCCACCGGCGGGTGTATCGTCGACCTGCCGGTGCTTGCCCGTTCCGAAACTGCGCAGATCAATGGTTTCCAATGCCCATAGCCCTTGTTGCAGGGCCTTCCCGGTCAGTGACGCGCCCAGAACGCCGGGAAATACCTCGGGGAACAAGGTCACGACCTTGGCGCACCACGCCCCTTGCAGCCGCGGCGTATCGGTCATCAGGTCGCGCGGGGTCAGGCTGGCGGAAACGGCCAGGCGGCGATGGGATCGGGCGGGTGTATCAGACATGGCGCCGATGTATCTTGCAGCCCGCGATCACGCAATCCTGATGCACAGGCGCCTGTGCGCCAACCGCGTTGCACGCAGCCGCAACTCCGTTAGGGTCCCGTGCGGAAGGAGACACCCCCAATGCCCGCCATTCTATCCGTTGACCGGCTGCAGAAAACCTATGCCGGAGGGTTCACGGCCCTCAATTCGGTGTCGCTCGATATCGAACAAGGGGAAATCCTGGCGCTGCTCGGGCCCAACGGCGCAGGCAAGACCACGCTGATTTCCACGATTTGCGGCATCACGCAGCCAACGGGCGGAACGGTCACGGTGGGCGGACATGACACGATCCGCGATTACCGCGCCGCCCGGGCCCTGATCGGCCTGGTTCCCCAAGAGATCACGCTCGAACCCTTCGAAAAGGTCATCAACACCGTCCGCTTTTCGCGCGGTTTGTTCGGAAAGCCGCGCGATGACGCCTTCATCGAAAGGATTCTGCGTCAGCTGTCGCTGTGGGACAAACGGGACAACGCCATCCGGACGCTTTCGGGCGGCATGAAACGTCGCGTGCTGATTGCCAAGGCGCTCAGCCATGAACCGCGTGTCCTTTTTCTGGATGAACCCAGCGCGGGCGTCGACGTGGAACTGCGCCGCGACATGTGGGAGGTCGTGCGCACCCTCAAGGCAGATGGCGTGACCATCATCCTGACCACCCATTACATCGAAGAGGCCGAGGCCATCGCCGACCGCGTGGGCGTCATCAACAACGGTGAGATCCTGCTGGTCGAGGACACCGGCACCCTGATGCGCCAATTGGGCAAGAAAGAGCTTCGCATCGACTTGCGCCAGCCGATCAGGGAAATCCCCGGAACCCTGTCCGCCTATGACCTTGGCCTGGAAGAAAACGGAACCCGGCTCGTCTATGCGTATGACACCAAAGCCGAACGGACCGGGATCGTGCGCCTGCTGACCGATATGCAGGCGGCCGGGCTGATCGTGGCCGACGTCGAAACCAAGCAAAGCTCCCTCGAAGAGATCTTCGTAGGCCTGGTCCGGGGCGGTCCCACACAAGGAGACGCGGCATGAACCTGCAGGCGATCAAGGCCATCTACGTGTTCGAGATGTCGCGGAGCTTTCGCACCATCGCGCAGTCGGTGATCTCTCCGGTGCTGTCGACATCGCTCTATTTCATCGTTTTCGGCACCGCCATCGGCAGCCGCATCGATCAGGTCGAAGGCGTCAGCTACGGGGCCTTCATCGTTCCGGGGCTGATCATGTTGACGGTGCTGACGCAATCGATCTCGAACGCGTCTTTCGGCATCTACTTCCCGAAATTCATCGGCACGATCTACGAACTGCTTTCGGCGCCCGCCTCCTTTCTTGAACTGACGGCGGGCTATGTTCTGGCCGCGGCGACAAAGGCCTTCGCCATCGGGCTCATCATCTTGGGAACGGCATTCTTCTTTGTCGATCTGACCATCGTGCATCCGGTGTGGATGTTCACCTTTCTGGTGCTCACCTGCCTCAGCTTCAGCCTTTTTGGCTTCATCATCGGGATCTGGGCGCAGAGTTTCGAACAGTTGCAGCTGATCCCGTTGCTGGCGGTCACGCCGCTGGTGTTCCTGGGGGGGGCATTCTACTCGATCACGATGCTGCCGCCGGTCTGGCAGGCGGTCAGCCTGTTCAACCCGGTGGTTTACCTGGTCTCGGGCTTTCGCTGGTCGTTTTTCGGCATGGCGGACGTGGCGATCGGCTGGTCGATCCTCGCGATCTGCGCCTTCTTGCTGTCATGCCTCGGGACGATTGCCTGGATCTTTCGCACAGGCTGGCGGATCCGGGCGTGACCCATGTCATCTTTATCCCGAAAAAATGGCCGCCGGAGGCATCCTGACCCGGATTGCCTGCACCGGCGCCAACCGGTGAAACGCATCCGCACCCGCGCCAGCGGGTGCCGGGTCCGCCGCCAGGCGGCGCGCGCAACGCGCGCCGCAAGAGGCGGAGGCCACCTTCCGCGTCAATCGTCGAACAGGCCGTCGGGCGGGTCGATGATGATGCGGCCGGTGGCCAGGTCCACGGTTGGCACGATGGCCCGGGTAAAGGGCACCAGCACAGATCCCTTGGGTCCGGTTCCCCGAACCTCCAGGATGTCGCCCGCGCCGTGATTGAGAACGGCCGCCACGCGGCCCATCTCGGCGCCGCCGGTGTCCAGGACCGTCAGCCCGATCAGATCGGCGTGGTAATATTCATCGTCCGGCAGTGACGGCAAGGCGTCGCGGGGCGCGTAAAGACGGGTGCCTCGCAACGCATCCGCGGCCTCCTTGCTGGTCACGCCGGTCAGGCGGGCGGCAAAGCCCGATTTGACCGGCCGGGTCAGGGTCACCTCGAATACGCGCGCGCCATCCTCGGTCGCAAGGGGGCCGTAGGTCGCGATATCGGCGGGCTCGGCGCAAAAACTTTTCAGCCGCGCCTCACCCCGAACGCCAAACGATCCGGTGATCGCACCGACACAGACCCGATCAGACATGACCGGGCCTGCCAGCTGCAGATGTGACTGCAGAGCGCGCCACCGCGATTACTCGGTGGCTTCTTCTGCGGCGGCTTCTTCGGCCGGTGCGTCTGCTGCAGGCTCTTCTGCGGGTGCTGCAGCGGCTTCAGCGGCCTTGGCGGCCTTGTCGGCTTTTTCCTGCGCGCGTTCTTCGGCTTTCTTGCCGGGTTTCGCCTTTGTCGGGTTCAGGCGCTCTTTCTTTTCCACAACGCCGGCGGCCTCGAGGAAACGGCTCACGCGGTCGGTGGGCTGTGCGCCTTCACCCAGCCAATGCTTGATGCGGTCGACATCCAGCTTCACGCGATCTTCGCTGTCCTTGGGCAGGAGCGGGTTGTAGGTGCCGAGCTTTTCGATGAAGCGGCCGTCGCGCGGCATGCGGCTGTCGGTGGCGACGATGCGGTAGAAGGGGCGCTTTTTGGAGCCGCCGCGGGCGAGACGAATTTTCATGGCCATTGTGAGTATCTCCTATGGAATGGCTGGGCGAGGCGCGCGGCCTCAGGACTGGTGTTGTTCGTGGTGACGAATGACCTCGTCGATGACGAAGCGAAGGAATTTCTTGGCGAATTCCGGGTCGAGATCGGCCCGTGTCGCCAAATCTTCGAGCCGTGCGATCTGCTGCGATTCGCGTGCTGGATCGGACGGTGGAAGGTCGTGTTCGGCCTTGAGCAGGCCGACGGCTTGGGTGTGCTTGAAGCGTTCGCCAAGCGTGTAGATCAAGATGGCGTCGAGCCGGTCGATGGAGGCGCGGTGACCCTTGAGGATTTCTGCAGCTTTGGTGGTCGTGTCGGTCATGCAGCTAACTCCGAAGGGGAAGGGTGGCGCCAGATGTGCAGCGGGCCATAGACCGCGTGCATATGCTGGCCGTCGGGGCGGCAACCCATGCGCCTGGCAAGCGTCACGGAACGGGTGTTGTCGGGGTTCACGAAGCTGGCGATCGTGGACCAGCCAAGCGTGTCATAGGCATAGCTGCGTGCGGCCTTGGCGGCCTCGTACGCGTACCCCTTGCCTTCGCCGTCGGCATAGACCGTCCAGCCGATCTCGGCCTCGGGCCAATCCAGCGGGTGGTGGATGCCGACCACGCCCATGGGGCGGTCGGTCGCGGTTTCCGCGACCATCCAGCGGCCATAGCCGCGCAACTGCCATTGGCCGATCAGCGCGCACAGGTGGTTCCATGCTTCGGCTTCGGTCGAGATGCCGCCGACGAAACCCGCGCGGGGCGAGGCCTTGAACGCGGCATGGGCCGCGAAATCCGACAGGCGCGGTGCGCGCAGCGTCAGGCGTTCGGTGGTCAGCGTCGGGATCATCATGCCGCCACCCGTTCATGGACCCAGACCTCGCAAAGCGGATCATGGCGCGCCGCCTCTCCGTCGCATGTCGCGCCAAGGCGGCGGGCCACGGACTGCGAGGCAGTATTGTCACGGTCGATAAAGCTGACGATGCGGTCCGCGTCCGTCCAGCCCCAGGCCCAATCGAGCGCGGCGCGCGCGGCCTCGGTCGCATAGCCTTTGCGCTGTGCGGGCGCATAGGTCACCCAGCCGATTTCGAGGTCGGAATGGGTCGGCGGAAAATGGAGACCGCACACACCGACGACGCCCTCGTCGGCTTGCATGGCGAACCAGCCGTAGCCGTGCAACGCCCAATGTCCGGCCAGGCCGGCAAACATGCGCCAGGCCGATCTTTCGTCGAACGGTCCGCCCAGGGGGGCGGCCGCGTCAGACATGCTGAAGGCGCGATGCGCGGGCCAATCGGCAAGCACGGGCATGCGCAGGGTCAGGCGGTCCGTCTTGAGGACGGTGGTATCCACAAACCGTGCGGTCATGGCCGCACCTGTGAATACATCGGAACTTTGCAACCCATTGTCCAAATGCCGGTGGACAAACCTGTGGGTTGCGCGGGTATTTGCAAACACACCTTCATTTGGCACCTCCGTGGCGCCAAACGTGGATAGCCTCGCCCTGGGCTGTGGCGATGCTGGCCTCTGCGGCGGGATCACGCGCAGCGCCAAGACGCTCGGCCAGCCGGTTCGACCGGGTATTGTCCGGGTCCACGTAGCTCACAAAGGACTGCAGCAGGTCGAGGCCAAGGTCGCGCGCGGCATGGGCCGCCTCTGCTGCATAACCCTGTCCGTGGTATTCGGGCAGGAACAGCCAGCCCAGTTCCGGCTCCTGGTCTTCCCATTCAAGGCCAAGGGTGATGAAGCCCACGACCGTGTCATCGTTGAGCGTGACCGTCCACAGGCCGATGCCATGCAGCATCCATCCCGCGATGTAGTTGGTGAAATCGTACCAGATGTCTTCGGGCGAAAAGGGTCCGCCCATGTGCCCCTCGTCCGCCGAAAGGATCGTGGCATAGGCAGGAAAATCGCCAACCTCGGGCGCACGCAGGCGCAGGCGCGCGGTCTCGATCACCGGCACGGAGGCGCGGTGTGCGAGGGCGGCCTTGGCCGCGGCGCCCGCAGGCGCCTGGATGCAGCGCGGTGTCGTCACTTCTTTTTCCCGAACCCCGAGAGATCCGGCAGGCCACCGCCGCCCATGCCGCCCATGCCCATCTGGCGGGCGGCCTTTTCCATCTCGGCGGGGTCGATCTGACCTGGGTCCATGTCCTTGAGGGCCGAGGGCGCGCCCTTGCCCATCAGCGCGCCCAAACCGCCGCGCATCAGGCCTTTCTTGCCCATCTTGCCGAGCTTCTTCATGGC
>Ga0102941_1000664_pt1 | contig 16045 bp, 8 predicted proteins | sample SalPonR2_C_D2_MG_FD_79281 | JGI IMG/M metagenome (GOLD analysis project Ga0102941, IMG submission 79281) | Salt pond soil microbial communities from South San Francisco under conditions of wetland restoration - Salt Pond MetaG R2_C_D2_MG | ecosystem: Environmental > Aquatic > Marine > Intertidal... | reverse complement strand
GTGGAGTGGGCGGATGAGTCCCTGTTGAGTGTCGAGGACAAGAGCAAGGGCATGCGGATCAGCGGCACTCAAACAGACCGCCAAACTGCCAGGTCTTCAAGATCGTCGAGAAGTTCAGGTCCCTCTCGTCGTTCCGGTTCTAGTTCAAAGGGCTCGGGCCGCGGCCCATCCAGGAGCGCTTCCCGCGACTCTTCCAGGGGTGGGTCCCGGCCTTCTCCGCAAAAAGCCCACACGCCGAAGGCGAACCGACCGGCACAACCGGCGAAGGCTTCGCAACCGGCAAAGGCTGCTCAATCTACAAGGCCGGCTCAACCTTCGAAAGCGGCCCATCCGGCAAAGGCTGCTCCTGCACAACCGGCGAAAAGCGACGACCTTGAATCCAGGCTTGAATACTACCGTAAAAAGTACGGAGAAAATTTCGAGCTCACCGACAGCACCCAGAACAACGGCAGCGCCGGTACCCGCAAAGCCGGCACCAAAAAAAGCGGCGGACGCAAGGGCAACAGCCGGAACAACACCCCCCGCAAGGGCAGAAGTGCAAAGCCCTCTGACGGCGGGGCTACGCAAGTTTCTAGACAGGGCTCTACACAAGACTCTATGAAAGGCGGGGCCGAAGCAAAGAAACCACAGCCGGCGGCAGAGAAAAAGCCGGAACAGCAGCAGGGAATATTTAAGCGGCTTTTCAATAAGATAAAAAGCTAACCAATTCGATATGTTTCAATCGGGTGCTCAAGTCCGGCATCTTTGCTGATTTTTGCGACTATTTCAACATAAGGCTCCAAACCGGAGCCTTTTATCTTCTTCTTTAAAAGATAATCCACCTGAAACACACCGGCCGCATCTTCCATCACAATCTCAACACGCACCGGTTTTTCATCCGTCGGCTTCAACAGACGTACATCCTCTATCGCCATCGCACTAATACTGTGAATATCCTTTTTACCCGATTCAAACCCGATACGGGCGCGGCCTTTCTTCATATCAAGCCCGTCGGCAACACGTACTACCCCTGCCTCAATGGTGTATACCGCAACCTCCGTATCATGGGCAACCATTGCGTGCAGGGTTTCCATAATGATAATCTGACGGCTCCGTGTAGCAGGATACGCGGTGTCCAATACCTCCGGAAGAATCTTCACTGCGAGGGCTACGCCGATATCGTCATGAAGGTCCCGGTGTACACTGTTACCCAGGTCATGCATCAAACTGGCCAGAAGCACCACTATTTCAGCATCGTCGGATTCAAACTCCCAGTCTTCCACAATACTGGGGGTCACGCCGGTTTCAACCAGAGTACGCAATATCTTTACCGCTAAATTGGCAACAATTGTCACGTGGGTTTTGCCGTGGTCCGACATGCCGAGCCGTTTCACGGCCATGATATTACAGCCTTCCCAGATTGCGTTCAGCTCTTCGTGCTCATTTATCGCCTTCAGCACCAGTTCCATTTTCTTGTTGTTTTTTGTTGGAATATTCATTTAGTCCTTCATGCTTTATCAATAACCCTTACCGTGGTAGCTTGAGGGCCCTTTTCTCCCATTTCATACTGATACCATACTCCGGTACCTTCTTCCAATATTTCGAATTTTCTGTCGGCTACACTGTTTTTATGAAAATATACCTCCCGGTCGTCATCCACCGCCTTTAAAAAACCGTAGCCCTCATCCTTAAATAGTTCGGTCACGATGGCGATGGGCTGCTGGGTCTCATGGGTCTTTGTTTTCCGGTTTTGTTTCTCCCCCAACTTCTTTAGCTGGCGTTCGGCTTTATCAAATACATGACGAATGACGGTATCAACGCTGTGATGCATGTCCCCCTGACCGGGTTCCTGCTTTGCAACCAGCTCGTGGGCCGGAGGAACGGTCATATCGATCCTTACCCGAAAGGGATTCCCCGATTCCATATGTTCATGGGGTTTCTCGATACTTACACGACAGCTGGAAAGATGGTCGCATACGTGCTCCAGTTTTTCAGTTTTCGCTCTGATGAGTTCTTCAAGGTGTGTGCTTTTCTCAATATCTTTTACAGAAATCTCAAGTGGTACATACATGTTGCCACCTCCTACCTCAAAGATAAGAAGTAAAGAGGGCCCTGTAAATAGGTAAAAGCCACGTTACCCATTTAGTCTGCTCAAGTTATTCTCTGAGCGCAGTTTTTTTGTTACTTTATATGCGTGGAAGAATATATTTACATCAAGGGTGCACGACAAAACAATTTAAAGGGATTTGATTTACAACTACCTTTGAATAAACTGATAGTAGTAACCGGCGTCAGCGGTTCGGGAAAGTCCTCTCTTAGCTTCGATACCGTCTATTCGGAGGGACAGCGTAGGTATTTCGAAACATTTTCCGCCTACACCCGGCAGTTTCTCGACCGTATGGACAAGCCCCAGGTCGAGAGGATCGACGGTATTCCGCCGGCCATCGCTATTGATCAAACAAATCCTGTAAGAACCTCCCGCTCTACCGTCGGAACAATGACCGAGCTAAACGACCATTTGAAGCTTCTCTTTGCAAAGGCGGGAAGACTGTACTGCCGCTCCTGTGGACAGGAGGTACAGAGGGATTCCCCGGATTCAGTGTTCGAGGCCCTTCAGAAGGACGAACATATTACCACGGGCTCACCCCTGATAATCACCTTTACGATACCGGTTCCCCACAATTTCAGCGTCAAAGAGATTAAGGAGATCCTGCAGGCACAGGGATATCTGCGGTTTTTTAATGAGGACAACTCCAGTATCGAGGTGATCCAGGACCGCACCACCTTCTCCCCAGAGCGGCGGGGTCGAATTACCGAGGATATCGAAGAGTGTTTTCACCACGGTGGGGGCAAAGCTGCTGTTCATCTGGTAGAACGGAGCAAAGATGAGACAGGCGAGTCAATAAAAGTAAAAAGGAGCCTGCCCTTTTCACGGGAGCTTCACTGTGCACAGTGCGATATTCACTATCAAGATCCGATCCCAAATATGTTTTCCTTCAACTCCCCAATTGGCGCATGTCCCACTTGCCGCGGATTCGGACGGACCATCGGCATCGACTACGATTTGGTTATACCCGATAAGGAAAAAACACTGGCCGAAGGGGCAATAAAACCTTTTGAATCGAAAAGCTACAAGGTATGCCGAAAAGAACTTACCCACTTTGCCCGGTTGCAGGGAATAAGAACAGATGTTCCCTGGCGGGAGCTTAGGGACGAAGAAAAACAGTGGATCATTGAGGGTGAAGGTGAATGGGACGAGGGAGTGTGGTACGGAATTGAGCGCTTTTTCAAATGGCTGGAGTCAAAGAGCTATAAGATGCACATCCGGGTACTGCTTTCAAAATACCGCACCTACCATCTGTGCCATGCATGCGGCGGAGCGCGACTGAAGCCCGAGTCTCTCTTATGGAGGGTCGGCGGAAAGAACCTTGCAGAAATCATGCAGATGCCTATTACCGACGGAAAAAGCTTTTTTGAGAAGCTCGAACTTCCCACTCCTCTTGATGAAGCGGCGGAGGTAGTTCTAAAAGAGATACGCACCCGCCTAAGCTACCTGGATGAAGTAGGTGTCGGGTATCTGACCCTCGACCGCCAATCGAGGACCCTCAGCGGGGGAGAGGTGCAGCGCATCAATCTGACCACCGCCCTCGGTACCTCCTTGGTACACACCTTGTTTGTCCTGGATGAGCCGAGCATCGGGCTCCACTCCCGGGACATTCGGCGCCTGATTAATATTCTCACCCGTTTACGGGACAGCGGAAACACCCTGTTGGTGGTTGAACACGACCCTGAGGTAATTATGGCCGCCGATATCGTAATTGACCTTGGCCCCGCCGCCGGAGAGGCCGGAGGTGAGCTGCAGTTTGCAGGAACACCGGAGGAGCTGATTCGATCGGGAAAGACCCTCACCGCCGATTATCTCTCCGGCCGGTCATCTGTTTTGGGGCCCGCCCCGGGGCCCGCGACTGAACCCGCCCCTGAACCTGCGCCTGAACCAACAACTGGACCAGATATTGAACCTGCACCGAAGAAAAAAGCGCCCCCTTCGATCTTAATTAAAGGGGCCTCCGAGCATAATTTGAAGAACATCGATGTGAACATCCCCCTCGATCAGCTGGTATGTGTCGGAGGGGTCAGCGGTTCCGGTAAATCGACGCTTATCCAGGATATTCTGTACATGGCGGTACGCAAGCTGAAACAGCGTCCTGTAGAGCAGCCCGGTGCACACCGGGGAGTGTACGGTCATGAAATGATCGATGATATCGTGCTGGTTGATCAAAGTCCAATCGGAAAAACCGCACGTTCAAATCCGGTGAGCTATGTGGGCGGCCTCGCTCCAATCCGTGCCCTCTTTGCCAAAGAGCCGCTGTCGAAGCAGCGGAGATACACTGAGGGGACCTTTAGCTTTAATTCTCCGAAGGGGCGGTGCCCCGCCTGCGGGGGCAGGGGTTTTGAGCATGTGGAGATGCAGTTTTTAAGTGATGTGTACATCCGCTGCCCTGAGTGCAACGGGTCGCGGTATCGGCCTGAAGTGCTGGAGGTCAAACTCTTGCCGAAGCAGGGCACCGGCCCGGCTGTATCAATCGCGGATGTGCTGGAGATGACCATAGATGGGGCCTGCAGTTTTTTTAAAGAAGAACACAAGGTGTTGAAAAAACTGGAGCCCCTCCAGGATGTGGGTTTGGGCTACCTTCGTCTTGGCCAGCCCCTGCCCACCCTAAGCGGGGGGGAAGCCCAGCGGCTTAAACTTGCCGGTCACCTTGCCGCCGCAGGCATGCCAGGGAAGGCGGAGGGCAAGGCCGTGGGCACCGACAAGAACACACGCACAGGGGCAGGCACGGCCTCCGCCGGAGGCCCCGGCACGGCCAAAGGTAAAAAGCAGGCAGAGGGCATACTCTTTCTCTTCGACGAACCTACCACCGGCCTTCATTTTGATGATATCGCCACCCTGCTTCAGGCCTTTCGCAGGCTCATTGAGGCGGGGCACTCGCTGGTGGTAATTGAACACAACCTCGATGTGCTCCGTGCCGCCGACTGGATCATCGACCTGGGCCCCGAGGGGGGACGAGCCGGGGGACAGTTGTTATGTGAAGGCCGGCCCGAGCAGATTATGGCATACCAAAATAGTTATACCGGCCGGGCCCTGCACCGCTATATGTCGGATAATTTTCTCCTGTCCGGCACATCGTCACGGTCCTCCGCTGGATCCACGGCCTCCGAACTTATTACCATTGACGGGGCCAGGGAGCATAATTTAAAGGATGTGCGCATCACGGTTCCCCTTCAGACCTTCACCGTTATTACCGGCGTAAGCGGGAGCGGAAAAAGCACCATCGCCTTCGATATTCTCTTTAACGAGGGACAGCGACGCTATCTAGAATCACTGAACGCCTATGCCCGTCAGTTTGTTCAGCCCTCCTCCCGGCCGGAGGTGGACAGTGTAATTGGGGTTCCCCCAACCGTTGCTATTGAACAGAGGACAAGCCGGGGTGGATGGAAGAGTACCGTGGCAACGGTCACCGAGCTGTATCACTTTATCCGGCTGCTGTTTTTGCGTGTGGGAACCCAGTTCTGTCCGGACTGCGGTATTCCCATTCAAGCCCGAAGCATAGACCAAATTGTAGAGCAGATCCTGCGTGAGTTCCGCACCACCGAAATTGAAATTGCAGCCCCCCTGATCCTTGCGAGGAAGGGTTACTACACCGATCTGGCATCCTGGGCTGCGGGTAAGGGATATTCCCACCTGCGGGTCGACGGGGAGCTTGTGCCTACAGACCAGTGGCCGCGGCTCGACCGCTATAAAGAGCATACAATACAGTTGCCACTATGGAAGCTTTAAATTGGCCCTTCTAATGAAGATGCCCTGCGCGAAAGTATAAAGTCGGCTTTAGAAATTGGAAAGAACAGTGTCCATGTAATCCGGCCGGAAATTGGCGATGATCCTGTAGTGTTCTCTACCGAACGGGCCTGTCCCTCATGCGGCCGCAGTTTTCCGGAACTCGACCCGCGCCTATTCTCCTACAATTCTCACCACGGCTGGTGCCCCCTCTGTCACGGGACCGGCTTTAAGGACCCCGGCGAAGAGGGGGATGAAAGTAATTTTGAGCTTGATCCGGAGGTGTGCCCCGAATGCGGCGGCGCACGACTGCGTCCGGAGGCCCTGGCGGTACAGTTTGAGGGTCGATCCATTGCAGATTTTAATCGTATGACCGTAAGCGGGGCGCGTACCTTCTTTAAGAACTATCGTCCCGAGGGACGCAGCGCCGAGATAGCCCGTGATGCGGTGGAGGAGCTTAAAAGCCGTCTCGGTTTTCTTGAGCATGTCGGTCTGGAATACCTCAGCCTCGAACGCTCCGCCCCTACTCTCAGCGGCGGTGAGGCCCAGCGGATTCGACTGGCCGCCCAGCTCGGCTCCAACCTTCGCGGGGTGTGTTACATTTTGGACGAGCCGACCATCGGTTTGCACCCGCGGGACAACCGTATGCTGATGAATACCCTTCAGCTGCTCAAGGAAAAGGGAAATACGGTGGTTGTGGTGGAACATGATGAGGATACAATAAGGTCCGCCGACCATGTGATAGATATCGGCCCGGGAGGGGGCATCCACGGGGGCGAGGTTGTCTTTGCCGGGAGCGTTCCTCAACTATTGGAGTGCAAGACCTCTCCCACCGGCAGCCGGCTGAGAAATCCTCTGAAACATCCCCTATTCCTCGAGCGGCGCCAGACACCGGAAGAGTCTGGGCCCAAGGCCGACTCGGTCTCCAGCGGAAGTCCAGCCCACACCCCCGGCATCATCCTGGAGGGGGTGAGTGCCCATAACTTAAAGGAAATAGATGTTACTATTCCAGCAGGCAAGTTAATAGCTGTAACCGGTGTAAGCGGGAGCGGAAAAAGCACCCTCGCCCGGGACGTACTGTTTAGGAACATGCAGCGCGGGATTCGCGGAAAAAAGAGGGGCCGCCGATCGGCAGATCCCCGGACGGCCTCTTCCAGGTCGGAAGCCCCCCGGAGGGGAGCCCCCAGATCGGCGTCCCCCAGTGGGGAGCAGGAGGGGGCTATCGGTTGCCGTACAATTTCGGGGATTGAGCACTTCAACCGGGCGTTGGAGGTCGATCAAACTCCAATTGGAAAAACTCCACGGTCCTGTCCCGCTACCTATGTGGGATTCTGGGACCACATCAGGACACTTTTTGCCTCCACCCCGGAGGCAAAGGTCAGGGGCTATTCCGCCAGCCGGTTTTCTTTCAACATTTCCGGGGGCCGCTGTGAAGAGTGTTCCGGACAGGGGGTAAAGCGAATAGAAATGAGCTTTCTTCCGGATGTTACCATCCCCTGTGATACCTGCGGAGGAAGACGCTTCAACCACGAAACGCTGGAGGTTACCTACAAAGACAAATCTATTGGCGATGTGCTGCAGATGAGCGTAGAAGAGGCAACGGAATTCTTTGAGGCTATTCCTTCTATCCACCACCCGCTGTCTCTTTTAAATGATGTGGGCCTCGGATATCTCACCCTAGGACGGCAAAGTCCCACCCTGAGCGGTGGTGAAGCTCAGCGAGTAAAACTTGTCACCGAACTCTCCAAAGCCAAGCCTAATTCCACCGGCACGGAGACCCTTTACATCTTGGATGAACCTACGGTCGGTTTGCATATGTCGGACGTAGAAAAATTGCTGCAGGTACTTCACCGCTTGGTAGATGCCGGGAATACCATTGTGATTATCGAGCATAATTTAGATATTATCGCCGAAGCCGACTGGATTATCGACCTTGGCCCCGAAGGTGGAGAAGCAGGTGGAGAGATTGTGGCCACAGGTACGCCGGAAGATCTTGCTGCAGAACCTACAAAAGGCTACACCCCCCGGTTTTTACGGGATTTTCTTTACGAACGCTCGGCGGCCAATCAGACCGGTTGATAATTCCGGGCCGGGCTAATCCAGAACCGGTAAATCAGTGTTATCAAGAGGGTCAGCACCAGTGCACAGGCACCTACCGCTTCAATAGAAAAGAATTCCACCGAAACAGCAACAAAAAAGGGGATTATCGCCCCGCCCAGCCCGGCGGATGCAACCTGCATACCGATGGCCCGCGATGCCGCCTCATGCCCCACAACCGATGAGGTAAGGGTAACGAAAAGGGGAAACAGGGGGGCGCAGGCAAACCCGATCAGCGGGAGCGCCGGCAGGAATAGCCAGGATATCCATGGTTGAGAAAAAAGCAAAACCCCAAAAAAAAGGGTCATAATCATAGCTGCGACAATCGATTTCGCGTGCCATCGCCCGCCGAATATGCCGAAAAATACCCTTCCCCCCATTAAACCGGCCCAGAAGGCCCCAACCCATACCGCCGCAACCCCCTCGGAGATTCCGCGGCTGGTGGTAAGCAGAGTAAAGCTCCAGGCGCCCATTGTAATTTCAAGCCCGGTATACATGAGAAAAAGAGCTATTCCGACCAAAGTGTAGGTGCGCACCCTTCGTTTAGAACATTTCTCCGGTACGTGTGCGTGGGTCTCCCTTCCGTTTCCATGGGCTGTGGGGGAGTCCTTTTTCCATAGGTCACGGAACAGGATGAAGATTATCAGTAATACAACAACCAGAACAAGAGTGTAAAGATACCCCTGCTGCCATGGGCGGCCGGCGCTCAACACTCTGCCCATAAGGGCAGGTCCAAGCATTGCACCGAAGCCGAAAAAAGCGTGGAGCAAGGTCACCTGTTCTTTGGTAAAGCGCTTTGCCGTATATGCATTGAGCCCCGCATCAATCGCCCCTCCGGCAGAACCCAGCACTACGGTGGCGGCGATTAACATATACCAGTGAGGGGCCAGAACATAGCCGGTGAGGGCACAGACCACCAGGGAATTACTTACCACCAACAGGTTACCAACACCAAGCTTCTCGATTAAGCGCCCGGCATTTCCACTTGAAAAGACAAACCCGATAGTCATTGCTACCTGCAGCACCGCTAAGCGGCTTAATGGAACTCCGAAGGTACGGCTGATCGACGGCCATGCCACTCCCAACAGTCCGTCGGGCAGCCCTAAACTGATAAAAGCGAGAAAGCTAAACAGCAGCAGGATTCTATGAATCCCGATTCGTTGGTAGATGCGCCTTTTTTCAATCATACTAGGCTGATATTATCCGAGAAAACACTTGCTTTCAAGATATTCGGCTTTCGCCAAGTCCTCAGTGCAATACGAGTAACCGCGTATATCTCCTACCTATTTAAACAGAAATCCTGGGGAGCCATGGAGCGTAAGGGGTTTACACCAACCACACCTCAATAGACTTATGTGGCTAAGTCTTATTTATCTAAAGCTTCCACCGCGGCATCGTAGTTCGGCTCTTGGGCAATTTCCGGGACCAGCTCCGTATACACTACCTGGTTCTCCTCATTAAGCACCACCACCGAACGGGCTAAGAGCCCCCGCAGAGGCCCATCCGACATTTCCACTCCGTAATTCCCGGCAAAACCCGGTGCACGGAAGGCCGACAGGGTCACCACATTATCTATACCCTCGGCACTGCAAAAACGCTGCTGAGCGAAGGGAAGGTCCATACTGACGGTGAGTATCACGGTATTCTCCAGGGTATCGGCACGGGCTTCAAAAGTCTTAGCCGAGGCTGCGCACACTCCCGTATCGAGACTGGGAACAATGTTGAGGATTTTTTTCTTTCCCTTAAAATCTTCCAGGCTTTTCTCCTGCAAATCCTTTGTAGTAAGTGAAAAATCAGGAGCTTTACTCCCTTTTGCCGGCAGTTCTCCTACCGTATGTACCGGAGTACCCTTGAAAGTTACTTGTGCCATTGCTACTCTCCTTCTTGTAATTTCTATTTTTAAGATACTTATACATTAGTATATTAGTCAACTTTTTTACACAGTAATTTCTTTTCGCTCTTCAGTAACTCCAGGAGCTCTTCCCGGGGCAAGGCCTTACTGAAAAGAAACCCCTGTGCGACGGGACACTTATGATCCCTCAAAAAATCGGCGTGTCTTTCATATTCAACCCCTTCAGCAACAACCGTATACCCGAGGGTCCTGGAAACGGCGAGGAGAGAACGGGTAATAGCGGAAGCGTGGGGGGAATCCGGCAGGTCCTTTATAAAAGACCTGTCTATCTTAATTTCTGAGATGGGAAACTCTTTGAGATAGCTGAGAGATGAATAGCCTGTACCAAAATCATCGATTGAAAGCTTGAATCCCTGTTCTTTGAGAGAAGTGAGCACTTGGACCGTGTACTCTATATTCTGCATGAGCACATACTCGGTAATTTCCAGGACCACCGACTCAGGGGAAATATCCAATTCCCCTACTATCCTGCCCATGGCCTCAACAAAGTCACGTGTAAGAAACTGTTTTGGCGATACATTGACCCCCATCGACACGTTCCTATGACCAAGCTGCCGTAACTGCACAAGAAAACGCATTGCCTCCGAGAATACCCAGTCTCCAATTGGAAAAATAAGATCGGTCTGTTCGGCAATGGGGATGAACTCCCCGGGGGAAATCCAGGTGCCGTCCTCAAGCTGCCAGCGAAGCAGCGCCTCAAGACTCACAATTTCCCCGGTCATCAAATCTACCTTCGGCTGATAATACAGCTGTAAACACTCATCCCTTATAGCCCGCCGCAGTTCCGATTCAATGTAATTTCTGCGCACCAACTCCTCATTCAGGGATTCTTTATAAAAGGCGAAGGTATTCTTACCAAGATTCTTTGCATTGTAGAGGGCGAGGTCTGCATTTTTCAGAAGGCTCACCTCATCCACACCGTCCTCCGGATACATCGCTATTCCAATACTGACCGACACATAATTCTCTTGATCTGCAATTAAAAAGGGCTCCCGAAAAAGCTTTAAAATACGCAGCACTATAGTGGTGACAGCTTTATCATCCTGCACCCCGTTTAAAAGAAACACAAACTCATCCCCGCCGTACCGGGCAAAGGTGTCCTCATCCCGGCATACATCTTCCACCTTCTGTTTTACCTGCAGCAACAGTTGATCGCCCTCCGGATGACCGTAGGTATCGTTTACATATTTAAAGTCGTCTATATCGAGAAAAAGCACCGCTATGTGCCCCTTTTTGCGTGAAGCAGAGGAGAGGGCTACATGGATTCTGTCCATAAAGAGCTGTCGGTTGGGCAAACCGGTAAGTGCATCGTGATACGCCAGCCTTTGAAGCTTCTCTTCCTGAAACTTTTTTTCCGATATATCGTGAAACAAGGAAATAAAATTGCGAATTGTTCCGTCGTCATTGTACAAGGTTGTGATGGATAACCACTCGGGATAGGCTTCACCGTTTTTTTTACGGTTCCAGATCTCCCCCTCCCATGTTCCCTTTGTTAACAGAGAATCCCACATCTCCTTGTAAAACTCGGGGTTATGATATTCCGATTTCAATATTCGCGGATTCTGCCCGATTACCTCTGCGCTTGTGTATCCGGTGATATCGGTAAAAGCCGGGTTGACCTTTTCAATAGCTCCCTCTTTGTCGGTGATTACAATACCCTCTAAACTGCTGCGGAACAAGTTTTGGGAGAGTTGCAACTCACTTTCCCTTCGTCGGCGTTCCCTCAAATCACGAAAACTTCCGATTATATAGGTTACCCCCTCCGAAACAAACTCTCCCCCGGCCCCTTCCACCGGGACCTCTTCGCCTGATTTAGAGATAAAGGTAAACTGACCGAGGAAAGCACGCTGGAAATCGGCAAACTCCGCCCTATGGCGGCTCAAGTGCTGATACACTTCAGGAGAATGAAGCTGTTGAATGGTGGTCCCTTCAAGCTCCTCCCGGGTATACCCAAGGGTAGTGCACATTGCTTCGTTTACTTTGTGAATTGTACCGTTCGGCTCAATAACCGCCAGCATGTCAAAGACGTTATCAAAGAGGGCGGTTGAGAATTCTCGCTGCCTGTAGGCCTCTTCCGCTGTCCCCTGGTATCTTTTAAAGAAAACCCGTCCTACCAAGGCCGCTGCTACAAAGAGCGTAATTGTAAACACGCGCATGAGAAATTCGTAACGGCTCGGCTGAAAAAGGGCTTGTGTAAAAACAAGTGAACCGCCTGTAGTAAGATCGATATAGGCCTCACCGAACCAATACAGCAGCACCACTAAACTGACCAAAACAATAAACAATCTTTTCTTCATAAGGCAACTACACTAACGTTAGAAAATTAAAAGTAAGAAGTCAAATAGTTTTTTTCCACGACCGCTAGGGGCGCCCGGTAGGAGGAGCTCACGGGTTTCCGGCGTACTCTCTCGTCCCATTTATTGGAACCGGACAAACACCTCCTCTTGGTCCTCTATTTGTATTCCCGCCTCTTCCAATCTGCTCACCAGCTCATCGTCTTGAATATTGCCGGAATTCACTACATCCTTAAACAGGGCATCGTTATCCACTATTTTTTCCATCTCCATATTGATGAGAGTAATTGTATTACCCTCTCGATAGCTTGCATTGGTCGTTTGTATAGTCCCTGGAATCTCTATTTTCACCTCAAAGGCCATACTGCGAAAATACGGTTTCATCATCTCAGCCATCTGTTCGTTCTGCTGCTGATCCTCATTAGCGTCCTCGGTCTCGAAATCTTCATCTGATTCATTCTCACTATCCATCATTACCACAAGTTCCGACACAACGCCCCGGCTAAACCGAAAGGTAAAGGGTGAATCCTCATTTTCCTCTTCAAAGGACCCTTCGTTCGAGTTCGGCGCCCCCTCCATTGGAGCAACCGTTATAGTATTGATATCGTCAAAGGCATAGACGGCGGTGTATCCGAAGGACTTTTCATTTTCGCCATGGGGTTCCGCTGAAACAAAGCGAACACCGGGGCCTATTGAGTGCGCCCGGGATTGCACATCACTCTCCTCCAAGAACTCCCGGCTTGTTGTCGGCACATCAGACTCCCCTCCCCCCATGCTTCCAACCATAGCCATTACCTGCTTGTCCATTTTGTATTCCATTCGGATCGTGCCGGAGCCGTCGCTATTCAATTTGATGGTCCAGGAACTACTAAAGCAGCCCGACAACAGAATGACCATTGCCACTATCACAACGGGTTTTACCCACTTTATATGGGTCTTCATATGAGTTTTGATATTCCACCTCCTGTAGTACCAGTTCTTTTTACCTAATTATAAAACAACAAAGGGTTGGGTGCGAGTTTTTTCGATGCAATTCTACACAAAAGTCCTCACATAGGCTAAAAGAACTGTGTAAAAAGGATACACTCACCGTGTTTCAAGAGAATTTTTTTTGACGCATTTTGACACAAAAAACTACCTTAAAAACGGCAATTTTCATACTCTTATTTACATTTAAATACCTACAATGCAAATATTTAATTCCACACAAAATCTTGGCACGAGTTTTGCAACATTATTAATGAAAAGAGTAAACCACCTTATTGAAAGGAGGAGGTAATTATGAACGGACTGACAAAATGGAGAAACAGGACCGCACCCACACGCAGGAGAGATCCCTTTGATCTGCTGCAAAACGAAATAAATAGGCTCTTCGATCGGGACTTACTGGATCTCGGTAGTGAACCGGCCTTGTTCGATGAAGGTTTTACCCCGGCAATCGACGTGAGCGATAATGATGACAATGTAGAGATACGCTGTGACCTGCCGGGAGTCAAGAAGGACGATATCGATATTTCGGTATCCGATAACCTTCTGACAATCAAGGGCGAAAAGAAAGACGAGAAGGAAGAGAAAGAAAAGGCCTACTACCGCCGGGAAAGCTGGAGCGGTGCATTCCAGCGCACGGTATCGCTGCCTGATTCGGTTGATCCCGACAAGGCAAAGGCCGAAATGAAAGAGGGGATCCTGCATTTGACGTTGCCTAAGAAGGAAGAAAAGAAACGCACACAAATTAAAGTTGATGTAAAATAAGTGCAGGCGTCCAGTCACAACGCCGGCCCCAGGGGTTTGAAAGCCCCTGGGGATTACGTTTATGGAAGCTGTGTGAGAGTATTACTCACTAGTAACAAAAACCAAGAGCAAGCCCTAGGACCCGCAGGTTTTCTATTTTGTTTCCATATATCGCCTCTTTTTACCAAATAAAATAATGAGTCCTCTGAAAAAAGGGGCTCAGAGGCGACATGAAATTTTCTAAGTCTCTATATTATAATAAGTTAAAAACACCTTTTTCCCGCATTTTGACCTTTTTTCAGAGGACTCAATAAAGTTTTTCATCTATGATCTTTGTTGTTCTGTCAAATTTTTTTAGAATTTTTTTTAGTTTCCTGATACAATCTGCCCATGGATACCCCCAGCAATTCCGCTCCAGCGCTCCAACGGGGCTTGCAGATTCTAGAGTTTTTAGCGGACATCCGCGAACCGCAAAAACTAAGCGTTATCGCCGCCGCTGATACTGCAAAGGCTATCGGGTAAAGAGGTTCCAATGCTGATCAAACGCTTCATTACCTACTACAAACCCCATATGCCCCTGTTCGTGCTGGACATGAGCGCCGCCGTCCTGATGGCCGGCCTGTCGATCTTTTTTCCCTACCTGACCCGAAATCTGCTTAAAACCTACATCCCCGGAAAAAACCTGCAGGCCGTTGCATGGTCCCTGGCGGCCATGGCTATGATTTACATCCTTACCCTGGGGCTGAACTACCTCCGCATTAAGTGGGGCCACATCCTGGGCGTACGAATCGAAGCGGACATGCGCCGCGACATCTTCCGCCACATCCAAAAGCTCAGTTTCAACTACTTCGACAACGTCAAAACCGGCCACATCATGTCCCGCATCTCCAACGACCTGAACATGATCGCCGAAGTAGCCCACCACGCCCCGGAGGACCTGTTTATCTCGCTAATCGTCCTGATCGGCGCCTATATATTTATGTTCATCTTCAGCTGGCCCCTGGCCCTGATTTCTCTGATCCCCTTTCCCTTTATGCTGCTCTGGGGCATCCTATTCGGCGGGCGGATGCGCCACGGCTTCCGGCAGGTCCGCAAAACCGTGGCCGAAATCAACAGCACCGTCGAAAACTCGGTGCAGGGCATTCGCGAAGTAAAAGCCTACGCCAATGAGCTGGTGGAAGAAGAGAAATTCCACTCCTCCAACACCAATTTTCGTACCGCCAAGGAGAACGCCTACGACATCATGGCCCGTTTTCACTCGGTCATTCACTTTTTGCGCGACCTCTACTATCTGGTAGTGGTCGGCGGCGGCGTACTGCTGATCCTCAACGGTGTCATCGAAACCTACGACCTGCTCTCCTTTGTCTTGTACGTCGGCATCATTCTGCCCCCCATCGACCGGCTGATCAACTTCAACGAACAGCTTCAGCAGGGCAGCGCCGCCTTCGAGCGTTTCACCGAGGTCATGGACATCGAACCGGACATCACCGACCGCCCCGGCGCCCGGCCGCTGGTCTACAGCCTGGGCGCGGGCAGTGCGGGGTCAGACGCGGGCAGAGCCCAAACCCCCAGTGCTTCTCACCCCGGCCCCATCCGCTTCGAACACCTCAACTTCCGCTACAACTCCACCCCCGAATGGGTGCTCCAGGACATCAATATCGAAATCCCCGGCGGCCGCAAAACCGCCATCGTCGGCGAATCGGGGGCCGGCAAAAGCACCCTGGTGGCCCTGATCCCGCGCTTTTACGAACCCCAGGCCGGCCGCATTCTGATCGGGACGGACATCATGGACCTGACCCGCAGCAGCCTGCGCGAGAACATCGGCATCGTCCAACAGAACGTCTTCCTCTTCGACGCCACCGTCCGCGAGAACATCATGTACGGCAACCCCGACGCCAGCGAAGAGCAGCTGATCGCCGCCGCCAAAGCCGCCAACATCCACGACTTCATCCTCAGCCTGCCCGAGGGCTTCGACACCCAGGTCGGCGAGCGCGGCGTCAAACTCTCCGGCGGCCAGAAACAGCGCATGTCCATCGCCCGGGTCTTCCTCAAAGACCCGCCCATCCTCATCTTCGACGAAGCCACCTCGGCCCTGGACAACGAATCCGAAGCCCTCATCCAGGACGCCATGTTCCGCCTCTCCGAGAACCGCACCACCATCATCATCGCCCACCGCCTGTCCACCGTCCGCCACGT
>Ga0102941_1000663_pt1 | contig 16045 bp, 10 predicted proteins | sample SalPonR2_C_D2_MG_FD_79281 | JGI IMG/M metagenome (GOLD analysis project Ga0102941, IMG submission 79281) | Salt pond soil microbial communities from South San Francisco under conditions of wetland restoration - Salt Pond MetaG R2_C_D2_MG | ecosystem: Environmental > Aquatic > Marine > Intertidal... | reverse complement strand
CTCGAGCGACGGCTTGAACACATAGAACTCATCCGGATTCACGGCGCCCTGGACCACCATCTCACCGAGACCCCAGGACGCCGTGATGAACACGACGTCACGGAAACCCGACTCGGTGTCGAGCGTGAAGAGCACGCCGCTGGCGCCGGTGTCGCTGCGCACCATGTGCTGGATGCCCGCGGAAAGAGCGACCTGCGAATGGTCGAAATCATGGTGCACGCGATAGGCGATGGCGCGATCGTTGAACAGGGACGCGAACACGTCGTGGATGCGCTCGATCACCGCCTCGATGCCGCGCACGTTCAGGTAGGTTTCCTGCTGCCCTGCGAAACTGGCTTCGGGAAGGTCCTCGGCGGTCGCGGAGGAGCGCACCGCCACCGCGATGTCCCGCCCACCCGACATCTCGTCCCAGCCGCGGCGGATCTCCTCGTGCAGCCGGGGAGGGAGAGGGGTGTTCCTGATCCATTCCCGGATGCGCGCGCCGGTAGCCACCAGCTTCTCCACGTCATCGACGTCGAGATCGGCGAGGGCCTCCCGGATCCGGTCGCCGAGGCCGTCCGTCCGCATGAAGTCCCGGTAGGCCACGGCGGTGGTGGCGAACCCGCTGGGGACAGTGACCCCGAGGCCTTCGAGGTTGGCGAGCATTTCGCCAAGGGAGGCGTTCTTGCCGCCGACTCGCTCGACGTCGCCCATGCCGAGCTCATCGAGCTTGATGATGTACTGTTCCACGGTGTGGCCCCCTTGAGTTCCCGATGTCAGGGAACGGACAATGCGCGCAGTCGCGTCGAACAGGCAATGACATGAAGCACAGAACGGTATTTTTCGTATCCGACCAGACCGGTGTCACCGCGGAAACGCTCGGACACAGCCTGCTGACGCAGTTCGACGGGCTCAAGTTTCGCGGCGTGACTGTGCCATTTATCAACACCCCTGACAAGGTGAAGGAATGCGTACGGCGTATCGACCTGACCAGGGAGGTCGAGGGGTCCCGGCCGATCGTCTTCGCCACCATGGTACAGGACGATCTACGCGACATAATCGCGCAGAGCCAGGGGCTGGTGCTCGATTTTTTTGGCGCCTTCATCGAGCCCATGGAGCGCGAGCTCGGTATCGTGTCCAGCCACGCTACAGGCATGGCGCACGGTGTGGCCGACCAGCGCTCCTACACCCGGCGCATCGACGCGATGAACTATGCGCTGGAACACGATGACGGGTCCACGACGCGCGACTACAGCAAGGCCGATCTGATTCTCGTCGGGGTCTCCCGCTCCGGCAAGACGCCGACATGTCTCTACATGGCGTTACGTTACGGTGTTTACGCCGCCAATTACCCGCTCACCGAAGAAGAGTTCGAGCGGGGCAAGTTGCCGGCTCCGCTGGAGCGTTACCGCGACCGCCTGTTCGGTCTCACGATCAAGCCCGCGCGGCTGCAGCAGATCCGCCAGGAACGTCGCCCCGAGAGCAATTACGCTTCGGCGCGCCAGGTCAGCTTCGAGTTGCGCTCCGCCGAGGCCCTGTTCGCGCGCTATGGCATCCAGTATCTCGATACGGGCGAGTGTTCGGTTGAGGAGATCGCCAGCACCGTGCTCGACCGCACCGGGCTTCTCAATCGCATGCAGGGCGTGGACGGGGGCGAGGTCTAGATCACGCCTGCAGGCTGCGCGACGCCGGTCAGCTCGGAGACCCTGGCAAGCCGGGCGGCGAATGCGCCGAGTGCGGTCGTAAGTTCCGGGCCGGTGCCGCGATGATCGGCGTCGGGCGGAAGGTACTTCTCCAGGTAGATGCGCAGCGTCGCACCCTCGGTTCCGGTGCCCGACAGGCGAAACACAACGCGCGAGCCGTCGGCCAGGAACACGCGGACCCCCTGGCCCGAGGCCACGCTCTCATCGACCGGATCGTGATATGCAAAGCTGTCGGCCCGCTCGACGGAGATCTCTCCCAGGGTGCTCCCGTCGAGCCGACCCGGATTCTCCTGCAGGGCCTGCATCACGACCGAGGCGCGCTCGCTGTCGGGAATGAACCAGTCGTGGCGGGCGAATGCATGACGCCCGAAGCGTTGCCAGTGATCGCGCACCAGCCTGTCCACCGATCGCCCGGTGGTCGCGACGAGATTGAGCCAGAAAAGCACCGCCCACAGCCCGTCCTTCTCCCTTGCGTGGCTCGAACTGGTGCCGAAGCTCTCCTCGCCGCACAGGTCCACCCGCCCGGCATCCAGCAGGTTACAGAAGTAGCGCCAGCCCGTCGGCGTCTCGAAGCAGGGTATGTCCAGCGCCTCGGCGACCCGATCGACGGCGCGACTGGTCGGCATCGACCGCGCGACGCCGGCGAGGCCGTCCGCGTAACCCGGCACTCGCCGGGCGTGCTCGGCCAGCACGGCGAGGCTGTCGCCGGGCGACACCACCATGCCGCGCCCAACGATCATGTTGCGATCGCCGTCGCCGTCCGAGGCGGCCGCGAGATCGCCGGCGTCCGGTCCCGTCATCCAGTCAACGAGGTGTGCGGCATCGACCGGATTGGGGTCCGGGTGGAGGCCGCCGAAATCCGGCAGGGGCACGGCATTGACGACCGTTCCCGGCGCCGCGCCGAGGCGATGCTCCAGGATCTCCATGGCATAGGGACCGGTGATCGCATTCAGGCCGTCGAAGCGCATACGGAAACGTCCGTTCCCCAGCAACTCTTGTATGCGGGGAAAGTCGAACAGGCTTTCCATGAGATCGGCGTAATCCGCCACTGGATCCACGACTTCGATCTCCAGGTCACCGGCCTGCTGGATCCCGAGTCGGTCCAGTTCCGGTTCCGGGATGTCGGCCACGCGGTAAGCATTGATCTCCATGGAGGCGCGCCACGCGGCCTCGGTCAGGGACTCCGGTGCCTGGCCGCCGTTCGCGGTGTCGAACTTGACGCCGAAATCTCCGTCGGGGCCGCCGGGGTTGTGACTCGCGGTCAACAGGAAGCCGCCGGCCGCTTGACGCAGGCGGATGAGGTGCGAAGCGGCGGGCGTGGACAAAAGGCCGTGACGCCCTACGATGACCCGCCCGACGCCGTTGCCGGCAGCGACGCGAAACAACACGCTCAACGCTTCGCGGTTCCAGTAACGGCCGTCGCCGCCAGCCACCAGGGTGGCGCCGCTGAAGTCGCCGGCGGCGTTGAACACCGATTGCAGGAAGTTCTCGAGGTAATGGGGTTGCTGGAAGATGCGAACTTTTTTGCGCAGTCCGGCGGTGCCCGGTCGCTGGTCGTCGAATGGACTCGTGGCGATGCTGCGTATGGCCATTTTCGTCTTTCTCCGTCGGCCCGGCGGCGCGGATTCGCTGTGATATATTGCCGCGCATGATAGCAGACGGCTCCATCGCGCTGCCGCGTCCGACGCAGCCCGGCAGCTTCACCGCGCTCATGCACCTGTATGAGAGCAACTACCTGCGTTTGCACTGGTTGTTCGACGATGTGGTCGCCCTGCGTGACCATCAGTGTTCCCGGGTCGCGGATGATCTCCCGTTGCATCTCGAGGTCGTCGAGCGTCGTCCGTACACGACGACCCTGCGCATGACTTATTACTTTCGCGACGGGCAGGCGCCGGTGGCGGATCCGGACCTGGCGATTCGCGTCTACCATGACGCGGGTCTCGCGGAGGCCATGGAGTGTCGCAGCCGGCACCTGCACCATGCGCTGCAGCGTTTCCACGCCCCGCCGGCGGACGAACTCGGCCGTCGCTGGGCGCGCAACGGCATGTTGAACAAGTGGCTCGAATACTGTTACGACCATGGGCACAGGTTTCCTGGCCATCCAGGGCACTCCGCCGCCGCGCGCTGATGGCGGTGGGGCAGATACAGTCGGGAGATGGGCGTGGCGGATGATCCGGAGGCGATGGCTAAAGGCGCCGAGGAAACCGAAGAAGAGCGGTTGCTCAACCTTTTTCGCAATCGCGCGGAACTGAAGAAAGCTTTCTCCGATCTGCAGAAAGCGCTGCGCCTTGCCGAGGAGCGCCTGGCCAGCCAGGAGGCTGCAACGCGCCGGGCGGAAGAGCGATTCCAGGCGATCGAGCAACTGCTGGCGCAGCCCGGCACAGGCTACACCGCGCTCGTTTATTTCCAGCTGCGCGCCCTGTGGCGTTCCTGCCACGAGCACCTGCAGGCCATGTCGGACGAGCTGCGCGGCCGACACGAGGAGCGCCAGCGACGCGAGGCGCTGATGCGCTTCAACCAGGAAAAACAGCGGCAACTCGCGGCACTGGACCAGCAGATGGCGCTGGCGCGAGAGGAGGTCGAGGAACGCCTGGCGAAGCGTAATGAATCGCGGGCCGAGCTCGCTGCGGCGCAAGGCTTCTGGGCGCGCTTCCGCCGCCGGAGGATCACGGAGTTACTCGAACAACGGCGGCTCGAGCTGGAGACCTCCAGACGGCGGCTCGCCGAGTTGCAGGATCGGCGCGCCGCAGTGTCCGCGGAACCGTGGCCGGAGTTCAGTGGCCTGGACAACACCACCAAGCGCGAGATCAACCTGATGATCATCGCAGCCGCTCAGGAGCTCTATTTGCATTTTTCGACCGATGAACTGGCTCGCAAGGCGCGCGATGCCAACGTTAATACGGTACAGGACATGCGCTATGGGTCCGAGGAAGATTGCAAGGTGCTGATCGGCAAGATTCGCGAATCGGTGGCAAGACTCGGACCGGCTCAGCCCAAGACCGCAGACATCGAAGCACGCGCAAAGGCCCTTTCGCGTGAGGTGCAGTTCCGCGGGCCGCGGGAAACGGTGCCCATGGCCTCCTCGGTGAGTCGCATCGATCTGCCGGTCCATGACAAGGAACGCGGAGCCGTGCGGCGTATTCCCCTCGAGGTCAACGTGCTGGCCGAGGAATACTGGGATATCTACGACGTTTTCATTCCCTGATTCACTTCGGGGCTGCCATCCGCCGGACCGGGACGATTGCCGCGAGCGACGGATCTGACCCGGCGAGTCCAGCGGCCGAAGTCGTCCAGCAGCGCATAGGTCCACGGCACGAGCAGCAGCGAAGTCAGTGTCGAGAAGCCCAGCCCGCCGATGATCGCTCGTGCCATCGGGAAGTAGGCCGGGGCGCCGATTTCGTCGCCGCCGACCTTGGTGGCGCTGACGGCCAGCGGCACCAGCCCGAGAATCGTCGTCGCCACGGTCATCAGGATCGGCCGCAGGCGGTCCCGACCCGCCTGGAGCAGGGCGGCGTCGCGCTGCATGCCGGCGCGCCGCAGGTTGTTTATGTGGTCGACCAGAACGATGCCGTTATTCACGACGACCCCGACCAGGATCATGATCCCGATGGTGGCCATGAAGGAGAACGTCGTTCCGGTCGCGAGGAAGAACCAGAACACCCCGATCACGGAAAAGCCGATCGACGTGATGATGGACAGGGGGTAGACGGTGGACTCGAACAGCGCAGCCATCACGAGGAATATGAGTGCGATGGCCAACAGGATATTCTGCGCCATGATCTGCTGAGTCTCGTCGGCGCGCTGGAATCCGCGCCCGAAAGACCAGCTGTAGCCCGGCGGCAGCTGGTATGCGTCCATCAGCGCCTTGACCTCGGGCCGCACCTCTTCCAGTGATTTGTCATCGAGATTCGCGCTGATGGTCACGGCCGTGATGCGGTCGATACGACGTATTTCATCGTGCCCGCGCGTGAGTTCGAAGTCGGCAACCGAACCGAGCGAGACACGTCGCCCGTCCGGCGTATAAAGTGGCAGGTCGGCGAGTTGCTCGAGGCTCTGCCTGTCGTCTTCGCGAAAGGCGATCCTGACTTTCAGTTCACCATCCGCACCGCGGAACTCGCGCAACTGCTCGCCGCGCATCGCCACCGACAGCGAGCTCGCGATGGTCTGCGGGTCGAGATTTTGTTGCATGGCGCGCATGCGATCTATCTTCACGCGGATTTCACGATCTCCGCTGCTGATGTCCGCGCGCACGTCGCGCAGGCCCTCGATCGTGGACAACAGCCGAACGACCTGCGGGGCCAGTTCTGCGAGCGCTTCGGTGGACTCTCCGGCCAGCTGCAGCGTGAACCCTTCGTCGCCGCCCTGGTTACCGAACTCGAAGTTCGGCTGGCCTATCACGATTTCGGGGAGGTCGGCCAAGACTCGCGAGATCACTTCGCCGGTCGGAACCGTGGCCTCGTCCCCGTCGTTGAGCAGGAGCGTGGACTGGGCGCGGCCTTCCTCGTAAAAACTGTATACCTGCTTTATGTCGAAGCGTTCCTGGTTCGCGTAGAGATACTCCTCGATCTCGTCGACTGCGCGTTTCATCTCCGCCAGCGGATACTTGTCCTTTACGTTGTAGAGCAGGAGAAGCTGGCGGCCGGCTTCCTGGGGGAACGCGTCGAACTTCACAGCCTTAAGCGGGATGGCCACGCTGACGACGATCAGCACGACGACCAGCGCAGTCCACCAACGATGGTGCAGGGTCCAGTCCAGGGCGCCGACGTAGCGGGAGGTCAGGCGCGACATCCAGGAGCCCGTGCGAGGCGGCGGCGGAGCGGGAATACGCGACACGATCATCGGCACGACGGTCAGCGCCATTAGCAACGAGGCAAGCATGGCCACGACGATGCTGACTGCGACGTGCGTCAGGAACAGCGTGATATTCGTCTTCACGCCGAACAGGATCGGAACGAACACGATGATGGAGGTGAGCGTTCCGGCCGTCACCGCCATCGACACGGCGTTCACGCCGCGGAGGGTGGCCTGCAGGGGATTGCCCGGGTCGCGTTGCCGCTCGCGGAAGATGCTTTCGGTGACCACGACCGCGTTGTCCACGAGCATGCCGACCGCGAGCATCAGGCCCATCATCGAGAGAATGTTCAGCGTGATGTCGAGAAAATACATGACGCCGAGCGTGATGAGCAGCGAGAAGGGCACGCAGGCGACCACGATCATGGTCGTCCCCCCCTGGCGCAGGAAAAGGTACAGCACGCCGAAGGCGAACAGGGCCCCGATCGCCCCCGACGTCATCAGGTCGCTAAGCGAGGAGGTGACCCCCTCTGCCTGGTCGCCCAGCGCGAAAACGTGGATGCCCCGCATCAGCGGTGTTTCCGCCACCGCATCCACTTCGCTCTTGACCCGCCGGGCCACGTCCACCAGGTTGGCGCCCGGTTGCTTGAATACATCCAGTCCGATCGAGTAACGACGATCAAGGTGTCGGGCATGCAACCGTTCGGGACTGCGCAACTCCACGGTGGCAATGTCGCTCAACCTCAGGTTGTCGCGCACCAGGATGTTGCTCACCTCGTCTACGGAGCTCATCTCGCCGATGGGACGCACGCTGAAGCGCTTTTCGCCATCTGTCAGCTGCCCGGCGCTGACCGAGAAATTGGCTTTCTCCAGCAACTCGCGAAGTGCATTCAGGTCGACCCCGTGGGCCGCGATGCGGTCGGCGTTGAGCAGGATGCGGATCTCGCGCTGGTCCACGCCGTACAACGTCACCCGCGACACGCCCTCGATACGCTCGATGCGTCGCTTCAACTGGCGATCCAGCATGCTCCAGGCATCCGAGAGATCCCGGTCGCTGCTGATGCGCAGGTTCAGGATCGGCTGGTCGCCGAGCGAACCGGTGAACACCAGCACCCGGCGTACATCGTCGGGCAGCAGGTGCCGGATGGCATCGACCTTGGCGCGCGCCTCAATCCCCTTGGCCGCCACGTCCTGGTCCCAGCCGAACTGGAGAAACACCTGTGCGTTGTCCTGGCGCGAGGCGGACTGCATGCGTTCGACGCCGCTGAGGGTCGCCAGCGCTTCCTCCACCGGACGCGTGATCAGTGTTTCGACTTCCTCCGGGCTTGAGCCCTGGTAGGGGACATTGATGAAGATGCCGGGGAACTCGATGTCGGGATACTTCTCGAGCGGCAGCAGCCGTGATGCCACCAGGCCGATGGCGGCAAGCGCGACGAAGATCATCACCGTCGTGACCGGCCTGCCGATGGCTGCCCGCGAGATTCTCATGCAGTGGCTTCCTGGCGGCCGGCGCCGTCGTCCAGCACGCGGATGCCACGGTCGAGCAGGGAGTACATCACCGGGATCACCAACAGCGTCAACAAGGTCGATACGATCAGCCCCCCGATCACGGTGATGGCCATCGGCGTGCGCACTTCCGCACCCTCGCCGAATCCGAGCGCCATCGGCAATAGTCCCAGCGTCGTCGTGAGCGTGGTCATCAGGATCGGGCGAAGGCGGGCGCGGCCGGCCTCCATGATGGCCGCATTGCATTCCTTGCCTGCACGGCGCAGCTGGTTGATCAGGTCGACGAGCACAATCGCGTTGTTGACCACGATGCCCGCCAGCATGATCAGCCCGATGAATGCGACCACGCTCAGCGTCGTGCCCGTGAGCCACAGCGACCAGACAGCGCCCACAAGCGCGAGCGGAATCGTGAACAGGATGACGAAGGGATGCAGCAGTGATTCGAATTGCGAAGCCATCACGAGATAGACCAGGAAGACGGCCATCGCGAGCGTGAATATCATCGAGCGGAAGGATTCCTGCATTTCCGCGCTCTGCCCGGCGACCGTGGCTGAAACGCCGGTTCCCATCGGTAGGGTACCGAGCACGGCGCGAATTTCCTCCGTGGCGCTGGCCAGGTCGCCGTAAGCGATATTGGCCGACACGATGGCGACGCGCGACTGGTCCGCGCGCCTGATTTCCGACGGCCCCGCCGCGATCACGATATCGGCCACCGCCTTGAGCGGTATGGGGCGGCTGCTTTCGGGGTTGACGATGAGGTTCTCGATTTCCCGCAACGACGAGTCACGCGTATCGACGCTGCGCACCAACACGTCGATTTTCTTGTCGCGCCAGGTGTAACGTGTTGCGACCTCCCCGCGCACCTTGGCGACGACCGTGTCGGCGATGTCGCGCACGATGAGCCCGAGGCGGGCGGCACGCTCCTGGTCGAAAACGATCTGGATCTCGGGGTTGCCTTCCTCGACGGTGCTACGGACGTCCGCAAACCGCGGCGACTGCAACAGGCGGCCCCGGAGTTGCTCGGCGACGCTGCCGATCCGCTCCAGCTCATAGCCGGCGATCTCGATCTCCAGCGGGGTGCTGAAGGCGAACAGGGCAGGGCGGGAGATCTCGTGCGAGACGCCGGGCATGCGTTCCAGGGTGTCGCGCATGGCCGCGACGGTGGCGGCTTCGCCGGCGGTCCCCGCACCGGGCGCCAGCTTCACGTTGAGCTGGCCGGTATGTTCACCTGCGTCCACCGGGCTGGCGTCGAGCCGGTTTCCGGTGCCTGCCACCGAGTAGCTCAACGCCACGTCCGGCAGGTCCTGAGTCGCCTGCTGCAGACGCAGAATAGAGGCATCGGTCTCGACCAGCGGTGCACCCGCAGGCAGCCGCAGGTCCACGGCAAACTCGCCCTGGGCCAGCTGCGGCAGGAGCTCGTATCCCAGGCGCGGCAGCATGGCGATGCTCGATGCGAATGCGCCGGCCGCCAGCAGCAACACGAGCCCGCGCCGGCGCAGGGCGCCCGCCAGCAAAGGTGCATAGGCAGCTGCGGCCATGCGGTACAGTCCCTGGAAAAACCATACGAGAGGCCGCATCAACCAGGCCAGCAGCCATGCGATACCGAACACCACGGACCCGGCGAGACGCATTGCGCCACCGACGAGACGCGTCGCTCTCCCGGGCGGCGAGGAGACGGGTTCATCGGCATAGCGGGGGGTATCGCCACGTGCCGCCAGCATCGGGATCAGGGTGAGAGCCACGAGCAGGGAGAACAGCAGGGCGAAGGTCACGGTGAGGGCCTGGTCGCGGAACAGCTGTCCGGCGATCCCGCTCACGAAAACCATGGGGAAGAACACGGCCACGGTCGTCAGCGTCGCAGCCGTCACCGCGCCGGCAACCTCCGCGGTGCCTCGACGTGCAGCCTCGAGGACGGGCAGGCCCTGCTCTTTCTTGCGGACGATGTTCTCCAGCACGACGATGCTGTTGTCCACCAGCATGCCGATCGCCAGGGCAATGCCGCCGAGGGACATGATGTTCAGGCTCACGTCGGCCGCGTACATCAGCAGGAAGGTGCCGACGACCGACACCGGAATCGCGATGCCGATGATGAAGGTGGCGCGTGCGTCGCGCAGGAACGCATACAGCACGAGAATCGCGAACAATCCGCCGAGCAGGGCGGCATTACGGACCTGGTCGATGGCTTGTGAGATGAACACGGACTGGTCGTAGATCGGCTTGAGTTCGGTGCCGGGTTCGAGCTTCGGTTCGAGCGTTTCGATGCGCTGATTGACCCGCTGGGCGACCTGCACGGTATTCGCATCGCCCTCCTTGTAAATGGCGAGTTCGACACTCTCGAGCCCGTTGACCCGTGTGATCGCCTCACGTTCCTTGAAGCCGCGCGTGACCGTGGCGATATCCCGCAGGTAAATGGGGCGGTCCTCGGGTGTGGCGATGACCGCGTCGGCGATCTCTCCGACGCTCGCGAACTCGTTAAGCGTCCGAACCAGGAATCGCTGGCTGCCCTGTTCGAGCCGGCCGCCGGACAAGTTGACGTTCTCGGCCCGCAGCCGGGCCGCCACGGCGCGCACCGAGAGTCCCAGCTGGGCGGTCTTTTCCTGGTCCACCAGAATCTGGATCTCTTCCTCGAGTCCGCCGCTGACCTTCACCGCAGCGACACCCTCGACGGATTCTATGTCGTTTTTCAGGCGGTCCTCGGCGAAACGGCGCAGGGCACGGAGCCGCTGCGGATCATCGGCGAGCCCGCTCGCCGCCTGGTCCATGAATGCCAGCCGCTTGATCGGCTCGTTGGAAGGATCGAAGCGCAACAGCAGCGGCCGACCGGCCTCCAGCGGCAGTTCGAGGAGATCGAGCTTTTCCCGGACCTCGACGCCCGCAAGATCCATCTCGGTGCCCCAGAGGAATTCCAGCACTACGTCGGACTGCCCGGCGCGCGACACGGAGCGCACCTGCCGCACGTTCTTGATGACGCCGACGGCCTCCTCGATGGGCTTCGTCAGCAGGTTCTCGACCTCCAGCGGGGCGCTGCCCTGGAGCTCTGTTCGTACGGTGATCGTCGGATAAGACAGGTCCGGCAGCAGGTTCACGTTGAGTCGCGAGAGCGAAACGAAGCCGAACAGGACGATTGCGACGGTAAACATCGCGATGGTGACGCGACGCTCGGTGGCAATATCGATGAGGCGCATTTGGGGAATCCCCTGCGGGTGACCGTCAGATGTCTTCTTGCGCCACGCGGGCCGCACCGCGATGCACGACCTCGACGCTGGCACCGTCGCGCAGGCCCGACTGGCCGATCACGACAATCTGCTCGTCCCCGTCGAGCCCATCGACGATCTCCACCTGCTCGCCGCGCGAGTAACCGGTGCGGACACTGCGACGCTCCGCCTTGCCGTCGACCACGACGAACACCGCCTGGGACACGTCGTCGTCAAGGATGGCCGCGCGCGGCGCGAGCAGCACGTCGGAGCGCCGGTCCCAGACGATATTGAATCTGCCGAACATTCCCGGCTTGAGCGTTCCTGCAGGATCCGGAATCTCGAGAGTGACCTTGAAGGTGCCGGTCTCGGGATCGACGATCGGGCTGATGCGTTCCACGGACGCCGAGAAACGCTGTCCGGGTATGGCGTCCAAGGTGAGCTGGGCGGCCTGGCCCGCCTCCAGACGGCGGAATTCGCGTTCGGGGATATGGATGTACGCGATCAGCGGATCCATTGCGGTGACGCGGAATGCCGGCTCGTTGACCGAGATGTTGTTTCCGAGTCGGATGTGCCGCTCGCTCACCACGCCCGTGATGGGCGCCCGAATCTCCGTGTAGCCGTACTCCAGTTCCGCGAGCCGATAGGCAGCACGGAGCGCGTCCAGTTCGTACTTCAGGTCTTCGAACGCGCCGGAGCTGACCAGACCGCGATCGAACAGCTTGAGGTTGCGCTCATACTCCTGCTCGAGCTTGCGCAGATTGGCCAGCGAGCGCTGCATCTCCAGTCGCAAACGGTCGCCGTCCAGGCGAGCGAGCACCTGCCCTTCCTCGACCCGGTCGCCCTCTTCGACGAGCAGGTCGACGACCTCCCCGCTCACTTTGGCGATCACCAGCGCGTCGGCATCGGTCTCCAGCGAAGCCGTGCCGGTGTAGACGGCGAACACCTCGCCCCGCTCCAGGGCGGTGATTTCCACAGGGATCCGCGTGATTTCCTCTTCCGCGCCGTCTTCGGTGTCGCTGTTCGCCCCGCAACCCGCGAGCAGGAGCACGCTGATCATCAACGGCACAAACAGTGCCTGGAGCTGTATCAGGCGTAAGGTCGCCGCGTTCCACCGGGCGGGCAGGAAACGCTGGAGTCGGGCGTCTGGCCCGCCTCCGCGGTTCCTGGACTGACCGGGTGACTGCAGGGGCTGATGCGGTGTACGGGTCATTTGGGATCTCTCGCCGGTTCCGATGATGCACTACGCTAGTGTTGTAGTTAAGTATAACACCGGTTATGCGCGATGCAAGCCCTCTGAACTGGCCGACGTCCCCTAGTTCGTTCCGCTCAGCTGCTGGTTCTTGGCCACCACACCGCCCGGGACTTCCGTGAGGTCAACTACGACGGCGGCCGCCTCCCGAAGCAGGATATCCGGCGTGTCTTCCTCGTCGATCTCCTCGAGCGAGGCCACCGGCTCGAGGCCCCGGGAGATCCGGCGCTCGTTCTCGCGGGCCAGCCTCTCGGCTTCGAAGCGGCGTGTCTCCTGCCGGCGTGTCTCGAGATTCAACGACACGGATTTCCGGCTGCGCTGCGTTTCGATCGCCTCGATATCCTCGAGCAGGTAGACGAAGTCGGGGTCCGAACCGCGCCGCCGGCCATGCTCCGTGCTGAGCAGTTCGATCGCCTCGTCGAGCTGCCCGCGAGGCGTGAAACGGGTGCTGCGGATCTGGTCCCACGGTAGCGCGGTGTCGCGCGTGCTCTCACCGACCATGTGCGAATCGATGGGGGAGGGCACGGTGATGTCGGGGGTCACACCGCGGTTCTGGGTGCTGTCACCGGTCACGCGATAGTACTTGCCGATCGTCAGGGTCAGCTGGCCGAAACGTGGGTCGTCGCCAGGCGCGTAGCGATCGAGCGGATAGAGGTTCTGCACCGTGCCCTTACCGTAGGTTCGCTGGCCGACCACGACGCCGCGACCGTAGTCCTGGATGGCTGCGGCGAAGATCTCAGACGCCGAGGCGCTGAAGCGATTGACGAGTACGGCCAGAGGGCCGTCGTAGACCACCCCCGTGTCCTGCTCCTCGAGCACTTCGACCCGGCCGCTCGTGTCGCGCAGTTGCACGATCGGACCGCCATGCAGGAACAATCCGGTCATCGCGGTGGCTTCGGACAGGTGGCCGCCGCCGTTGTTGCGCAGGTCGAGCACCAGGCCGTCGATGCCTTCTTCCACCAGTTCGAGTGTGAGGCGGCGAACGTCCGCCGTGGTGCTCGTGTACTCACGGTTACCCGCGGCGCGCGCATTGTAGTCCTGGTAGAAGGAGGGCACGGTGATGACGCCGATACGGTGTGCTTCATCCCCCCGCTCGATTTCGACGATGTCTTTGCGGGCGGCCTGTGCCTCAAGCTTGACCTTGTCACGCACCAGCGCAATGACGTCGGGCGAACTCCCGGGTGCGGCTCCGCCGGGGAGCACCTGCAAGCGAACCGTCGAGCCGCCGGGCCCGCGGATCAGGTCGACGACTTCGTCGAGCCGCCAGCCCACCACGTCGACGAATTCCCCGTCCGCGCCCTGGCCGACGGCCACGATGCGGTCCTTGGGCTTGAGCGTGCCGTCGAGGGCAGCCGGTCCGCCTTCGATGACGTTGATGATGGCGACGTATTCGTCCTGGATCTGCAGCGTGGCGCCGATGCCGTCGTAATTCAGGCTCATCTGAATACGGTATTCCTCGGAATTCCGCGGCGAGTAGTAGCTGGTATGCGGATCCATCGTGTTTGCGTAGGCGTTCATGAAGGTCTCGAAGATATCGTCGCTCTTCACCTGGAACAGGCGCTTCAGGACCTGCGAATAGCGTCCCTCCAGGATCTCGCGGGTCTCCTCCCAACTCTTCTCCGTCAACATCAGCCCCAGCGCGTCGTTTTTCACGCGCTTGCGCCACAGGTCGTCCAGTTCGGCGCGCGATGCCGCCCACGGCTCCTCGCTACGGTCGAACATGAATTCCTCGTCGATGGAGAAATCCGGCGCCTCGTCCAGCACGTCCAGGGCGAACTCGACACGCTCGCGGGCCCTGTCGAGATAACGGTCGTAAATCGCGAACACGGCATCCAGCTCGCCGCGCTTCACTGCGTCGTCGAGCCGCGTCCGCAGCGGCTCGAATTCTGCGATGTCGTCGGCCAGGAAGTACTGGCGGTTGCGGTCGAGCGCACCGAGGTAGGCGTCCAGCATCTGCGAGGAGGCCGCATCGTCGACCGTCGCCCGACGATAATGGGAGCGCTCGAACAGCGTAGTGACCAGGCGGCTGATCTTGCCGTGCCGATCGGAAGGGGCGAGTACCTCTTCTGCCGAAACCGGCTGGGCAGCAGCACTCGTAGTGAGCAACAGTGCCAGCGCGATGCCGGCTACCTTCCCGAGACCTGTGTTCAGTACAATACGCATCTTATCTCCGTGACCGCGGTGACTGCCGCGAAATCGGCGCGCCAGCGAGTAAGGCTAGATGGCCGGGGGACGCCAGGCAAGCGTTTCCAGGGCCAGGGTGAGTAGCAATGAATCCATTGACCGTAGTGACCGGCATCATGCTCGGCTCGGCCGCTTCGATAGCCGCCGGCCTGGGCGTCGTGATGCTCATCTTCGTTCTGCTGGCCGGGGAGCATCCCCAGGTCAGCGCGGAAATCGGTTCGCTGATGACCAGTGCCGTCATGTTTCTTGCTATGACCATCGTTTGCGCCGCCAGTTTCATCAGCCTGGTGAAAAACCATTCCTGGTGGTGGATCGCGCAAATCGGCATGTGGGCGGGACTCGGGCTGATCGTGGTCTATTTCCTGCCATGAAGCGCAGTTCGGCGCCGAAGAGCGATTCGATGCACGAGGTCGGGCCTTTCATCGGCCGGCTGCGGCGGCGATTGCGGCCCCTGCTGCCGCGAAAGTGGCTGGCACCGGATCCCCTGTCGAGCTCCGGTCTGCGCGCGCGACGGCCGGCGAGGGCCCGCATGGAACTGGACCCCGAGAATCCGGCGTCTTCCTGGGTGGCCTGGGAAGTCAGTCGATCGCAGCGCAGCGGGGGCTAGAAAAGCGAAAACGGCGAGCGCCCGGAGCTCCTGACCCGTCTGCGTCCCCGGTCCTTGCGGCGGCGATTGCGCATGCGTGACTGCAGCGCCTGGCGGCGGGCGGCCAGCCATTCGAGTCTTGCATCCGGATCGACGTCGATGGAGTCCCGGCTCGCGCGGAACGAGCAGAAATCCTGGTAGGCCTCGATTTCGTGTCGCAACTCCCGCACCACGAGCTCGACCATGATGGCATCGTCGAGGAAACCGAGTCCCGGGACGGCGTCGGGTATCAGGTCCTCGGCTTCGGCAAAATAGCCGAGCGCATTGAGCACTCGTCCCTTTTCCTCGTCCGGGATGGCCCATTCCGCATCACGCACCATATCTATGAGGGTTCTCAGCCGGCGCAGCCGGTCGCCGATGAAATCGGGAATGTTCCGTTCCTCTACTCCGGCGAGGACCTGCTCCGCGGCAGCCAGGATCTCATCGGCCTCACGTCCTTTCGCCGCAGCCCGGGCTTGCCGCATGACACGGCGGAAATGATCGAGGTCGGCATCGGCGAGCTCGAATGTAACCTTGAGAGACATGGCGATAGGGCTCCTTGGCGGCCGCAGCCGGAGAGTACGACGCGCCTGCGCGAGCGTCAAATATAGGGTTCGGCACGTTGCTCCGGAGCATTTTGTTCTGCGGCGTCCGGTACACGCCGGGTGCCGCGCGAGATGGGCAGCCAGAGCAATCGCAGCAGCTGGATCGTCAGCCATGGACCCATCACCAGCAGCCAGGGCCATGGAGTCCCGGCGGCCAGGTGCCCGTAGAGGTCGCCATAGAATGTGCCCAAGCCCCCGTCGGGACG
>Ga0102941_1000661_pt1 | contig 16050 bp, 12 predicted proteins | sample SalPonR2_C_D2_MG_FD_79281 | JGI IMG/M metagenome (GOLD analysis project Ga0102941, IMG submission 79281) | Salt pond soil microbial communities from South San Francisco under conditions of wetland restoration - Salt Pond MetaG R2_C_D2_MG | ecosystem: Environmental > Aquatic > Marine > Intertidal... | reverse complement strand
TTTTCGACACCCGAGCGCTCGATATCGTGGCGGACCTGGGTCTCGATGCGCTGATCTCGGACAATCGATACTTTGACGTGCTGCCAAAGGGCGTCAGCAAAGGGCCGTCCCTGTTGCGGCTTTTGGCCCATCTGGGCGTCGACAACGCGCGCACATTGGTTGCCGGCGATACGCTGAACGACCTGTCCATGCTGTCGCTTGGGCTGCCGGCGGTCGCGGTTGGCAACTCCGAACCGGCCCTGCTCGAAAAACTGTCCGGTCTCGATCACGTGGTGTTCGCCAAGGGCGAAGGCGTCATGGGCATCGCCGATGCCATCGTTGAGCGCAAGATGTTTCCCAAAGCCTGAGGAGGCCTGATATGTCATCCGATCTGGTTATCGTCTATCACCGCCAACCTTATGAAGAGGTAGAGGAAAACGGTCGCACCGTATTCCGCGAAAACAAAAGCCCGAACGGGATCGTGCCGACGCTGAAAAGCTTTTTCGGCAGTGTCGATCATGGGGCGTGGGTCGCGTGGAAACTGGCCGAGGATCCCGCCGCGCCCGAGTTCGAACAAAAGGTCGACATCGAGGACGTGTACGGAAAATACACCGTCTCGCGCCTGCCGCTTTCCGCTGAACAGGTTCGCGAATTCTACCACGTGACCTCGAAAGAGGCGTTCTGGCCGATCCTGCACGGGTTCAAGGAACGCTACAACTACGACCCCGTCGACTGGGCCAATTTCCGCGATGTGAACCGCCGCTTCGCGGAGGCCGCTGCCGAAGAGGCAGCCCATGGTGCACTGGTCTGGGTGCATGATTACAACCTGTGGCTTGTGCCCGGCTACCTGCGGTCCATTCGTCCCGACGTGCGGATCGCGTTCTTCCACCACACGCCGTTTCCGTCGGCGGATATCTTCAACGTGCTGCCATGGCGCAAGGAGATCGTCAGCAGCCTTTTGGCCTGTGACGATGTCGGTTTTCACATTCCGCGCTACGCCGCCAATTTCGTGTCTGTCGCCCGCAGCCTGTTCGATGTCGATGTGTCCGAACGCCTGCGCGTGCCGGATCGCTGGATATCCGAGGGCACGGCGCTGACCGAACGGGTGGTTCCGGCCAGCATTTCCTACGACGGCAAGGATGTCTCGATCAGCGTGACACCGGTGGGTGTCGACGTGGGCTTTGTCGATCAGAAGGCGCATCTGCCCGAGACCGAGGCCCACGCGACCCAAATCCGCAAGGATATGGGGGATGCTCAGTTGATCCTCTCGGTGGGGCGCACCGATTACACCAAGGGCGGCGTCACGCAGCTGGAAAGCTTCGAGCGTATTCTGGAAGCGCGCCCGGACCTGCGGGGCAAGGTGCGGTTGATGCATGTCTCGGTTTCGGCCAACCGGGGCATGACGGCGTATGAATTGATCCAGAACGAGATCGAACAGGTCGCGGGCCGGATCAATGGCCGGTTCGGCACGCTGGAATGGCAGCCCGTGGCCCTGATATCGCGCGCCATCCCGTTTGCGGAACTCATTGCCTATTACCGTGCTGCCGACGTGGCATGGATCACGCCGCTGGCCGACGGGATGAACCTTGTCTGCAAGGAATTCGTCGCCACACGTGTGGACGGCGACGGCGTTCTTGTCCTGTCCGAAAATGCAGGCGCCGCGGTCGAGCTGGGCGATGCAGTCATCACCAATCCGTTCTCGCACAGGTCCATGGATCACGCGATCCTGGCCGCGCTGGAGATGGCCGAACCCGAAAGGCGCGCCCGCATGGCCGCGCTGCGCGAGGCGGTTCTGGCCAATGATGTCCGCTCGTGGGGGCCGGGCAGTCTCGAGATAAACCCCAAGGTTCGCACGGCGCCAGCTGCCTGACGCCGAGCGGAGATATCACGCCTGCACGGCGCGTTGCCTCTGCCGGCCCAGGCCCTCGACATGGGCTTCGACCTCATCGCCGGGTTTGAGGTAGACGGGCGGTTTTTGCCCCATACCCACGCCCGGCGGCGTTCCGGTGGCGATCACGTCGCCCGGATGAAGGGTCATGAACTGGCTCAGGTAGGCGATCACATGGGCGACGCCGAACACCATGGTTCGGGTGGAGCCGTCCTGGAACCGCTGGCCATTCACATCCAGCGTCATCGACAGGGCCTGGGGATCGGGGATTTCGTCGGCGCTCACCAGCCACGGCCCCGTGGGCCCGAAGGTGTCGTGGCTCTTGCCCTTGGTCCATTGCCCGGCACGACGCAGCTGGAAATCCCGTTCCGACACGTCATTGACGATACAGTAGCCTGCGACATGCGCCATGGCGTCTGCCTCGGATACGTATTTCGCGGTGGTCCCGATGACGACGCCAAGCTCGACCTCCCAATCGGTGGCCTGCGATCCGCGCGGGATCTCGATGTCGTCGTTCGGCCCGCAAATGGCGCTGGTGGCCTTGGAAAACAGGATCGGCTCGGTCGGCACGTCCATGCCTGCCTCTGCAGCATGATCGGAGTAGTTCAGACCGATGCAGATCATCTTGCCCACTTGCCCAACGCAGGCCCCGATGCGCGGATCGCCCTGCACCAAGGGCAGGGTTTCGGGGTCGATCGCAGCCAGTCGGGCCAACCCCTCGGGCGACAGCGTGTCGCCTGATATGTCCGCTACGACGCTCGAAAGATCACGAATTGCAGCTGATGCGTCCAGCATCCCGGGCCGTTCTGACCCCATCTCTCCATACCGCAGCAATTTCATGGTTTTCCCTCCATCCCTGACAAGTCTTTCCCGAAGGATTAACCGGCCCGCCGGCCAAGGGACAGGGGGGATGCGCAAAGGATTGACGGATCAGCCGGACAATCGTCACGGTTGCGCAGATGCAACTTCAACAGGCGTGTTGTCTTGGATTTCCGTTTCCGAAGCTGTGACGTGCGCCGCGCCGCCGGCTGCGATCTGCTTGTGAAGCAAGGCAAGCGCCGGGATTTTTGTCTCCAAATGCGGGTTGCGCCGTGGCACCTCCCTGTCTTGTCTTGCACCGACATGCGCAGCGTCGAAATCATCGCGGATCTGGAAGACGCGGTCGGCAAACCCGTGATCTTGTCCAACCAGGCGATGCTGTTCGAAGGGCTGGAGATTCCGGGCATCCCTGAACCTATCACAGGCTTCGGCCAGCTGCTTGAAAGGCCCCGTGCATGAGTTTCCAACAGATCGCAGACTTTACCCTGGGTGAGATCACCGTGCCCGACAGCGCGCTCGATTTCACGGCGACATTGCTGATCGACACCCTGGGTGTGGCGGCAGGAGCCACCCATATGGCGCCGGGGCGGATCGCCCGCGATCACGCGGCGAGGTTTCTGGCGGCGGGCGGGCCGGGCGATGCGGCCAGGATGCTGTTTGACGGGCGGCATGCCTCGATCCCCGGTGCGGCCTTTGCGGCGGCGACACAGATCGACAACCTCGATGCCCATGATGGTTATAACCCGACCAAGGGTCATATCGGATGCGCGACGGTTCCTGCGCTATGTGCCTTTGGCGAACGGCATCCCGACCTGGGCGGTCGCGGCGCTTTGACAGCGCTTGCCATGTCCTACGAGATTGCCGCCCGCGCGGCGACGGCGCTGCACGCGACTGTCAGCGACTATCACACATCGGGCGCATGGAACGCGCTTGGCGTTGCGGCCCTCGGGTGTCGCCTCAGGGGGCATGACGCAGACCAGTTGCGCCACGCGCTTGGCATCGCCGAATATCACGGGCCAAGAAGCCAGATGATGCGCGAGATCGCCAACCCCACCATGCTTCACGACGGGTCCGGCATGGGGGCCATGGTCGGGGCGATGGCCGCGTTGATGGCCGAGGACGGGTTCGAAGGCGCGCCCGCCATCACCGTCGAGGATGCGGCTGAACACTGGACCGATCTGGGTCAGCTGTGGACGGTCGAGAGGAACTATATCAAGCCATATCCGATCTGCCGTTGGGCCCATGCCGCCATTGATGCCGTGGGGCAGGTGATCGACGCCCATGGGGTGCAACCCGAACAGATCGCGCGCATCGATGTGAGAACATTCGCACAGGCCGCCGCACTGTACCGGGGCATGCCGGACACGACCTCGCAGGCGCAATATTCCTTGGGCTTCGCCGTCGCCGTTCGGGCGGTCCATGGGCGGATCGGACCCGACCAGATCACCGGGGCGGGGTTGTCCGACACCCGGGTAGCGTCGATGGTGTCGCGAATTCATATAGAAGAATATGCGCGCCATTCCACGCGCTTCCCTGCAAGCCGGGCTTCGGATGTCACGGTTCATCTGACCGATGGCCGGCTACTGCATTCCGGCGACGTTCACGCCTCCGGTGGGCCGGAGGCCCCCTGGAGCCTCGATCAGGTCGAAACCAAGTTTCACATGATGGCTGCCCATTTGCCCGAAGAACGCCGCCGCGCGATCTGGTCCATGCGCGACCGTTTGCAAGATCCCCGGGCGCGCTTTTCCGATCTGCTCGATCTGATCCACAACCCGATCGAGCTGCCCGATGGCTGACCGCAAGACCGTCATCCTGCATCATGACCGTACGGCGGACATGGCCGACACGCTGCGCGGGGACTACCCGGATCTGGAGGTTCTGGAATGCGCCACCTACGAGGATCTGCCAGGCATGATCGCGCGGCATCAGCCAGATGCGGTCTATACCGTGCGCTTTGCGGGTACGGCCAATTATCCGCGCGACGCGCTGTTTGCCGGTGACGGGCCGGCCTGGATCGCCAATGGCGGGGTCGGCACCGACCATTTCGGATCTTGGGACGCGACCCGCACGACGGTGACCAACGGTGCGGGTGTCGCCGCTGGCATGATGGCCGAATATATCATCGGAGGGTTCTTGCACTTCACCCTCGATATTCCCGGCCTGCAGGCGGACAAGGCCGCGCGCGTCTGGCGCAATCGCACGGTGCGCCCGCTGGCCGGGCAAACCTTGCTGATTGTCGGCCTTGGACATACTGGTCAGGCGCTGGCCTTGCGTGCCAAGGCCTTCGGGATGCAGGTCATGGGCACCCGCGCGCGCCCGCGTCCGATGGAGCATGTCGATGAGGTCGCCCCCGCCTCGGATCTTGCCCGCTTGCTGCCGCGGGCCGATTTCATCGCGGTCTGCACGCCGCTGACGCCGGCCACGCGCGGCCTTGTCGGGGAAACCGAGATCGCCGCGATGAAGCCGGGCGTGATCCTTGCCGATGTGTCGCGCGGCGGAGTGATCGATCAGACCGCATTGGCGCAGGCGATGCGCGCGGGCCATGTGGGCGGGGCCGCGCTTGACGTGTTCGAGGTTGAACCTTTGCCCGGAGACAGCCCGTTGTGGGACCTTCCGAACCTGGTCATTTCACCCCATTGCTCGGCGGTTCATGCCGGTTGGGAAGAGGCCTCGCTGCACTTGTTTCGCAAGAACCTTGACCGTTGGATGCACAATGAACCACTGGTGAACATTGTCGATCCTGACAGGGGGTACTGATGGCCACGTTCACGGACAATCCGACGGTCTGGATCCCCTTGCCGGACGGCACGCAGCTTGCGGCACGTCTTTTCATGCCCAAGGGCGCACAGTCGACACCAGTGCCTGCCGTGATCGAGTACCTGCCCTATCGCCGCCGGGATGCGACCGCCCTGCGCGATGATGCCGTTTATCCGGCGTTCGCAGACATGGGCCTTGCCGGTGTGCGGGTCGACCTGAGAGGCACCGGAGATTCCGAGGGCCTGTTCGACGACGAGTATTCCGAAACCGAGCTCAGCGACGCGGAAGCCGTGATCGCCTGGATCGCGGCACAACCCTGGTGCAACGGCAACGTCGGAATGATGGGGATTTCATGGGGCGGGTTCAACGCGCTGCAACTCGCCGCCCGGCGCCCGCCTGCATTGAAGGCGGTGATCTCGATCGCGTCGACGGTGGATCGGTTCGCCGATGACATCCACTACCGAGGTGGCGCGCAGATGTCGGCGAACCTGTATTGGGCGACGCAGATGCTGTACCGCGCCGCATTGCCACCCGATGCGGCCGTCGTGGGTGCGGATTGGCGCAAGATCTGGTTGCACAGGCTGGAAAACCTGCCGGCGCTGATTTTCCCATGGCTCAGCCACCAGAGGCGCGACGCCTATTGGCGGCACGGGTCCATTTGCGAAGACTATTCGGCGCTTCAGGCGCCGGCCCTGATGATTGCCGGTTGGGCTGACGGGTATCGCAACACGCCGTGGATGGCACGTGAGGGTCTGGGCGATGGCGCGCGGTCCATGACAGGGCCTTGGGTGCACCTTTACCCGTATTGCGCCGTGCCGGGGCCGCGCATCGACTTCATGGCAGAGGCCGCGCGCTGGTGGGGCCGGTGGTTGCAGGACAAGGACACCGGGGCCGAAGACCTGCCCGCACACCGCCTGTGGTTGTCCGAGGCGGTCCGCCCGGATCAGCCCCGCATGCACGAACCGGGTCGCTGGATCGCTATCGATCAGGGCGCGCCGGTGATCACGACCCTGTTCCTGTCCCGTGACCGTCTGACCAACAGCCCCGGCGAAGGCCAGATCAGCATTCGCACACCGCTGGATTGCGGTGTCGACGGGGGCGAGTTTTTCACGCAGGGAAGCGACAGCGATCTTCCAGGCGATCAACGGGCCGATGACGGGCTGTCGACCCGCTTCGAAACCGATATCCTGTCCGACCGTCTCGATATCATCGGCCGCCCGGTGCTGCGGCTTCCGGTGGCGATCGATGCGCCTCAGGGCACGCTGGTCGCGCGGCTTGTCGACGTGCATCCCGATGGGTCATCGCACCGGATCTCGCTTGGGATCCTGAACCTGTCCCATCGCGATGGCCCGTCCGAACCGCGCCCGATGGAACCGGGCCGGCAGGTTGTGGTGGACATCCCCCTGGACGTGGCGGCCTACCGGGTTCTGCCCGGGCATCGCTTGCGGCTGGCTGTGTCGACAAGCTACTTCCCCCTTGTCCTGCCGCCGCCGACGGATGTCACGGCCACCGTCGGGCTGGATGCCCGCGCCGCGCTGGATCTGCCGTGCGAACCGTTCCAAGAGATAGACCTGCCCCAAGTGCCAGACCCCAGCCCGGCCTATCCCCGTTTGACCCCCGCCACCGCCGAACGCCGCATCACGCGTGAGTGCGGCACCAGACGAACCACCGTGGTCGTGGACGAGTCCAGCGGCGATATTCGCCATCCCGGCCACGGCATGGAATGGAGATCGGATCGCCTGTCCGAATGGTCGATTACCCGAGGCGATCCGCTCAGCATGGTCGGTCATGAACGTGCCGTCGGCATGCGTCGTCGGGGCGGTGTTGAAACGGTCGTGACAGCAAGCGGTGCGATGCGAGTGAGCGGCACCGACTGGATCGTCGAGGCAAGCATCGAGGCCACCGAAGATGGACGCGTGGTGTTCCGACGTGACTGGTCCGACAGGATTGCGCGCGACCACATGTGAGGCCGGGTTGGTTACGGATCGAGATTTCCGGGTTTGCAGAGTCAAACCAACAGTATCGCCAGGAACGGTGCCGCTGCCGGTGCCGCTGATTGTGAAATGCCCAAACGCCGGCCTGCGGGCTTTCGATACGCATGCAGACGCGCGGATCGATTGCACGCTGCATTCTCCGTTCGAAACCGGTGCCTTGACCCGATCGCGCAGGCGACGAGCCCGGCCGATGTGACCGGAACGCCGGGCAGTGGTCGGACAGGCTTGCCCGTCGAAAGGCAGGATTGCGGTCTCTGCCGGGGTCCGGGCGGGCCGGCGCTCCGGGGGAAAGCCACGGGCCCTACGCGATGCGAAACACGGACGGTGACAACAAAACAGTTGATCCTCCAAGGATAGCGGGCAGTATGGGTCCGGATAAAGAATTCGGAAAACCGAACCGGAATGACAACAGTGGAGAGAGACATGTCAGCAAAGATCAACAAGGGCGGGATCAGCCGCCGGACCGTATTGCAGGGTGCGACAGCGCTTGGCACAGCGGCCCTTGTTACACCTTGGGGCACGCCCCTCAGGGCTCAGCCGGTGCGCGGCGGTGTCCTGCGGGTCGGTCAGGCGTTCGGCTCCACAACGGACTCGCTTGATCCGGGCTCGTGGGAAAACGATTTCATGAACCTGCAGGCGCACACGCGCAATGGCTACCTGACCGAGATCGACGTGGACGGCGCACTGGTGCCGTCCGTCGCCGAAAGCTGGGAGGCAACGCCCGACGCGACGGTCTGGACCTTCAACGTTCGCCCCGGCGTGACCTTCCATTCTGGCCGGACCGTGACAGGCGCTGATGTGGTCGCATCGATCAATCATCACCGTGGTGCCGACAGTACGTCTGCCGCCGCGCCCATCGTGGCCCAGATCACCGAAATCACGGCCGACGGAATGACCGTTACGATGACGCTCGAGGCCGGCAATGCGGACTTCCCCTATGTGATGTCGGACTATCACCTGCCGGTTCTGCCGGCGATGGATGACGGTACAATCGACGTGAACTCGACGGATGCGTGCGGTGCATTCAAGCTTGAACAGATCGAGTTCGGCGTGCGTGCAAGCTATGTGCGCCATGACGGCTACTGGAAGGCCGGGCTGCCGTATTTCGATGGCCTCGAGCAGATTTCGATCTTCGACGATGCGGCACGGCAAAATGCACTCATCTCGGGCGAAGTCGATTACATCGACACGGCCGATCTGAACACCGTACACCTTCTGGAGAGGGCGCCGGGCATCAATATCCTGTCGATCACCGGCACGCAGCATTATGGTCTGCCAATGGATACGCGGGCTGCGCCCTTCGACAACGTCAACGTGCGTCTTGCGCTCAAGTACGCGATCAACCGCGAGCAGATGCTCGAGACCGTCCTCAATGGCTATGGGTCGGTCGGCAACGATCACCCGATCGGACCCGGTCAGCGTTATTTCAATACAGAGCTGGAACAGAAGACATACGACCCGGATCGGGTTGCGTTCCACCTTCGCGAGGCAGGCCTGACGGAACTGAGCGTCGATATCCATCTTGCCGACGCTGCGTTCGCGGGTGCTCTGGACGCCGGTGCGCTCTTTGCCGAGAGCGCGGCTGCCGCTGGTATCAACCTCAACGTGGTTCGGGAACCGAACGACGGCTACTGGTCCAACGTGTGGATGCAAAAGCCATTTGTCGGCACCTACTGGGGCGGACGCCCGACCGAAGACTGGATGTTCTCGACCGCCTATGCCGAAGGTGTGCCGTGGAACGAGAGCTACTGGTCGAACGCGCGTTTCAACGAATTGCTTCTCGCCGCCCGCTCCGAGTTGGACGACAACCTCCGCCGCGAGCAGTACTTCGAGATGCAGCAGATCGTCTCCGAAGAGGGGGGCACGATCATCCCGATGTTCGCGAACTATGTCGGTGCGTATTCTGATCGCCTCGCGCATGGTGATCAGGTTGCGTCGAACTGGCGCAACGACGGCCACAAGATCGGCGAACGCTGGTGGTTCGCGTCCTGATCTGAACTCCTCCCCCGGATGCATACCGCGTCCGGGGGATTTTCGTTCATCGTGGGGGCCACGGTGACCGGCTGAGCGCCATGAGCATCCAATCATAATAAGACCCGATCCGCGGGAACGGCAAAAAGCCGGGCGGGCGAGGGGGACACATGTCACATATCTGGATCATGATCGCGCAACGGCTCGCGCTTGGGGTCATGACGTTGTTCATTGTATCCTTGGTGATCTTCCTGGGCACCGAATTGTTGCCGGGTGATTTCGCCCAAGAAATCCTTGGGCAATCCGCGACACCTGAAACGGTGGCCGCGTTGCGGGACCGGCTGGGTCTGAATGACCCCATGCACATCCGCTATATCAACTGGCTGTCGGATGTCGTGCGGGGCGATCTGGGCGTGTCCCTTGCCAATGGGCAGTCCGTTTCGGATCTGATCGGTCGCCGCCTTGGCAACACGCTGAGCCTTGCGCTGTATGCGGCTGCGATCGCGGTGCCGTTGTCCATCATGCTTGGCATTCTGGCCGCACTGTTCCGCAACTCGTTTTTCGACCGTTTCGCCAACGCCTCGGCGCTGACCTCGATTTCCTTTCCGGAATTCTTCGTGGCCTACATCCTGATCTTCTTTCTTGCCGGGGCCGGCGGCGTCTTTCCATCGATGGCGAATTTCCGGGGTGATCCGACATTGGCGGAATTTCTTTACCGCGCCTTCCTGCCGGCATTCACCCTGACCCTTGTGGTGACCGCACACATGATGCGGATGACACGGGCCGCGATCATCAACCTGCTGGCATCCCCCTATATCGAGATGGCGCGCCTGAAGGGCATGAACCCGATGCGCATCATCGTCAAACACGCGCTGCCCAACGCGCTTGCCCCGATCATCAACGTTGTCGCCCTGAACCTGGCCTACCTGATCACGGGCGTGGTCGTGGTCGAGGTGGTGTTCGTCTATCCCGGTCTGGGGCAGCTGATGGTCGACAGCGTGGCGGCCCGCGACATGCCGGTCGTGCAAGGTGTCGCGCTGGTCTTTGCAGGGGCCTACGTTCTTTTGAACCTCACGGCGGATGTGTTGGCGACCTTGTCCAACCCCCGCCTTGTGCACCGTCGTTAGGGAGGCCGCGTCATGGGATTTCTAACCGGCCTTTTCTGGTTTGTCGTTGTGATCATCGCCTCCATGGCCGCGGGCTGGATGTTCCGCGCGGCGGCCGTGGGCATCAGTCCGCGCGGCGTGGCCAAGGAGCTCAAGACCGCACCGCTGACGGCCAGTTTCGGGATGCTGATGATCCTGATCTACATCGTCGTTGCGGTCTTTGCCCCGCTGATCGCGCCGTTTTCCGAAACCGCGATCGTGGGTCGCGAATACCAGCCCTGGGACAGCGTTCATCTGCTTGGCACGGACAACCTGGGCCGCGACATGCTATCACGGCTGATCTATGCCGCCCGCAACACCGTGGGCATCGCGTTCGTCACCACTGCGCTGGCCTTTGGCGTGGGGTCCATACTGGGCCTGCTGGCAGCCACGGTTGGCGGCTGGCTCGATCAGATTTTGTCGCGCACGGTCGATGTGCTGATGGCGATCCCGGCGCTGATCTTTGCGCTGTTGTTGCTGACCATCTTTGGCACGTCGGTCATCAACATGATCCTGGTCATCGCGCTGATCGATTCCACCCGTGTGTTCCGCCTTGCGCGGGCGGTCGCCATGAACATCGTGGTGATGGATTACGTCGAGGCGGCAAAGCTGCGCGGTGAAGGCCTGTGGCGTCTGATCACCCGAGAAATCCTGCCCAACGCCATGGCGCCGCTGGTGGCGGAGTTCGGGCTGAGGTTCTGTTTCGTCTTCCTGACCATCTCCGCGCTCAGCTTCCTGGGTCTGGGGATGCAGCCGCCAACCGCCGATTGGGGCTCGATGGTCAAGGATAACGCGACGCTGATTTCCTTTGGCGACATCACCCCCTTGCTGCCGGCCGGTGCCATCGCGCTTTTGACGGTGAGCGTGAACTTCGTTGTGGACTGGCAGCTGCAACGCGCCTCCGGCCTGAAGGAGTGAGCTTGATGACCGAAACCAAGAAAGATGTCCTCTTGACGATGAAGGGTCTGCGCATCGAAGGGCGCGCAGACGAGGAGTGGCTCGAGATCGTCAAGGGCGTGGACGTCACCTTGCACAAGGGCGAAGTCCTGGGCCTGATCGGGGAATCCGGGGCCGGCAAGTCGACCATCGGTCTGGCCGCCATGGGCTTTGCGCGCGACGGGTGTCGCATCTCGGGCGGCGAGATCATGTTCGACGGGATCGACCTGCGCACCGCATCCGAAGCCACGAAACGCGATCTGCGCGGCAAACGGATCGCCTATGTGGCGCAATCCGCCGCTGCCAGCTTCAACCCGGCGCACAAACTGATCGAGCAATATTCCGAAGCCCCGGTTCAGCATCACGTGATGGGGCGGTCCGAGGCCGAGAAAGACGCGGTCGATCTGTATCGCCGGATGCAGCTGCCCAACCCGGAAGAGATCGGCTTTCGCTATCCCCATCAGGTGTCGGGGGGCCAGCTGCAACGCGCGATGACGGCCATGGCGATGGCGTGCAGGCCCGATCTGATCATCTTTGACGAGCCGACCACGGCGCTGGACGTGACCACCCAGATCGAGGTTCTGGCCGCGATCCGCGATATCGTGGAACAGTTCGACACTGCCGCGATCTACATCACCCATGACCTCGCCGTGGTGGCGCAGATGGCCGACAAGATCAAGGTGCTGCTCAAGGGCGAAGAGGTCGAAGAGGCCGATACCCGGACCATGCTTGACCATCCCACCCAGGACTACACCAAGTCCCTGTGGGCGGTGCGAAGCTATGCGCGGGCCGAGCAGCCACCGGTCGAAGCGTCGGCAACCCCGGTCGTGTCCGTGCGCAACGTCACCGCAGCCTATGGCACGCTGGATGTCCTCAAGGATATCAGCTTTGACATTCATGCCCGCCGCACTGTTGCGGTGGTGGGCGAATCCGGGTCGGGCAAATCCACGACGGCGCGCGTCATCACCGGTCTTTTGCCGCCGCGCCGTGGCGAGGTGCTGTTCAACGGCGAGGTCCTGCCGCCGGATTATCGCAATCGCACCCGCGATCAGCTGCGGCAGGCGCAGATGATCTACCAGATGGCCGACACGGCGCTGAATCCAAAGCTGCGCCTGCGCGATCTGATCGGACGGCCCGCACAGATGTACCTTGGCCTTCAGGGCAAGCAGCTGGATGATCGGATCAGGGATCTGTTGTCGCTGATCGAACTGGAACCTGACGACTATATCGACCGCCTGCCGTCGGAACTGTCGGGCGGTCAAAAGCAGCGTATCGGCATCGCGCGCGCGCTGGCCGCCGAGCCGCAGTTCATCATCTGCGACGAGGTGACGTCTGCGCTGGATCAGCTGGTGGCCGAAGGCATCCTGAAGCTGCTCGACAAGATCCAGGGCGAATTCGACCTGGCCTACATGTTCATTACCCATGATCTGGCGACCGTGAAGGCCATTGCCGACGAGGTCGTGGTCATGAAGGAAGGCGTTGTCGTCGAAAAGGGCCCGAAATCCGAGATGTTCCAGCCGCCCCATGATCCCTATACCGAGCTCTTGTTGTCTTCGGTGCCGGAAATGGACCCGGACTGGCTGACCGAATTGCTGCAATCGCGCGGGGCGCTGCCGGCGGCCTGACGCCTCTTGCGTCGCTAAAGTCACGGGTGCATCACTCCTCGCGAAAGCGGAGGTGCGGCACATGGCCATCAAGGTTGCGATCAACGGGTTCGGACGGATCGGACGGTCTGTCGTGCGCGCGTGGCTGAAGGGCGGCTGGCCGGATATCGAGATCGTGGCCATCAACGATATCGCGCCTTTGCCGACATGCGCGTACCTCTTTCAGTATGACAGCGTGTTTGGCCCCTGGCCTGATCCGGTTGATGCCGGCGAAGGGGAACTGCGCATCGGCGCCCGTGTGCTGCCGTTCACATCGGTTGCGGATCTGGCGCTTCTGGACATGACCGGCGTCGACGTCGTGATGGAATGCACCGGCCTTGCCCGCACCCGCAGCTTTGCGGAGGCAGGGCTGGATGCGGGGGCCGCGCGTGTCTTGGTCTCGGGCCCGTCGCCCGAGGCGGATTTTACCGTCGTGATGGGCGCGAACGAGGAAAAGCTGCAGGCCGACCACCGCGTCATATCGAACGCGTCATGCACCACGAACGCGATCGCCCCGCTGGCGGCGCGGCTGGACGCGGAGTACGGCCTGGAAAGCGCGCTGATGACGACGGTCCACTGCTACACCGGCAGCCAGCCGACGGTGGATACGCCGATGGGATCGGACATGACACGATCGCGTGCGGCCGCGTTGTCCATGGTGCCCACCACGACCAGCGCCGCGCACCTGGTCGATGTGGTGCTGCCCGACCTGGCCGGACGCATCACCGGCTCGGCGGTGCGTGTGCCCACCGCCAGCGTATCCTGCGTGGACCTGGCGGTGATCACCCGGGCGCATCCCGACGCCGATGACGTGCGCCGCCTGTTCAGGGCCGGCGCGGGTCCGATCATCGGCTATACCGAAAAGCCGCTGGTTTCCACGGATTTGCGCGCGCGCCCTGAATCGGTGATCGTCCAGGGAACCGAGATAAAACGTGCCGAGGGCGGGATGCTGCGCGTCTTTGGCTGGTATGACAACGAATGGGGCTTTTCGTGCCGAATGCTGGATGTGGCCCGAACCTTGGGGAGATTGGGATGAGCGATTGGCAAGCCTGGATGAAACAGGCGAATTTCGTGGGCGGGGCGTGGATCGCGGCCGACAGTGGTGAGACGATCGATGTCACGAACCCCGCCACGGGCGAGGTGATCGGAACCGTGCCCAATGCCGGTGCGGCGGAAACGGACCGGGCGATCGCGGCCGCGCAGGCTGCCTTTGCCGATTTTGCCGCCATGGACCTGATGCGCCGGGTTGGCCTGCTTTGGACACTGCATGATGCCCTGATGGACCATCAAAAAGCCCTGGCGGAATTGCTGACGATCGAGATGGGCAAACCCATGGCCGAAGCCATGGGCGAGATCGCCATCGGCGCGCAATATGTCCGCTGGTTCGCCGAGGAAGCCCGCCGGGCCAAGGGCGAAATCGTGCCCGCCGGAGTGAACGGCCGCCGCATCCTCGTGACCAAGCATCCGGTGGGTGTTGTGGGCATGATCACGCCGTGGAATTTCCCGTCGTCGATGCTTGCGCGCAAGGTGGCGCCCGCGCTGGCCACGGGCTGTCCCATCGTGGCCAAACCCGCAACCGCGACGCCCTATAGCGGCCTGGCCTGGGCCGCGCTGGCGCAGGAAGTCGGCTACGCGCCGGGCGTGGTGAACGTGGTGACAGGATCTGCGCGCAAGATCGCGGGCGCAATGATGGCGTCGCCCCATGTGCGCAAGGTGACCTTTACCGGTTCGACCGAAGTCGGCAAGGAACTGATCCGGCAGTCGGCCGATACGGTCAAGAAAGTCTCGATGGAACTTGGCGGCAATGCGCCCTTCCTGGTGTTCGAGGATGCCGATCTGGACGCCGCCGCCGAAGGGGCCATCGTCTCGAAATACCGCAATTCCGGCCAGACCTGCGTGTGTGCCAATCGCATCTATGTGCAGGCCAGCGTGCATGATGCCTTTGTCGAGAAGCTGATCGAAAAGACCCGCGCGCTCAAGGTCGGTGACGGCCGCGAGGCCGGCGTGGCCCAAGGCCCCCTGATCGACATGGCCGCCATCGAAAAGGTCGAAGAGCTGCTGGAAGACGCCAAATCAAAGGGGGCCGCCGTGGCCCTTGGCGGTCAGCGCCACGCCTTGGGCGGATCGTTTTTCGAACCCACCGTTCTGACCGGGGCGACGCAGGACATGGCCTTTGCCCGCGAGGAGATCTTTGGCCCGCTGGCGCCCGTCTTTACCTTCGAAACCGAGGCCGAGGCGATCGCCATGGCCAACGATACCGAATTCGGGCTCGCGTCCTATGCCTACACACGCGATCTGGGGCGTGCGTTCCGGCTGAATGCGGCGCTGCAATACGGCATGATCGGCATCAATTCCGGGTTGATCACGACGGTCGAGGCGCCGTTTGGGGGCGTCAAGGAAAGCGGTCTTGGCAAGGAAGGCGGCAGTCAGGGGTTGGAGGATTACCTCGACACCAAATACGTGTGCATCGACGGGATCTGAACCGCGTTCGGCGTGTGTCGCGCGCGGGTCCCTAGCGGCTGCGCACGCGGCGATCGCCGGTGCCTCCGGCGGCCATATTTGAAGGATAAAGATGCAGGTGGATGCGCAGGGCCCCGCACCCGGGGTGTCCTAGTCGCCCAGGGACACCGCGTATGCGACATCGCCGGCCACGAAGCGAAGGACCTGACGGGCCAGCGCCCTGTTGCTTGCGTCGCGGGCGACGCGGGTCATGATCAGCAAGGCGGTGTGCCGGTCCACGGTCAGGGCGACGGAGTCCGACATCGTGGTGACGGCCGCGCTGACGTGATCCTCGATCGTGGATACCTTTTGGCCTGCATCGTGCAAAAGCTGCACCAGATCCGTGGCGGCATCTTCGGGCAGGGCGGGGATCAGGGTTTCGGGAACGACGACTTCGTCAAGGGCGAAGCGGTTCCCAT
>Ga0102941_1000657_pt1 | contig 16072 bp, 11 predicted proteins | sample SalPonR2_C_D2_MG_FD_79281 | JGI IMG/M metagenome (GOLD analysis project Ga0102941, IMG submission 79281) | Salt pond soil microbial communities from South San Francisco under conditions of wetland restoration - Salt Pond MetaG R2_C_D2_MG | ecosystem: Environmental > Aquatic > Marine > Intertidal... | reverse complement strand
TATTCAACATCGACATCTTTCATCACAGGTGCATATAGATCGTAATATTTTAAAGTATCCACTCCCAGGAGATCTCTTTTTAACTTAAGGTATCTATGGAAAGTATCTAGATTATCATTTACATTTTCTATTAGTGTGTGATAAACTTTAACAGGAATATTATTGGCATCTAGCGCTCTCTTTAAACAGCTTTCATAATTCCTTACCTTAGTATAAAAATAATCTTTTTTCATCTGAGACTTTAATAATGTTCCATAAGTACGTCTATAATCATTTAATTTCCCGAAAAAAGACTCAAATACTTTAATCCGGTCTTCTCTATTTTTTTGATCTCTATACCTGCTGTATCCAGCCGAATTAAGATATGCTTCTTCTCCATTACTTAATTCAACAGTTGGATATGGAAAATCTGCATTACTAAAAATATTTCTAACAGAGGAAGGTCCGCCAGAAATCAAACTAGTATTTGCAATTATCTGTTCTTCTTCCGAAGAGCGGTAATGATCTTTTCTCCTCATTAAATCCTTTAGATAGAAAGCAAACTTATCTAAGCCTTCTTCTTTTTTAAGAAATTTTTCTATTTTCTGTTTGCTAATCTGTAAAATTTCAGGTTCAATAAAGGAACTTAAACTAGAGAAATCCGTCCCAACTTGAGATACTTTTTGTTTCATAGCCTGATATTTTGAGACTTTTGTATCCTGATCATATTTCATCTGGGCATAGGAACTCAAACTGGAATATTTCTTCTTGAGATTACTTTTCAATTCCAAACATTCCAACAACTTTTGACTGGATTGTGCCAGTTTACCTTCATAATTAGATAATTTTTGCATTTTTTGTTGTAATTCATCCAGTTCCTGTTCCCATTTCTCGTCAGACTTGTAAACATCCGTCAAATCCCACTTATACTCCTGATCTATTTCCTCTCTTGACTCAAACGAACGGGTCTTTTCGGCTGTTGTTTCAGAATTAAAGACTAAAAACATGCTCATAAAAATTACACCTAATTTTTTAATCATGATTACCTCTTAAATTTACTATGAAGATGGTCGGTTTTAAATCCTATTACACTCTTAAATCACCTGTTAATGTCGTATTTTGATAGATTAATTTCAACAATTAATATTGGTGTAACAAAAAAATTTCTTTGGCAAAAGTATTTATTTTCTCTTTGAAAATCTCCGTTTCCATAAATATATTTAGGCCAGGCTTGAATTTTCAACTAATGGAGAAAAATGGAAGCCATACAAAATTTTCTAGAAATACTTTCCAATTTTATATGGTCAACTCCCTCTTCTTTCCCTTTCATAGTAGTCCTACTTTTATTTACTGGATTTTTATTAACGCTTAGAACTAGAGCAATCCAAATAAAAAAATTTTTCCACGGATGGAAGGTTTTACTCGGTATTGACAAAGAAAAAGGAGAGCAGGGAGATATTTCTCATTTTCAGGCCATTTCTGCAGCTTTATCTGCCACGGTAGGGATAGGAAATATAGCAGGAGTTGCCACTGCTATTCATTATGGCGGCCCGGGGGCTTTATTTTGGATGTGGGTTACTGCAATTCTTGGCATGGCTCTCAAATTTGGCTCGGCTACTCTGGGTATAAAATTTCGAGAGACTACCTCTGAAGGTGATATTGCAGGAGGCCCCATGTATTATATTAAAAAAGGCATGGGTAATAAATTCACCTGGATGGCTATTTTGTTTGCTTCTATGTTGATGATTTCTGCTCTTGGAATTGGCAATACCATCCAATCCTTTACAATTGCCGATCAAATGCGTTCCTCTTTTTCAATTCCCACCTGGGTTACAGGAATATTTTCTGCTAGTATACTGGGCGTAGTAATCATAGGAGGAATTAAACGAATAGGAAAAGTTGTCTCTATTTTAACGCCATTTATGTGTATCCTATATATTTTAAGTGGTATTATTATTTTAATCTTAAATCTTGATAAGCTCCCCGGAGTTTTTGCTCTAATATTTAAATCAGCATTCACTCATAGTGCTCAAATTGGAGGTTTCGCAGGAGCCGGGTTCATGTATATGCTAATATGGGGCGTTAAAAGAGGCTTATTTTCAAACGAAGCAGGACAGGGTAGTGCTCCGGTAGTTTTTGCCGCTGCTAAAACTGATGAACCTGCCAGAGAAGGAATGGTTGCTATGATCGGGCCATTTATAGATACTATAACAGTTTGTTCAATAACCGGATTAGTAATCTTAACCACAGGTGTATGGAATCAAAAACGGCCAGCTAAAATACATGTTTCCCCTCAGAATGATATCACAGCACTTAAAAAAGGTGCCCAAGTTTCTAAAAATTCTCAAATTGACCAGGCTGACGTTTTAAAAAATGTTTCAATGAAAATTAAAAACGGTAAAACCAGTCAAATTACTTTCATAAAAAATCATAGCTCAGTTAAAAATGCCCTGCTATTTTTAGGCGACCAACCTTTCACCGGTACATTGCGCATTGGTCCGGATAATCAAATCACAGTTAAGAACAGTGATAAGGCGCTCTATTTAAAAGGAAAAATGTTACAAAACGGTTCACCTCTTACAGCCTGGGCCTTCCAGAGAGGATTATTTGGTGATTGGGGGGGTATGATAATAAGCATAGCAGTATTATTATTTGGTATTTCTACTTCTATATCCTGGTCGTACTATGGAAATAGAGGGGCTTATTTTATCTTTGGACAAAAGGGTAGTGAGTTATATAAATGGTTATTTGTGGGGATTAATTTTATTGGAGCTATAGTTTCCCTTGAAACTGTTTGGTCTTTTGGGGATGTTGCAGTGGGGCTTATGGCAATTCCAAATCTAATTGCTTTAATAGCACTCTCAGGTACTATCAAAAAAGAAGCTGAGCAATATACATCTAAAATATCAAATGAATAAGATATAAATTTTAAATAAAGGAGCAAATCTTGACTAAAAAAAATAGGAATGAATTAATAAAATTATACAATCATGCTGTCAATATGAGTCGACTTTCTGGCGACTATATTAAACAAAATATCAATGCTAATCTTGATATAGATTTCAAGGGGCGAGCTGATATGGTTACTCAGGTTGACAAAAAATCTGAGGAGATCATCAGGAACAAAATCAATGAAAAATATCCCGACCATCAAATATTGGCCGAAGAATCTGGAAATAAGAATACCGATTCCAAATTTAAATGGATAATAGATCCTTTGGATGGAACTACAAATTTTGTCCATGGTTACAATTTTGTTTCCGTTTCTATTGCTCTAGAATATGAAGGAGAAATTGTATTAGGAATAGTAAATTGTCCCAGTGAGGGAGAGTTATTCACTGCTATCAAAAATGAAGGAGCTTATCTGAATGGAAAAAGAATCGAAGTCTCAGAGGTAGCTTCTCTTGAAAATAGTCTTCTGGCAACAGGATTTCCTTATGATCTCAATGATGTTTTCTATAAAAACATGAAATTATTTCAAAAATTCTATGAGAGTTCTCAAGGAGTGAGAAGGGGAGGTTCAGCAGCAATGGACCTATGTTATGTTGCCTGCGGCCGTTTTGATGGTTTTTGGGAATATGATTTAAATCCCTGGGATATTGCTGCAGGTTCATTAATAGTTCGCGAGGCCGGAGGAAAACTGAGTAATAATTCCGGCGAAAAATATTCTATTTACGCAGATCCTGTAATTGCTTCAAATAAACATTTGAGTAACTCGATAGAGCAGGTAATTAGTGATATTTCGTAATAAAAAGGGATAAGATGTTAGATTTTTTACTTCAAATAGATACCAAAATTTTTCTTTTTTTGAATGGTCTCCATTCACCTTTTTTTGATAATGTGATGTGGTTTATGAGCCAGAAGGAAGTCTGGTATCCTTTATATGCCTTATTAATTGGTCTCTTAGTTTTCATCTATAGAAAAAAATCAGTCTGGGTCATTTTGGGTCTTGCTATTGTTATCACCCTAGCAGACCGTTCTTCTATAGTACTTTTTAAAGAAGTTTTTCAGCGACTCCGGCCCTCCCATAATAGTTCTATTTCTAATCTGATTCATACTCTGCATGGATACAAAGGTGGTGAATACGGCTTCGTGAGTTCACATGCTACAAATACTTTTGCAGGCGCAGCTTTTGTCAGTTCCCTTATTAAGAACAAAAGTCTAAAATGGTTTCTCTATATTTGGGCAGGACTGGTTTCCTACTCGCGAATTTATTTGGGAGTACATTATCCCGGTGATGTAATTGGTGGGGCTTTATTGGGTATCTTAATTGCTCTGGGAATATCTCATTTACTGAAAGAATATACTCTTGATACTGAAAAATACGATCTGGCCCCTTAATCTTAGTTCTTGCACACAAACTGTGGATAAAAAATATGATCGTTTCGTAAAAAGTCTAATCACCGTTCTTCTGACCCCCTCGCTAAGGTCATCACACTTTTTCTCATCAGAGGGTTTCAGTTAACCTGGTAAGAAGGCCTCTGATGGTCTAATAATGGATAAAAGTTTATTTAAAAATTTATATGGTAGTAAAATCACTTTTTACGAGATCTTCAAATGTTATTAATGAGCCAACTGAAAAAAGGGGGGATCGATAAAATTGTCATGGTGAGCGGAGTCGAACCATGGACGAGAACAGGGGGTAATCATTATTCGACTCCGCTCATAATGACAGTTTTTATTACTTTTTTCAGTTGACTCATTAATACTTCCTAAATTTTTTAGAAATAATCATACTTTTTTAACTATACCTGAATATTTCCCAATATTAAATAATATCAAAAATAAAGTTATTTAGAAAATAACGTTCTCATTATAGTAACATTTTAAAGAATATGATAAGGAAATACGCTAGAGCGTACTTATTTTTCGTGGTGGAGACCGCAACCACTTTGGGGGAATTGTTTCAAATTTTGATATTTTTTAGCACCATGTGAACGATATATTTTTGGTAAAAAATTGATTGAGAATACTCAAAAAACCGCAGGATTAAGACTTCTTCAGATTCAATTTAAATAGACTGCAGGAATATCTACTTTTATATGACAATAGCCGGTTAATCCGTTCCTTGAGGACTCCATTTTAAACACACTTTATCCCCATAAAGTACGAAGGAACCTTAGATCCAAATATTACTGAGATAAAAATAAAAAAGGCAGGAAAGAAATAGTTCCTTTCCTGCCTGATCTATAATCTATATTATATATTCCAGCTAGCTAGTTTTACTCTTCTTCATCATCGACAACTTCAAAATCAGCATCTTCTACTTCTTCACCTTCTTCAGAAGAAGTATCTTGTTCTTGTGCTCCTGCTGCACCACCTGGTTGTTGTTGCTGACCTGCTGCACCTGTTGCTCCAGCTGCACCGGCTGCGCCTGCGGCTCCTGCTCCTGCACCAGGACCAGCTCCGCCAGGACCTGCTTGTTGACCCTGTCCTTGATACATTGAAGAAGCCATTTCAGACCAGGTATTATTTACCTTTTCAATTTTATCTTTGATCTTTTGTGTATCTCCGCTTTCTTTGACTTCTTTCAATTCATCAACAGCATCCTGAATTTTTTCCTTTTGGCTATCATCTAGTTTATCTCCATATTCATCAAGGTTCTTTTCCGTTTGATGGATCAATGAATCAGCTCTATTTTTAGTCTCAATTTTCTCTTTACGTTTTTTATCTTCTTCCTCATGTTTCTTTGCATCCTCAACCATTTCTTCGATTTCATCTTCACTCAAGCCACTGGCAGTATCTACCTGAATTGATTGTTCTTTTCCAGTTCCTTTATCTTTAGCTGAGACATTGAGAGTTCCATTCGAGTCAATATCAAAGGTTACTTCAATTTGTGGTACTCCCTTAGGTGCTGGGGGAATTCCACTTAAAGTAAATCTTCCGATACTCTTATTATCTTTTGCCATTTCTCTTTCACCCTGCAAGACATTGATTTCTACTGAAGTTTGATTGTCTGCAGCAGTAGAAAATATTTTCTTTTCTTGAGTAGGAATTGTAGTATTCCTTTCAATTAATGTAGTTGCTACACCTCCAAGCGTTTCAACACTCAAGGATAGTGGTGTAACATCTAATAAGAGTAAGTCATCTACATCACCAGATAGTACTCCACCCTGAATAGCTGCTCCAAGAGCAACAACTTCATCAGGATTTACACTTTTATTTGGCTCTTTTTCAAAAATATCTTTTACTAATTCTTGTACCATTGGAATACGTGTTGAACCACCAACAAGGATCACTTCGTCTATATCTGAAGGTGATAATTCTGCATCTCTCATAGCCTGATTACATGGTTCACGTGTTTTTTCAACGTGGTCTTCAATTAATGATTCAAATTTTGCCCTGGTAAGTTTCTGCATCAAGTGAAGGGGGCCTTCGGCACCAGCAGTAATATAAGGTAAATTAATTTCAGTTTCTTTTTTTGCTGACAGTTCTATTTTTGCTTGTTCTGCCGCTTCTTTCAATCTCTGTAAGGCCATTTCGTCTTTACTTAAATCAACGCCCTTATCCTTTTTGAATTCTTCTACTAACCAGTTAATAATCTGTTCATCAAAATCATCGCCACCTAAATGTGTATCACCGCTGGTAGCTTTCACTTCAAATACTCCGTCTCCTACTTCAAGGATGGATATATCAAATGTTCCACCACCTAAATCAAAAACAGCAATTCTTTCATCTTTTTGTTCATCAAGACCATAAGCCATAGAAGCTGCTGTTGGTTCATTTATGATCCTTTTAACATCTAATCCAGCAATTCTACCAGCATCTTTTGTAGCCTGTCTCTGAGAATCATTAAAATAAGCAGGTACAGTTATAACTGCTTCTTCCACATCCTCGCCAAGTTTTTCTTCAGCAGTACGTTTCATCTTTTGGAGAATCATAGCACTTATTTCAGGCGGTGAATAGACATCATCTCCTACCTGAATTCTAGCATCATTTTTATCACCTTTGACTACATCAAAATGGACTTCATCAATTTCATCTCCAACTTCATCATAAGTTCGGCCCATAAATCTTTTAATTGAGTATAATGCACGTTTATGTTCTGTTACGATTTGTCTTTTTGCTGCAGCACCGACAACTCTTTCACCATCTTCTTTTAATACAACAACTGATGGAGTAGTAGATTTACCTTCCGAATTTTCTAATACCTGGGGATCTCCCCCTTCCATAACTGCCACACATGAATTTGTTGTTCCTAAATCGATTCCAATTATTTTTCCCATATTTTTCTCCTTTTGCTATTTTTATTTAGTTTGTTTCAAAAATTCCATTAAACATAGTCACAAATCCTATGCCACAGGGTTTTTAAGACATATAGTCATAGTGTCATCACAATATAATAGCTTTGGCATAAGATTTATGTAATTGTGACAGTATGAGATTGGTTGTGTGAAATATTTTGATTTTTTAGCAGCAAACTAAATTACACAAATACTGGTCTTGCAAAAATTTATTTCCCTTTAATTATGCGATTTCACAAATTATTTTAAATTGGTATTTTAGAAATTCTTCGTCTTCGCTTTCTTAAACTTTTTACAGAACCCTCATAATTAAATATAAAAAAGCCGGCCAATTAAAAAACTGGCCGGCCCAATAACATTAATTATTTCTAAATTTATTAGTATTAGACTGAATAATTAATTGACTCTGACTCCTCAGTTTCAATAGATTCTGCCGGTCCCTTTTCTGATTGGGCGAATTTAATTTCACCATTTTTGGCAGTTATTTGGATTAATTTTCCTTTATCAAGTTCATCTTTCAATAATTTATCCGCCATGGGTTCTTCAATCATTTCCCTAAGAGCTCTGATTATTGAACGGGCTCCATATTTGGGATCATAACCTTTCTCAACAATAACCTTTTTGGCATCATCGGTAAGCTCTACTTCTGTATCTGTATTCTTTAAATTATCTTCAATTTTCTTGATTTCTAGATCCAATATTTTGAAAATATCTTCTTTTTCAAGAACATTGAATATTATTCTTTCATCCAGTCTATTGAGAAGTTCAGGTCTAAATAATTTTCTGAGTTCAGAAGAAATCTCATTTTCAATTATTTCATCCTGGTCTTCGCTGCGGGAGAAACCAAGACTACCGCCCTGTATCTTTTTAGTTCCTATATTTGATGTAAGAATTAAAACAGTATTTTTAAAATCTACCTTTCTACCATAACTGTCAGTAAGAACTCCGTCATCAAATATTTGTAATAAAATATTGAATACTTCATGATGGGCTTTTTCAATTTCATCGAATAAGACAACTGAATATGGTCTACGTCTTACTTTTTCAGTCAGTTCACCTGCTTCTTCATGGCCAACATATCCTGGAGGTGCACCAACTAACCTTGATACAGCAAACTTTTCCATATACTCAGACATATCAACCTTGATTAAAGCATCTTCTGTATCAAAAAGAAATTTTGCTAATACTTTTGCTAATTCAGTTTTACCTACTCCTGTAGGACCAAGAAATAAAAAACTTCCAATTGGTCTATCCGGATTTTTTAAGCCTGCTCGAGCATGCCGAATAGTTTTAGAGATACTTTCAATGGCTTCATTCTGTCCAACAATGTGTTCTTTCAATTCATTTTCCATATTGACCAGTTTCTTATTTTCATCGGATTTAATCTTATTCACTGGTATACCTGTCATCATAGTTACCACATCGGCCATATCCTCCTTAGTTACAGAGGCTTGATCATCGTCTTTCTCTTTTTCCCATTTCTTCTTCGATTCTTCTAATTTTTCTTTTAATTGCTTTTCATCATCTCTCAATCTTGCAGCTTTTTCAAAATCCTGTGATTCTATTACATATTCTTTCTTGTCTTCCAGCTGATCAATTTTATGCTCTAATTCAGCAATTTCATCCGGAACAACAACGTCCCTTATATGGACTCGAGAACCAGCTTCATCCATTATATCTATCGCTTTATCAGGAAGATATTTTTCCGTCAAATATCTTTCACTTAATTCAACTGCCGCTGATAAAGATTCGGAAGTGTATTCTACTTTGTGATGCTCTTCATATCTTGTTTTCAGACCTTTTAATATATCCACAGTTTCTTCTTTGAGAGGTGGTTTTACAAGTATTTTTTGAAATCTTCTTTCAAGAGCGCCATCATCCTCAATATGTTTTCTGTATTCCTTGAGAGTGGTCGCACCAATACACTGCAATTCTCCACGAGCCAAAGCAGGCTTCAACATATTTGAGGCGTCAAGAGATGTTCCGGCGCCCCCTGCTCCAACAATTGTATGCAATTCATCAATGAAAACTATCGTCTCATCAGAATTTTCCAGATCTTCCATAACTGCTTTCATTCTCTCTTCAAACTGACCTCTGTATTTTGTTCCAGCAACGAGAGCACCAAGATCAAGTGAAATCAATCTTTTCCCTTTTAATGTATTGGGAACCTGGTTTTTAATTATTTTTATACCCAGTCCCTCTACTATAGCTGTCTTTCCTACGCCCGGTTCCCCAATCAAAACAGGACTATTCTTTTTCCGACGGGCTAATACCTGACTAACTCTTTCAATTTCCTGTTCTCTTCCAATCACTGGATCCAATTCATCATTTTTGGCCTGTTTAGTAATATCATGGGAAAAATGATCCAGAGCAGGTGTTTCACTCTCCTCCTCGCCTTCCTTATCTTTATCCTTCTTAGAGGAGATAACAGGTGATTTGACCGATCTTCTAAAGCCAGAGTAACTAATACCTGCTTCTGAAAGTACTTTTCCGGCAATGCCTTTATCTTTTTTCAAAATAGATAATACGACATGTTCATCACTAATTGATTTTGATCCTGTATTTTTTGCTTCCTTATAGGCTCTACGTAAAATTTGTTCAGCATTTTTAGATAGAGGTACCGGACCAAGGGTAGGATCTTCTGAATCACTGGAAACAAGATTTTCCACTTCAGCAATTAATTTATCAGCTTCTACATTCATTCTTTTTAACAATTTTAAAACAGGTGATTTAGATCTTTTCAAAATCCCCAGTAGTAGATGTTCAGATCCGACGTAATTTTGATTTAATCTACGCGCTTCATCTCTAGCTCTTTTTATTATTTGTTGTATTCTTTTTGAAAAATTTGCTTTCATGTAATTTAGCTTCCTTCTTTTTATTCTTATTTAAAACTAAACCTTATTTTCAAATATATCAACCAAAGAAACCTAATTTAATTAACATTCCCCATAAATTCCTCGAGATTTAAAGTTCTATGACAACGGTCTGCAATATCTAGATTATGGGTGGCTAAAATAAAGGTATTGTCAAAGTCCTCATTTAATTTAAACAGCAGATCGATCAACCTCTTACTATTATCAATATCAAGATTGCCGGACGGTTCATCCCCCAAAATTACATCAGGATTGTTGATCAAAGCTCTAGCTACAGCCACTCTTTGTCTTTCTCCTCCTGATAACTCATTGGGTTTATGATCTAATCGATGACTCATTCCAACCCTTCCCAGAACCTTTTTCGCTCTTTCCTTACTTTCTTTTTCGGCATCTTGATAAATAACTGAAGGTAAATATACATTCTCTAAGGCGGTAAATTCAGGTAATAAATGATGAAACTGAAAAACAAAACCAATTCTACTATTTCTGAACCTTGCCATCTCTTTATCCGACAAGGAGAAAGGATTCAAATTTTCAAACAATATTTCTCCTTCATCAGGTTCATCAATAGTTCCTATTAAATTCAACAAAGTAGATTTTCCTACTCCAGAGGGACCTACAACAGCTAGAATTTCTCCCTTTTGAACAGAAAAATCAATCTCCTTTAAGACCTGTATATTCTCACCTCTGCTATGATAACTTTTTGATAATTTTTCTGCTTTAATAAATGGTTCTCTATTTTTCATAATTAATAGCCTCCAGTGGCCTAAGATCACTTATCTTTTTGGAAGGATATAAAGTTCCCAGATAAATCATCAATAGTCCGGTTCCGCCTATTATTATCAGATCCAATATATGGACTTCTACTGGAACATACTTGATAAAGTAAACCGCCGGTAGAGGAATAAACTGAAAATATTGCTGCAAAAGTGATAATACTACGGATAAAACTATTCCAGCGCCCAATCCAAGTGAACCTGTCAAAAAGCCTAATCTCACAAAAATGCTTTTGACCTGTTGCTTATTCATACCTAATGCCTGTAACATACCGATCTGATTAATTTTTTCCATCACTAGCATTACCAAAGAGCTTGTTAAATTGAAAATAGCCACCAATACAATAAATGATAGTGCAAGAAAACTGCCATATTTCTCTAATTTCATGGCTCCAAATAAAGATCTATGCAATTCTCGCCAGGATTTTACCTCCAAATTTTCATTTGATATTTTATTTTCCAGGACCCTTTTCTTTTCCTCGATGTTTTTATAATCCTGAAAGGTAATATTGATCCCTGAAAAATTATTTTTCATGCGATAAATTCTCTGAGCCTGACCAATATTAATAAAAGCGACACTATTGTCATAGTTAAATAAATTTAACTGATAAACTCCAGTTAAAACAAATTTACCCAAATACGGAATATTCATCGTTCCTCCAACTTCCAAAGGATTGATGACATTAATAGTATCTCCAACATAAATTCCAAGCTTATCTGCAAGTTTGTAACCCATCATAATTCCTGGTAATTTGGAATTTTTGGCTTTAAAACCAGCGCTACCTTTATGAATAACATCACGATTGTGGAACATACGCGCACATGACAAACTGTCAATTCCTTTAATTTTTACGGCAGCATCTACATCGTTGGCTGTTAAAATAGCTTTTTTATTAACAAAAGGAGCGATCTTATTAGCCTTTAAATTATTTTGGGAGACAATTTTTCTGACCCGATTGACCGTTTTATGGGAGATACTCTGTCCAGTAATTTCAATATGGGATTCAATATTTATAACTCTTCTGGCCATTTCCCTCTCAAATCCATTTAAAACACTCAAAGTAATAACAAGGGCAAAGCTACCCAATCCTATTCCGAGAATAGAAACCCAGGAAGTAAAAGAAACCAGTCCTGTACTTTTTTTGGAAGTAAAATATTTGTATGCAATCCAGGTCAGGGTCTTATTTTTCATTTGTACTCAAAATTTTATTCATAGTTTATTACTTCATGCGGAAAAACGCTACTGGCTTTATAAGCGGGATAGATCGTAGTTAAAATTGAGGCTAGCAGAGCCGCTCCTCCAATTATCACAAAATCTCTGACTCGTAAGAGGACAGGTAAAGTATTCATGAAATAGACATCTTCCGGTATAGATATTAATCCGTATTGATTTTGCAGCCAGGCCAGAAATAAACTCAGTATAAATCCCAGAACAACTCCCGCGATTCCTATCATTATTGATTCTTGTAAAAATATTTTTATTATTTGAATTTTATTCATTCCCATGGCTTTCAGAATACCTATATCTCTCTTTTTTTCAATTACAATCATTGTCAGAGCACTGATAAGATTGAAAAGAGCAACCACGATTATTAATCCAAATACCAACAAGATCGGGAAACGTTGTAATTTCAACCAATTCAACAAATTTGAATGCAATTCATTCCAGCTAAAAGCATGATAGGGGAATCCAAGTTTACTATTAATCTTGCGGGCAATTTGCTCGGATTTAGTAGGCTCATTCACCAGCATCTGTAGGCCGGTGTAATTTGACATTTGAAATAAATCCTGCGCTGCTTGCAAATTTGTATATACAAATACATTATCATACTCAGAGATTCCGGAGTGGTATATCCCAGTCACAGTAAACCTACCTATTCTTGGACTGGTCCGTACAGTAGCCTTGTCAGCATTAATTACGAACAAATAAACTTCACTACCGATCTCCGCCCCTAAGTAGTCGGCCAGTTTTTTTCCGATCACAATTCCATCCTTACCACTTTCTGTATGAAATTGCAACTCACCTCTGATGATAAACCTATCAATATCTAGTGTCTTGCGAATATCTGCTCTGCGCATACCTTCTACTATTATACCATCTGTATTATTTCCTTTTCTTATGATAACATTGCGATGGATATATGGAACCGTTGTTTTGACCTGATCCATACTATCCAGGGTAGATTGGACTGCTTTAGTAGAATCCATAGAGTCTTTGTAGAGCAATCGTAACCTTATATGAGAATCAAAATTGATTAGTTTACTTTTTAATTCCTTACCAAACCCATTCAGAACAGAGATTGTCAAGATCAGAGCAGTTACTCCAATTGCAAGTCCTATAGTAGAGATGATACTAATGAAAGAAATATAGCCAATACTATGTTTGCCAAATAAATGGCGGTTTGCTATGCGTGAAGATATATTCATCTATGATTATTTTCTCATCTGTGGAAATAATAATACATCGCGAATTGAATTTTGATTGGTTAGAAGCATAACCAAACGATCTATTCCAATTCCGACGCCTCCTGTCGGTGGCATACCATATTCCAGGGCTTCAATAAAATCCTCATCAATATTTTGAGCTTCTTCATCTCCTTTTTCAGCAAGACGTTCCTGACTTTCCATTCTTTCTCTTTGATCGAGTGGATTATTCAATTCACTGAATGAATTTACAAATTCCTGTCCCCCAATAAACAATTCAAATCTTTCCACCAGGTCATTATCATCATTCCTTTTGGGCTTGGCCAACGGAGAAATGGCTTTAGGCAGATCTGTCACAAAAGTAGGTTGAATCAAATTAGGCTCCACAAATTCATCAAATAAAAATTCAATATAAGAGCCATAGTGGTCTTCGGGTTCAATATCCATACCTTTTTCTTCACATATTTCTTTTAATTTTTCTTCATTTGTCTCAGAAACGTCTACTTCAGCATGTTCATCAATTAATTCAAACATAGTTTTTCTGTCAAAATCCTGATCGAAATCTATCTGGTGGTCTTCAAACTCGTATTCAGTTTGGTCCATTTTATCACACATATATTTAAAAAATTTCTCCACCAGTTCCATCATATCTTCATAGTCAGAATAGGTTTGATAAAATTCAAGTAATGTAAATTCAGGGTTATGGTTTCTATCTACGCCTTCATTTCTGAAATTTTTGGATAATTCATAAACTCTGTCAAATCCACCAATTATTAAACGCTTTAAATATAATTCATTTGCTATCCTGAGATAAAATTCAGAATCGAGAGCATTATAGTAAGTTTTAAAAGGCCGAGCATTTGCACCACCATATAATGGTTGTAAAATAGGGGTTTCAACTTCCAGGTAATCCCGGTCATCAAGGAATTCCCGTGTCCATTTTATAATATCGCTTCGTTTTTCAAAGACTTCCTTGACTTCAGGATTTACAAGTAAATCTAAATATCGCTTTCTATATCTCTGTTCTTTATCAGTAAAAGAATCAAATTTTTCATCGTCTTTTTCTTTGACTATCGGAATAGGCCGAATATTTTTTGAAAGAATATCCAATTCCTGTACTAAGATAGTTATTTCGCCGGTATTAGATTTCATTACTTTTCCGGTTACACCAATTATATCTCCTATATCCATTAAATCAAAGAGTTCATATTCTTTTTCATCTATTTTATCTTGGGCAATATAAATTTGTATTTTTGTATTATCATCCTGCATATCACAAAAATTTGCTTTTCCCATTCTCCGAATAGCCATAATACGGCCAGCAAGTCTAACAGTAACGGTTTCTTTCAGATCTTCAAAATTCTCAAGGACCTCTGAAGCTTTATGGGTTCTATCAAACTCATAATCGTAAGGATTAAAGCCTAGTTCCTTGATCTGGTCCAGTTTATTAATACGTGCTGCTCTGATCTGTTGTAATGATTTTCCGTCAGTATTATTGTTGTTACTCAATTTTTTCTCCTTCTTGTTCTGATTTTTGTAGTAAATAAGCTCTAATAAATTGATCGATATCTCCATCCATAACTGATTCTACATCCCCTTCTTCTAAATTAGTGCGATGATCCTTTATTTTTTGATAAGGGTGAAAAACATAAGACCGAATTTGGTTGCCCCATCTGATATCTTTTTTATTATTTTCCAGCTTATTCTTTTCCTTTTCTTTCTCCTCCTTTTTCTTTTGATAAAGTCGTGACCTTAATATATCCATAGCAATGGATTTATTTTTGTGCTGAGAACGCTCATTCTGACATTGCACTACAATTCCTGTAGGTTCATGTGTGATTCTGACGGCAGAATCAGCCTTATTCACATGTTGACCTCCTGCCCCACTGGCTCTATAAGTATCAATACGTAGATTATTTTCATCAATATCAACTTCAATTGTATCATCTATTTCAGGATAAACAAAAACAGAAGCAAAGGAGGTATGCCTGCGCTGGTCTGCATCAAAAGGAGAAATTCTAACAAGTCTATGAATACCAGCCTCTGCTTTTAAATATCCGTAAACATAATCGCCTTTAACTCTGAGAGTTACATCCTTTATCCCGGCTTCTTTTCCCTGGGTATAATTCACTTCATCATATTCATATTCGTCATGTTTATTTATCCAGTGCCTATACATTCTGAGAAGCATTTCTGCCCAGTCCTGCGATTCTGTACCTCCAGCTCCAGGATGAATACTTAATATAGCATCACGATGATCATCTTCACCGCTGAGCATACTTTTGAGTTCAATTTCTTCAATTTCTTCTTTCAACTCAGGGATCAGCTCGGCTAACTCCTCCTGCATTTCTTCATCTTCTTCTGCAAGTATAGCAAATTCCTGGAGATCCTGAAATCTTGAATCAACTGCTCTATACTTTGCAATAATATCTTCTAGATACTGAAGACGTTTGGAGATTTTTTTCGCTTTCTGCGGATTATCCCAGAATCCTTCTGAACTTGCTTTTTTTTGTAATTTTTCTTTTTCTTTTAATTTACTATCAATGTCAAAGTAACCTCCGTAGTCTCTCAACTCGAGGCTCTATCATATCGATTTCTTCTTCTATGTTATTTTCTATCTCCATTTTTTGCTCTCCTTGTTTCTATTTCAAATACTTGATCGCCTGTAAAACTATCGGGAAATATAGTAATATCTTGGCATAAATTAAACTTTTAACCTGAAAAATTCATTACCATTTCCCTTAGGTCACATAGGTCGCTTAGGACTCCCAGGGAG
>Ga0102941_1000655_pt1 | contig 16085 bp, 19 predicted proteins | sample SalPonR2_C_D2_MG_FD_79281 | JGI IMG/M metagenome (GOLD analysis project Ga0102941, IMG submission 79281) | Salt pond soil microbial communities from South San Francisco under conditions of wetland restoration - Salt Pond MetaG R2_C_D2_MG | ecosystem: Environmental > Aquatic > Marine > Intertidal... | reverse complement strand
TTACAGTACGAAAGGTCAATCTTTGTCAAGTTTGGTCAAACCCGAAGGGTCGCTTAAAGTTGTGGTGGCCCAAAACTAGCCGGACAGTGCTGAATAGGTGCTGTTCGGCTGTTTTTTGACCGGACACAAGACACCCATCTTGCCGAAAGCCAAATCCATCACCAGCCATTGTCAGGTTACGATAGGAACAGCAGAGCCTTACCCGAGCTTAAACGTTTAGCAGCATCTTTAGGTCACAAATAATGGCACTGAAGAGATCTTCTTCCAGAGACAGCCTTAGCCACTCAATAGAAACACAGGTAGAGAAAACAGGACTGCTTACAAAATCTAAGGATACAAGGCTTAAGATCAGAAACATCAGGATGGCAGACTCAGACTGGAAAATGCTGAAGGCACACTTTGGAGCCCGTGGACTGTCGGTATCAGCAGGAATTCGGTTCATTGTAAAGGAGTACCTGCGGCAGCATCAGTAGTCGGTAAATTTTATATGGACCTTATTCCTTCCTCACTCCCTTGAAAGGTTTCCCGTCTTCCTTTTGATTCATGAAGCGACCGGTGTCAGTATCACGCTTAATCCATGTATTTGTGTGAGGATTGTATACCTGGGAACGGTCGCGTACCGCCCCTTTCCGAGCGTTGTCGCCATACGGTTTATTCGTTGCCATATGAATCCTTCCAAAATAGTTTGACATAATGCAAAGTTTGCTTTACACTATATTTGTAATATAATAAATGTAAAGTTACTGGTCACGCATTGAGGAGAAGGCAATGGGTATACAGGATTTACCGAACAATTTGAGACGGCTGCGTAAGGCACGTGAGATAAACCAAAATGATATGGCCGATCGTCTTCCGATCTCTCGACAGGCATATTCGGCAATTGAAGGTGGTCGGAGTGAGCCCAAGTCAGCCACTCTCCTTGCAATAGCAGAAGCTTTGCAGGTCCCGCTGACCGAGCTACTGGCAGATCAGGTATCTTTTCAATCTCTCAGGCTGCGATCTCACAAAAGAATGAAGGCTGCTGAGAAAGCTCAGAAAGAAGAGATGCTCCACCGGTTTCAGCAGTGGCTTCACGACTATAACGAACTCGAGAATATGCTGGACGAGCATGAACAATGGCAGCTTGAAGAGGTGGATGCAAAAGATCCGGTGGCTTCTGCTGCTCAGGTTCGCGAGATTCTCGAAGCAGGGAATAATGCTCCCATTGATGATATTGTGGGCCTCTTGGAGGATGCCGGGATCAAGTTTTTTACCGAGGTATTCAAGCTGCCGGGGATCTTCGGATTCTCAGCCGGTATTGCAGACGGAGGGCCTGCCGTTGCAGTGAACACCGACGCTACTATTACCATAGAGCGTCAAATCTTTACCGCAGCACACGAGCTAGGCCACCTGCTTCTCCATCGCACTTCCTACGGTCCCGAGCGGGAGAGCGGTACCGCTGAGGAGGAGCATGAGGCAAATCGGTTCGCCGGCCACTTTCTCCTTCCCAATGCGGCTCTGGAAAGGGAGGTAGGTGAGAATGAGGGGCTTACCTTGGTAGATTTCGTGCTGCATGTAAAACGAAAGTACCGTGTCAGTTATATGACCGTCCTCTTCAGGCTCAAGGAAAGGTATGGATACGATAACGATATTTACCCTCGCTTCAAGACTCGATATATGGAGAAATACGGCAAGAGCTTGAAGGGAAATGTCGAACCCGATTCGGTAGAAGGACCTGCAGCGGAAGATGAGTGTGAGAGGCTCAGCAGGCATGACTTCGTAGAAGATCGTCTCTCCCGTCTCGTACGACGGGCGTACATGCAGGATATGATATCCATCTCACGGGCGGCTGAGATTCTCGGAACCTCCATAGAGGAGATGCGAAGCATACAACATGAGTGGATACAGCTCATACATGCGTGAAGTTTACTCTGTTCCTGCAATAATCAGCGATGCCAATATCCTCATCGATTTCTTTGAGACTGACCGAGGAATTATCTCCCTGGTCAGTCGACACCTTGCACCATTGTACGTTCCGGATATCGTTGCGGAGGAGGTCTCTCAACTGAAAGTGATTAACCCTGTATCCATTGGACTCACCATTATCGAGACGCCGTATTCTGTCCTGGCGGAATCTAAAGATCGTTCATCATCCATTTCTATGCAAGACTTTGTGTGTATGCGGATAGCCGAGGAGAGAGGCTGGGTCTGTGCAACCAACGATAAAGCACTGCGACGGGAATGCGGAAAGCGAGGGGTCTCTGTTCTCTGGGGACTTGAAATGATGCTTTACCTCGTAAAAAATGGAGCTTTGAAACCCAAAATAGCCACAGACACTGCATGGGCTATTCATCGATGCAACAAAATGATAACTGAGAAGGTGGTGGACTCATTTATTGATCGGATAAATGAATTATAGTGGCTTTCTCTGCCGCTTGCTGACAGTGAAAGCAGATTATTTCAATTGGCTGAGGGTGTAAATTAGTAAGATACTCAGCAGCCCGTAAATCATTACGAGCATAATCTATCCACTCTTTTATCAATTCGGCTTTCTTCATAGAGCTTTTCCCTGCTCCATAATCTCCGCTTCCATTGTAACAGAAAGGGACGCTCGATCCTCAAAAGTCTCTTTGTCATATACCAGAATATCGATTGGCTTATGTAAAATGGGATAAAGCTCTCTTCTGATCTTTCGGCTGATATCTTGGAGGCGCTCGGTAGGATCTGAAATTAATATGCACAGATCGATGTCACTGTCTTCAGAATCGGTACCTTCAGCGGTGGAACCAAAGAGCAGCACCTGTGCCCGGGGGTAATGTTTTCTCACTCGAGTAGCAACTGCCTGTAATAATTCCTCATTCATAGACACATGCAATAATATCATAGATTTTCCAAAAGTAACACTCTGTTACAAAAAGCTCAGAGATGCAAAACATGTGACCAAATTTGTGACCACCTCTGGTCAATCTTCGTCAAGTTTGTTCAAGCCCGACGGGTCGCTTTAAGTCCTGGTGGCCCAAAAAGGGCAGTTCACTTAAGGTGGATCGCTCTTTTGTGTGCCCGCTTCGCGTTAGCCGCTTTTTCCGCATTTTCAACAGATAACATCAATACTTCTACTTCGATTGGTTTTGTCCCGCTTAGTGCGGGAACCTCAGCCCCAACTGTTCCACCCCTTGAAAAACTGTTTTAAAAACCCCTTTTTCTTGCTGCCCTCTTCCCTAATGGAAATATCCCCTAGGATCGAAAAACCCTCTAAAATGCAGGTACCACTGGATTCATCGGGGCTTTCTTCCTGGGAACTCTGATCTTCATTTCGAACAATTTCATAATCACCAAGGAGACTTTTGAAACGGTTTTTGACTTTCATGCCCCTGGGAATAATAATGCGTGTATCCCCAATGATAGAATAAATCTTGATACGTATAGGCTCTTCACAGTTCCTAAACCTGCGAATATCGATGTTTACGTCCCCTAATATGGAAAGGGATTGCATTCTCTTATTTGAAAAATCCTCTGCGGTCAGATGCTGGTCACCGAGCAGGGTAATTTTAGTCTCATCATTCGCCTCGGAAATATCCTTATCTAGGTCAATATTTATTTCACGGCTGGTAGACTGCTGAAAACCGGGAAAATCATGAACAATTTTTTCAAGATCTTCAATGTACTCAGCCCTGTAGGCCTGATCGAGGCGCGTTTCATATTCATCTAATTCGAGTTTGTTGTCTGCATATGCAGTTTCGAGTCGTCTAATTATTTTATCTCTATAGTCCGGGACACCGTATTTTCTTTTTTCCGGCATGTTATCCGACACTGCTTACTCCTTTATTAAAGTGAGATCCTTTCCATTATATAGCCTCGTAATTTTAGCACCTTGTCCTCTTCCGGTGCGATTTTCACTGCCTTTTCGCAATACTCCAGAGCAGCCGGAAAATCGCCGAGCTTGAAATACGTTTGGGCCAGACTAAAGAGGCTTTCAAGGTGGTAGGGGGATATCTCTAAACTCCGCGAAAAAGCAGTGAGCGCTTCCGTGGGCCTGTCCATAACCCGATACACTATACCCAGATAGTAGTATACCTTTTGATTATTCGGTTCCAGTTCCGCCGCAGATAGAAAGTCGTCCAGAGCCTCTGAATATGCAGCATCGGCGAAAAGTGCCATTCCCCGATGGACCGTGATGACAGACCTTACCCTGTTGTCAATCTGGCGTTCCAAGATTTCATCATATAACTTAATCGCCCCATAAAAATCTCCCCTGTTATGAGCATTCAGCGCCTTCAATAGCAGTTCATCTACATTTGCAAAAGAGGAGTTAGGGCTTTGCTCTAGGTGTGTAATTTCTTCGTTTAACTTTGAAGTAGTTCCGCTTGTCTCCGTTTCAACCCGTTCAACAAAGCTGCGTCGCCTCTTTTTAAGTTCGTTATGCAGGCTCTTCTGATAGTCGCGAATCTCCTGGAAAATAATATCGGAGAGACTCAGGTTGGCATTCAAGGCGGCTAACTTTCTCCGCAGCGACTCGTCGTAGGGAGTGAAGTTCGCTTTATACACCAACTCGTGTTCCACTTCGGACCATGCATCTTGCAAAATTGTTCGAATCTGCACTTCACAGACACCGATATCAAGATCCTTATAATATGCTCGCACATCTTCAGGTAACTCCAGAAGCAGATGTATACTTTGATAACCGAACTCTCGAAATGAGTGTTCAGCACCCTTTCGCTCCACTTCAAACAGGGTATAGTGTGAACGCAACCTCTCTTCAGCGCTTTGTAAGTTTTCGAGAAAGGGGCATACGATCCGAATCCCGAGTATATCCTGAATATCCGGATTTTTATCCGCACTATCGTTTTCGCTGATCTTCCGCAACAACTTCTTATAATAACTGGAGAAAGACTTAACACGAAATTTTAAGGAAAAACGCAATCCCTGTTCTTTCAGGTCTTTGTCGAGTCTGCGAACAAAATTTTCAAGTGCCCCTTCGTATGCCGAAACTTTTAGCGAATACGCTTTATGCAATTTTATTTGATCCGGATAATACTTCTGATCCATCTTGAATTAAGCTTAGCAAGAAACTAATAATGTAATCAACTATAGACTGCCCAGGGCGGAGATGGAAAAATTGTACATCAAAGTCCCGGAAGAGGAAGATGTTTCAGCTTTCTGTAAAATCTGCAAAATTAGAAGGATATAGAAAGGATTTCTTTCATGCTCGCGAGAAAAAAATTGTTCTCCTCCAGAATTCCAATACCGACCCTGATATATCTGGGGCGCAGTTGCCCTGATACATCGGCGACCACTATTCCCCGTTCGAAATTCTGCCTCACGTAGTCGGGAGATTTCAACGCCGCGATCGCGACAGCCAGGCTCGCCCGTGGAAAAATGGCTGAAAAGGATGAAAAAACCTCATGAAAGTAGCTGCCGGCCAGCATATACCCCACCCGTGATTGGCGATTTGACTGGTTCTCCGGGAAAATCGCCAGTTTTTAGTTTGACGTCGAAATTGATGATAGTGTTTCCCGCCGGCAGAAGTCTTCTGGCGGAGAACACCATACTGATCAAAAACTCAAACCTCTAAACTTCTAGTGAAGAACCTCAGTTCTTCCGCCAATCGTTCAAACTCGTCCTCACTCTGTTCGTTCCAGGCTTCTTTTAGATTCGCACGAAAGGAAAAATCAAAAAAAAGAGCAGCAATAATTCTGCCTGCACTTTCACATTCTATATCCTGCCGAATTAGCTCTGCGATCTGCGTACGGCGCAGCATTTCGGTGAAAAAACGAACAGGAGCGTTTAGGAGCTGTTCTTCTACACTACGCCGGGCGGACTCATATCTGTACTGACTAATCATCAACATTCTCCAAGTCAACAAGGTTTCTGTATCAGCCCGACCAAAAAACTGTTTTGCCCCGTCAATCAGATAATCAGTCAAATCAAAGGTACTTTGCCCTCTGAAGAACTCCGGTGGGGGTATTTTGAAACCAGGCTCAATCAGTTTCTTCTCCAATCTCTGGAGAATGGCCTCAAGTAATGCCAATTTATTTGAATAATGTATGTACAGGGTAGCTTCATTTAATCCTAAGGCCCCGGTGATGTCTCTTACTGAAACGGCATCGAAGCCTTTGGTCGCAAAGAGCTCTAATGCTTTATTAAACAGGCGCTCACGAGTCGTAATTGATCCCATTTCTGATTTTTTAGGTCTTCCCATACCAAGATTTGTACTATTTCTTTTTAAAAAAATCAACAATTGTTTATGTATTCGCGGGTAACTACTTGATATTTAATAAACGTTTGTTTATTTTTATAAAAATAATAACAAGAAATTCTTTCAAACCCACCATTTTGAAAGAATCCAAAAGGAGAACTACAGTGAAAATGCATGGTATAATGCTGGCAATATTGGGAGTAATCATTTTGAACGGTTGCGCTTTACACGCCAATAAAGATATCCCCCTAGGATTGTATAAATCCTCCGAAGGCAGAGCCATATCCCACAAAAGTTATGACAAAGCCATGAAGCTCTGGAACACGGAGTATGAAGAAGACTGGGTAACAACCGAATATGGACGAACCCACATCATCATCTCAGGCCCCAAAGGGGCTAAGCCTCTGTTCCTCTTACCGGGACTCTTTGCCGACGCCACCATGTGGTATGCAAATGTGGAGGCCTTGGCGAAGGAATACCGGGTGTATGCGGTGGACCTGTTGGTGTACGGCGGGAAAAGTGAACCCTCCGGAAGGCCTATCACCAATATCACATCGTATGCAGAATGGTTTCAGAGTGTTTTACGGCACTATGAATACACACATACAGCTGTAGCAGGGCTCTCCTACGGCAGCTGGCTTTCTCTTGCCCTTGCCCGCGAGGTCCCAAATAAGATAGCAACCCTTATTATGCTGGACCCTTCAGAGACCTTCGCAAAAATGCGCGGGGCTATGCTCTGGAAGGGACTCTGGTATTTTACAATTTTTCCCAGCAGAGAAAAATATGTAAAGTTCTTTGAATGGATGGGAGGAGGCTATTCAGATCCAAGACAGGATATCTGGTTTGGGCATATGCTCGATGTGATCGAATACGGATCGGTGGGGATGATGGACGTGCCGCAACACCGGGTTTATACGCCTGATGAATTGGAGATGATAAAAATGCCCGTACTGGTGCTTGCCGGGGCTAAACCTATTATATATAAAGATCCTACAGTATTTACTGAAGCGGCAGCCAACGCACTGCCCCATGCGGAAATCGAACTTATTTCCGACACCGGCCATGGGCTCAATATGGAAAGACCTGCTGAGGTAAATAAGCGGATGCTGGATTTTTTAGAGAAAGAGTACCGCCGGCTTTAATCAGCATATAGAGCGGCCCTTTATTATCGTCTTTTTTCTGGGGACTCTTCTTTTTCTTCCTTAAAATAGTCATCGTGCGAAGCTATCCATGTGCTTGTATGGTCTTCGACGCACGCGACGGCCTTTTGTGAATCACGCTGCATAATTGCCTGGTGAAGGTTGTTATGGGCCTCGTGCACCCCTGAATGTATCGGGTTTATGGTCGGGGTAAACAGTTCGATGATAAAATTGTAGATATTCTCGACTATAGGATTGTGTGCCGCCTTACCCAACAAACGATGGTACTGAATATCATATTCACTTGCTTTTTCACGAGACACATCTTTTTTTGAAAGTTCACTTAGTAAGAGCTGCATAGCTGCATCCAGCTCTTTCATATCTTCGTCAGTGGCGTTTTCTACAACGAGCCGTACAATACCCTCTTCAAGTATTTCCCGTACCTGGGTAAGGGAATGATAATCCCGTTCCTGTACAAGGATCTGGAACAAAATGGCATCGAACAATCTCTTGTTCGATGCTGTAGAAATAAAGGTACCCGAGCCCCTCATAATTTCAACTACCCCGTACGCAGAAAGAATTTTTACCGCTTCCCGCACAGAGCCCCGGCTTACCTGTAAACTTTGGGCCAAAGCTGTTTCACTTGGGATCATATCTCCGGGCTTAAGTTTCCGCTGGATCAGCAGTTCTTTAATTTTTTCAACGACAATCTCAACAGATGAAAGCCGTTTCTCCTTCACCGCAAATAAGTCTTCCATCACGAAAGCTCCCCATACCCATAAAGTTTGAACAATATATGACAGGTATTCTCAATTTTGAAGTCATAAGACTTCCAAATTGAGAATACCCACACCATCTTTAAGATAAACTACCTATCTTACACAAAACGTGAGCATTCGCAATATGAAAAATTTCAAGAATTTTCACATTGCGAATTGCTGAATCTATGATAACGTGGAAGCCAATTTGTTGCAACGTTTGGTAATAAAATTAGTCTTTGTAGTCCTCACGGGCTGGAGAAAAACACTCCAGCAATTCCGTGTCTTCCAGGACCTTGGATCCATGGGGATCGTTAGAGGCAAAATAATACGCATCCCCTGCCTTGAGCTCCAAAACTTCCCCATCGCCTTTGAGAAAATTGATGCGTCCGCTGATGACAATCCCGTTTTGAGATTCCCCATGGGAGTGCATCTCAAGTACGGCATCCTTTTTAAGATAAAACCAGCACATCATAGTATCTTTATCATAGGTGAGGGTAACCCTGTCTATTCCCGGTGCCCGCCGGACCCTTGGATCGCTGGACAAACTCCCCCGGTGTTTACATTCCAATGACATTATATAGTTCTCCTTCTCTCTTCAATAAGTTCAATTAACTTGTTCCAGCCCTTCATAAAGGATGTGCGAAACAGCTCTACTCCTCCATAATCATAATACTCATGGGGTTCCATGCCGTCGGTTTCGAAAGCCCGCCGGTAATCGGGGAGTTTTTCCATCAGCTCTTCAATGAGGGCAGGTTCGGGATAAGAGTCAATTCGAGAAACAACAGGATCGTTTTTCTCCAGTAATTTATCCGCAGTACCCTTCCAGTTGATGGTTATGTGCAAATCACCCCCAACTAGTTCGGTAAAGTCTTCCAGTTTTCTTGCACCGCCCCCAATCATAATACCAGGATAGTTACGCTCCTTAAGCAGGGCATATTCTTTTTTTGCAATTGAAAGCCCGGCCCACTTTACAGCTTCTTCCGAAAGATCAATCTCCTGCTCCTGTAGCACTCGCTTGAAATGATCATCGAGAATACCGGTGATGTGAGTGACAAAGAAAGGCGGCGTATGCCCGCTTTTTTCGGAAACTCTTTTGTAAGCCTCGCAAATTGAAATCATCTGGGACAATCCCATTACCTCGGTTGCCATGGTCGGAACATCCTGTTTTACCAATGTCTCAATCGCCTTGATACCGGGTACGGTCACGGGGATTTTCACTGTGATATTCGGTCCAATTTTACGGTTTTCGAATCCTTCCGAGGCAATACTGTCCGCATCTTTTTCTTCGTAGGGGTTCCCCTGTATCGTCACAAACCCTGCAGTACCGCCTGAAGCCTCGTACATCGGCATAAACATATCGCTTAGCCTTGTCACCATTATCTGTTGGACCAGAGAGGCGAGCTGGGTATTGTCGTCAATATGGGGTACCAGTAAATCGATAGTACGCTTTACATAAGCCAGGTCCGCAGGCGAAGTAAAGAGTTTCGATACATAACTGGGATTAGTCGTACACCCCACTGCTCCGGCTTCTATAGCCTGCCTTGCCTGTTCGATTGTTGGATTGTTTATCCAGAAACGAGTAGGAGTCTCATCCTTTACCCTTTGAAAATATCCGGCATTCGTCACAATAAACCTCCTGCATCATCAATTCATCATCATATTCGGTAGCCACAAGGTCACTTGTGGTACATAAGTAATTATCAGTAAAGAAAGTAAAAGGGTAATAAAATAGGGAGTCACCGCTTTGAATATATTTCCTACCGGCAGTTTTACCAGAGAACTGAGCATATAGACACTCATACCTACAGGCGGCGTAATCATCCCTATCATCAAATTGAACACCATTACCACACCAAAGTGGACCGGATTAACGCCGGCCATAATGAGCGGGGGCAAAAGAATGGGTGTCAGTACCAAAATAGCTGCGGTTGTCTCAATAAACATACCGGCAGTCAGAAGAACTATATTCGCGAGTATAAGCAACACGAAGGGGTTTTCTGATATCGTCAGCATGATAACCGACACCTGCTGTGGTAATTGCTCGACAGTTAAAGTCCATGCAAAGATGGCCGCCGAGGCTACAATAATCAGTACACTGGCGGTCGACCGCAGGGTATCGCGGCACACCTTAAGAAAGCCCTTCACACTAAGTTCTTTATACATAAAACTTAAAATTATTGCGTAGGTAACAGTAATCGCTCCAACCTCAGTCGGAGAAAAATAACCGCTCAGCATGCCTGTCATAAGTATGACCGGCATCATCATGGCCGGTAATCCCCTTTTAAGAACCTCAATTATTTGTGACCGGGTATATTTTTCTTCGACACCCCGGGGATAGTTTCTTTTTGCAGCGAAGTAGCCAACCTGAAGCATTAACAGGACTACCACAATTAAAGCCGGTATGACCCCCGCTATAAGCAGACGCATGGAAGAGGTCTCGGCAGCTGCTCCGTAGATAATCAGGGGAATACTTGGCGGAAAGATCGGTCCTACAACCGCAGAAGCTGCAGTAACCGCGGCAGCAGCATCCTTCGGGTATTTCTGTTTGGTCATTGCATCAATTTCAATATTCCCCAATCCTCCGACATCGGCAAGGGCCGCACCGGAAATACCTGCAAAAATCAAACTTGCAACAATATTAACCTGGGCTAATCCGCCTTTTAATCGCCCAACTAGAAGTTTTGCAAACTCAAAAAGACGGTTGGTAATACCGGAACTGTTCATTAAGCCTGCAGCCATTATAAACAGCGGAACCGCAAGCAGAGGAAACGAGTTAAGGGAGGCAACCATCCTTTGAACCATCACACTTACAGGGATTCCCTCTACCAGAAGATAAAGGGCTGCCGGGATACCCATACTGAAGGCTATCGGAAGACCAGCCATAATGAGAACCAAAAAAAGGAGGATAATCATCACTCCGCTCATGGGGCCTCCTCCTTATTTCGTATTGCATCAAGCAAATACACGAAGGTACCTAGAGCCATAAATAACAATCCAAGAACAATAGGGATGTAGAGTATACTGTTCGGCATCCGTAAAGCCGGTGTACTTACGCTCCAGTTCCGAAGCATCACCTGCCTTATGGAATAAAGAAGAAATACGGCTAATCCAAAGGAAAGACTCTGGATGACTGCTTCGAAAATCCGTCTCACCTTCGACGGTAAATAATTAATGAAAAGGTCAACAATGATGTGCTGCTTATCAACAATGAGAACAGGTACCATTAGAAAAACCAGAGATACTAGACAAATTCTGGCCAGTTCTTCCAATTTTACCGATCCGCTGTCAAAAAAATTTCGCATTATGATCTGAATAAGGACACAGGCAAGCAATAATAACAGAAACACTAAAGAAATGTTCTCAAAATATTTGCCGGTCCTCCGCAAGAATGTATGCATAGAGTCCTTTCTCCTATTTCTTATACATCCGTGACCGGAAGTATGTTCCGATCACGGAAAAATCAATATACCTCAATTACCTTATTCAATAGCCCGGATTTGATCGTAATACGGACCCCATTTGTCGCCAAATCTTTTTTCGACAACTTCGCCTACAGAGGCCCTGAACTCATCAATTTTCAAACCTTGCTCAGGCCCGATAATGGTCATTCCGTTCTCCTCCAAAGTCTCAAGATCTTCCGCCTCGCTGTCCTTCACATAATTGGAAGCCCAATCTCGAGTCTCCTGTGCTACATCTCTGAAGATTTCCTTATATTCGTCGGAAAGCTTCTGCCAGACGCTTTCGTTTACAACCACCGGTTCAGAACCCATAATGTGTTTAGTCAGCATCAGATAGTCCTGTACATCGTACAACTTATTTGAAACCAATACACTGACAGGGTTCTCTTGCCCATCGGCAACACCAGTAGAAAGTGCAACAGGGACCTCAGCCCAGTCAACCGGAACCGCAACCGCACCCATTCCCTCAACAGCGGCCATGTAAATCGCGGAAGGAATAGCCCGGATCTTCATTCCAGAAAGATCTTCCGGTGAGTAGACAGGAGAATTAGCTGTCAGGTTACGGGTACCAAAATAGAATGAATACAGTATTCTCACATTCCGTGTCTCAATCAACCTCTCATTCATCTCCTGCAGGACAGGGGATGTCTCAGGATTCGTTGCCTTCAGTAAATGGTCTACATCCCGGTAGAGGTAGGGAGTATCAAAAAGCCCAAGGTCCTCCATGAGGGGCTGTAATCCACCGTAGGTATTATGGTGGAGGGCAATGCTTCCCTGGGAAACCATTTCAGCCATTTCAGTGATAGTGCCTAACTGTGATCCTGGATACACCTCAATTTTAATTGCACCGTCCGTCTCTTCAGCCATTCTATCTGCGAAATAATCCGCCTGAAGACCATTCGGGCTATTCGCTGCATTCATGTGCGCATAGCGCAGTACCAGAGGATCATCGGGAGTCGGTCCCGATTCGGCCTGGCCGCCGGCAAAAGCCATTGTTCCGACCAGAAGCAAAATCATTACTGTCACCATTCCTTTTCTCATTACAAACTCCTTTTGTTTGGTATATTCACCGGCATAAAGCCGGTTCTAACCTTGTTTTTTCTTGTGAATTGCCCGTTCGGCCCCTGATGCAATGTCATTGACCGACATTCCGTACTCATCAAGCAATTCATCGGGAAAACCGGATTCCCCGTATGTATCCTGCAGTCCCAGCCGGACCAGTGATGCAGGAGACTCTTCTGCTATCAGCTCGGCAATTGCACTGCCGAGGCCGCCTATCACTGTATGGTCTTCTATAGACACCCCGCAGCCGGTTTTGGCAAGCACGGCCTTAATGCCTTCGGTATCAAGGGGTTTGACCGTTCCCACCTCTACTACCGTTGCACCGATCCCTCTTTCATTCAGGATACGGGCCGCTTCGCTTACTCGATTGAGTACAAAGCCGTTGGCAAACAGCGCAACATCATCACCGTATTCATCCATAATTCGGACTTTTCCCAGCGGGAAGGGAGTTCCGGTGGGAAAGACCTTTTCCTCCTTGCCGCTGCCTATCCGTATGTAGACCGGCCCGTCTACATCGACCGATGCAACTATAGCCTGCCGAACTTGATCACCATCAGCAGGGCATAGCACAGTAAAGCCCGGAATTGTGCGTAAAAGCCCGATATCTTCAATAAATTGGTGGCTCACGCCTTCTCGGTTCCCGCCGTATAGGCCTCCGTTTGCTCCGACAAAGCGGACTTTTAAACCGGGATAGCCGACAAAGGTGCGCATCTGCTCACAGGCGCGCATGGTCAGGAATCCAGCGTATGTGCATATATAGGGAGTCAATCCTGAGGAGGCAAGACCGGCGCACACGCCGACGCCGTTTTGCTCAGATATTCCGAGTTCCAGAACCCGTTCCGGCCAACGTTCTAAGAAAGGCTCCCCTTTTACAACTTTCAGTGAATCGGTAGATACAAACACAATATCATCACGCTTTTCAGCCAAATCGATCAATCCGTCCCGAAAACCGACTCGGGTGCTGTCAATAGTCACACTCATGTTGCTCCTCCCAATTCCATCATTGCCTGTGTGTACTCTTCATCGGTATATACCCGTTTGTGCCAGCTATTGTCTCCCACCATAAAAGAGAGACCCTGCCCCTTTGTGGTTTTTGCGATAATGACTGACGGACGGTCTTCAACCCTGCGGGCGTGCTCTACAGCCTCGATAATCTTTGAAATATCATGTCCATCAACTGTTTGGGTATCCCATCCGAAGGCGGCCCATTTTTCGGCTATCGGATACGGTCCGGATATCTCCTCTACTGTGCCACCGCTCTGATAATTATTATTGTCGATAATCACAGTAAGGTTTGAAACTTTCAAGTGCCCCGCCCCCATAGCAGCTTCCCAGATGAGCCCCTCTCCCAACTCTCCGTCACCGGTTACTACATATACCCGATAATCCTTGTGATGTATCCTGCCGGCCAGGGCCATTCCAAGTCCGATTGATACGCCGTTTCCCAAAGACCCGGTGGTTGCATCCAAACCGACTGTCTTCGGCTGATAGGGATGGCCCTGCAGGTTAGTGTGAAGATACCGCAGGGTCGTCAACTCATCAACGGAGTAATACCCCTTGCGGGCTAAAGCTGAATAGAGTGCAGGACACGCATGTCCCTTTGATAACACAAAACGGTCCCGATCCTCCCAATTGGGGCGATCGGGATCAATGCGCATACAATGAAAATAGAGGGCGGCGATAATATCCGCGACTGAAAAACTCGGAGAAGGATGGCCATCGCCGGTGCGATACACCATCTCAACTACATCCCGTCGTATGTGCCGGGCACAATCCTCAAGATACGCAATATCAGCCATTATTTTCCCTCCAGGGTTTCCTGCACCATCTCCACTCCTAGGCGGGGACTTGAAAAGACGGTCTTTCCAGTAAGATCCCGAAGAGGTTTTTCCATCCTTGCCATTGAACCCTGGGCCAATAAAATCACGTCACAGGTTTCGGCAACACTTTTGGCAGTGTCGGCAACCAGCCGATCGTGTGTTTCTGCATCACCGGCGGTAATAGCTGGAAATGCCCCTTCGGCCAAAGCGGACACTGTCTTTACCCTTTTCCCGACTTCTTCGGCACACCTTTCAATCAAGCGGATGGTTGGATCCAATGTGGTAGAAAGGGTAGCCAGCACCGCAATAGAGTCGGCCATTTCAATTGCTTTACGAGTCATCGCTTCATCAATCCGAATAATGGGAACCGGCATAAACTCTCGGGCCCCATACACCGCATCACCTATAGAGGAACAGGTATTTAGAATGAGTTCCGCTCCGGAGGTACAGGCAATATCGTAATACCCGTACAACCTTCGCTTCACCTCTTTGGTCATTCCCCCCGCAGCAATGATTTCTGCAATCATGCTGTCGTCTAAAATGTTCATCACTTCATAATCAGGAATCACGTCCTTCATCAGATCCGAAAGCGGTTTGACCAACGCTGCTCCGGTATAGATCGCTGCTATCTTGTGTTTCGCCATATTCACCTCACTTAAACATTCGACATCTGACGTCTTATGTTTCTACTTTGAGGCATGATGTTGAATCTGTCAAGTTTTTTCTACAAAAATTTTGTTGATTGTGTGTGGGGCTACCGATGCGACGGGAGCGATGGGCGCGACGGGCGCGTGAATTTTTATCACGGATTTCTGGCGAGGACTCCTACGGTTTTTCACGCTGGAGTTTTGCAAATCCCTGGACAGATTAGAATAACATTGCCTTGCGAAGCAAAGGGCTATTTAATGTTTTTATATTGAATTATTAAAGAGTCGTCTGAAAAAAGGGGCTCAGAGACGACATAAAATTTTTTAAGTCTCTATATTATAATAATTTAAAAACACCATTTCCCCGCATTTCGACCTTTTTTCAGAGGACTCATTTAGAGGAGTATTCTTCTGCCTAGCCGCTGGTGATATCCGCAGCACTCCGCATCACTGGGGTTCGGCAAGAACGATCCTATGGTCAAGAAAAGCGTCACTTTCTTTGACCGTCTGAAGGCTGAGGGCAGTGAAATAGGTTTATTGAACCAGAGCATGAGACTGATGCCGTCGAAAGCATATGTTCCCGGCAGCCCACTACTGCCGGGACAAGCAGAAGCGGGCTCGCCGGAGGCCGTCTTTCTCTATGACAAACTCTATAACGGTCTCTATGGTGACGGCGGCCGACCCCTAGGTTATCGAATCCAGCGCTTTTTTCAAATACTCCACCGTCCGATCGATGTTTTTCATTTTATCCAGCCCGAAAAGGCCGAGCCGGAAGGTGCTGAAACCTTCGGGTTCACCGCATTTCAGGGGGACCCCCGCAGCAACCTGGAGCCCCTCTCGGGCAAACTTTTTGCCGGTACGGATCTCTTCGTCGTCGGTGTAACTAACTACAACTCCGGGGGCTTCAAATCCGGAGGCGGCCACACTGGGAAACCCTCGTTCAGCCAGAAGGGATCGTACCTTTGTACCGAGTTCCAGCTGAGCTTTCCTTGCGTTTTCCAGACCAAAGGCCTCAACCTCACG
>Ga0102941_1000653_pt1 | contig 16120 bp, 18 predicted proteins | sample SalPonR2_C_D2_MG_FD_79281 | JGI IMG/M metagenome (GOLD analysis project Ga0102941, IMG submission 79281) | Salt pond soil microbial communities from South San Francisco under conditions of wetland restoration - Salt Pond MetaG R2_C_D2_MG | ecosystem: Environmental > Aquatic > Marine > Intertidal... | reverse complement strand
GAACCTTAAAGAAATCATCAAATAATATTTCTTATACATATTGTTCTTTTTGTTTTACAGGGCATGTTAATCTGAAAATAAACGCAATACCTTTTGATTCAGAAAAACTTATAATCAATAACTATATTTCATCGATGTCAATGATGAAAACATCTCACCTTAAAGAAATAGGAGGAGTTGTTAAAGATGATAAGTATTTTAGATTGTTAGATTGGGCATTGTGGTTAAAGTTTTTAAACTTTGGTTATTTTGGAGAGCCAACTTATAACACATCATTTAAAGCATATGCTAGTGAAAATTCTGTTAGTAACAGAGGATTTAAAGACTATCAAATCAAAGCACAACGGGTTATAGAAGATTTTGTTGCACCTTATAGATTAAAAACATTATAATTTTACTTAAAGGCTGGTATTTTATTAATACCAGCTTTTTTAATCATTTCATTTAGTAAACAATCTTTATTTTGAAAACTTAACTTCATATTATTTCTTTTCAACATAGTATGGTATAGATGAATACTTTTCACATCTGTTAAATCTTCTAATTTTATATTATAATATAAAGTATCCCATTCTCTCCATGTCCAAGGATAATATTCATATGGGGAAATGTCAGGTTTCCATTTACCATATCTTTCTTTAAAAAACCTATCAAATACTTTTACATTACCCCATTTTATTTTGATATTATCAATACATTTTTTAAATATAATTTCATTTTTTGGAGCATGTATAACACCTATTGACAATACGTCTCTATTGTCTTCAGCCGATGTTACAATCCAATCTTCTGTGTTAGGAAATTTTTTTAAGGCATATGCATCAGTGTCGCAGTACCACCCACCGTTAACAAATAAGAAGTTAAATCTCCATAGGGCGGCAGCCGTTTGAAAATTACCCCCGGATTTTAATATATGATCTACATTTATTATATTATTAGCGTCTTCTATATGTATTTTGTTTTTTATAAGATCCCACCAGTAACTTTTTGGATGATTTCCAGATAACCATATTATAACATTATGGCCTACTTTAATATGACTTTTAATACATAGATATACCCACCCATCAAAATTATCACCTTTCCAAAAGAAATTTATATCCATTTATTAACCTTTCATCTGTAATAATAAATTGTTACCACCTATATTTCTGGCGTCACCAAATTCGGATAGCTCTTCTAAAGACCATTCACATACATGAGTTTCATAAGGATTATAGTTCATTGATTTGCCTGATATTTCAACTTTTACTGGCGTTGTTATAAAGGAGAATCTACTTTTCTCTTGGATCTTTTTTAATAGCTGATATCCTATTTTTTTAGACATATGTTCAATAGTAGCGGTCATAATAATTATATCATATTTTTTTATAGGTGTTTTCATAATAATATTATTAGCTTCTCCTACAAAAACTTTGTCATATATTAATTTTTGAAGCGGTCCTATATAATCCTCATAAGCTTCAATACCGTGTATAATAGTTTGATTTTCTTCTATTTTTATTCTACTTTTCCATGCGTCCGTATATTCTCTTACAAGGAACCCCCATTTCCCATGTCCAATTCCTATATCAAGGAAAGTTTCTGGCTTTATTTTTAATATTCTATTACATATATGTGTTAAAGGTTGTGGGATAGATGATGGCATTTTATTTCCTCTTTTATTATATTAATGAGATCTTTGGCTCTTTTATCTGTAGTATGATGATCATGAATAAGATCATAACCATTTTTTGCTATATCCATTAACCTCTTTTTGTTATCGAGCAACAAATTAACTTGGTTATGAACATTCTTTTTATCAATTTCTATTATATTTTTATATGGTTCAAATCCAAGATCCCCAAGCTCGTCAAACCATTCACCAAATATAACACTACCACTAGCAGGTATTTCAAAATACTTCATTACAGGATAATTATAAATACTACCACAACACACATTAAGATATGCTTTGTTTAATTCTTTTGAATATTCTTTTCCAGTTGGCCATGCATTAGGGTCATTTTCCTTTGGTCTTGATATAATTTTATATCGTTTATCACCTTCAAAGGTATTTTTCATAAAATGTCTTGTTTCATATACTTTATATAAAGCACCTGTTTGAAGAATATCATACCTTTTTCTCTGTTTGAAATCTCTAAATTTTTTAATATTAACAGAATGTGGAAACCATATGCATTTTGTTTTATTTGGTAAATCAGTATGAAATTTTTTTAATTGATATCTATGTAATACCAACCATTTATCTTTTATCATAAGATTAACTTGGTGAAGGTTGTTTTCCCCATGTTGGTCTTCTAACATAACAGCTTTAGGTATTTTTATTTTAGACCAATCTTCATTATTAAATGCAAATAAATTAGCACATATTATAAAATCATAACAATTATTTTTAAGATGATCTTTTACTATAGTTGGTCTGTCTATAGATTGATTTAAACATTTTTGTTGAAACATCGCAGGATGATTACCTTGTAGATCTTGTACCAAAGTATCTATATGACATTCATTTCCTAATGCCGATATAATGTCATCATAATGATTGGCAACTCTTTTAGAAGTATCAATTTTACACCATAGGATTTTTATCTTGTCATTTATAATTTCTATATTATTAATTTCTTCCCCCCATGTATCCACACTTTTAATATATTCTTTCCAATCATCTTTACTGTACAATTTGTGTTTATTGAATATTTTAAATCTTTTCGGGTCTTTGAATGTAGTATGTGAATGATATAAATGAAATACTTTAGCTTTTAATATCTTAATATCATAATCGGATTTTTTGATTTTTAGAAAAGTAGAATTATCCTCCCCACCGTATGTTCCAATATAATCTTCACACCATCCTTTTATTTCATAAAATACTTTTTTCGGATATATATTAATACCACCTGCAGCAGAGTAAACATTAGGTTTTCTAATTCTGTCTATATCAGAATTATCTATTATAGTACCAATACCATTATTTAGGAATTTATCTGTACCTGTTTTATTAAGATTAACCATTTCAGACCATCCTATGGCCACATCTTGATTTTCTTTTATTGACTTTATCCATTTTCTGTCTACTATAAGATCAGCATCCATAAAAACAAACATATCACCTTTGGCAATATTTTTCACAGAATAATTCAGACTCCATGCTCTGTGAAATATACCATGCCACTTAGAGAACTTATATCTTATATTATACTTTTTTATCCATTCATCACTTAAATATTTTTCTTTACCCGTTTCATGTATGACTAACTCTATACTATCATCATATTTTATAAGATTATATAAATTTTTTATACAACAATTGAATAAATTAAACCTATCGCCATTATACATAAAAGGAATAATTATAGATATTTTTTTCCATTTTTCCCCATTTGATGAGTTGTTAAACTTAATATTAGGACTAATCATATTCATTAAATTTTTTTGATAAGATGGATAAGATACATGTTTTTTGTTTATTGGATAAAATTTAGATTTCTCGAATCCAATAACACCCATTTTACTATCATAAAAAGTTTTAGGTATATTATTAATAACATTTGTAATATCAAGATTTTTACATTTTGGATCTATTAAAATAATATAATCGTTTTTAGCCTTCTGTATCATCTTATTTGTTACATTTGTTATTTGGTGAATACCAGTATTAAATATTAATATATCATCATCTTTATTTTTAACATCTTTAACATATTTTAATATATGTCTTTTTTGTCTACTAGGTATTAATATAGTCGTATTCATTTTATTTCCATGTGATTTTAGGATTAACAAAATCTCTTTCTTCTACAATATTAAAACAATAATCAATTTCTTGTTGAATACTTCTAGTGGGGTTGTAACCCAATGATTTTAAAATATCTGTTTTATATAAATAATGATGATCATCTGTGATTTCTTTTCTAGGTGTTTTGATCTTAGTTGTTTTTACATCATATCCTTTTTTAGCACCAACCTTTTGTACCATTTTAGCTATATTGTTAATAGAGTGCCATTCACTTAATTGATTCCAAACAGTAACTTTACCTTGCTTGGGTCTATTATTAATTGCTATTTCTAAAGCTTGAACAGAGTCATTTAAAGATAAAAATCCTCTTTTGTGATCCCCTTTACCATATATAGTTAGAGGTACATCTGACTTAGCTTGACAAATAAATCTATTTAATGCCGTACCAAAACATTCATCTGTATCAAACCTACTATATATTTTTGATTCATGTATTTCATCTGTATATGAACCAAAAACAACAGCTTGCATAATATCAGTACAATATAAATCCCATGATCTTGTAAGAAAGTCAATAAGATACGTGGATGACACTTTGCTAGTATGATAAACAGATCCTGGTCTCCTAGGGAATATCATTTCTTTTGACTGTCTTCCGTTCCATTCTATAGAAAAGTAACCTTCCTCAATATCAATATTATTATAATGATCATATTCACCAGTTGTTCCTATTGTAATATAATGGCAATCGGGACAATGTTCTTTAATCGACCATAAAATAGTATTTGTTCCAATAATATTATTCATTAAACTAAAAGATGAATGTTGTTCATCAATCATACTCCATGGACCTGATGGCATATGGGCAAGATTAACAATAGTTGATGGTTTCTCTCTTTTAACTATTTTATTAAACTTTTCTGTATCTTTAGCTATATCAATCGCAGTAAATTTATAAAAACCATAGCTTTTTAATTTTCTGATTTTTTCTAATGGTTCTAGATGTTTAACAGCCGATTTTGAATTTTGTTTATGGACAAAATTTCTTCTTGAGAAATTATCAAACCCCATGACACTATAACCTTTTGATAACAATCTTTGAGTAATAGCATTTCCTATATACCCATCACTTCCTATAACAAAAACACTATTTTTTAATCCTGTCATTATTTACTTCTCCAAAAATTTTTTAATTATTATTTGTTCTACACATTTACTATTAACCCATTTATCCTCATTAATAACTAATAAATCAATACCTTTTTGTTTGCACTGTTCCTCTTTAATCCTATCTCTATTTTTTTGTATGTCTCTTGAGTGCCAATATGTGCCATTATATTCAATAGCCTTTTTTTTATCGGGTACCCATACATCAAGTTCAAGATTATATCCCGTTAAAGGATTAAATATTTGTGTTCTATCATTTCTTATTATACTGTATCCTAATGATTCAATAAAGTTTTGTAATTCTACTTCTTGCTTGCTAGATGTAGATTCATACCAACATGTAGAGCATCTATACCCTCTTTGAAAATTATTAAATGTTGTTTTATATTCGTGTCCTTTAGGACAAACAGTTAATAACTTTGTAAACGCATTTATATAAGTTTTTGATAATAATTGATACCCTTCTTGCTCTATATATTGTTTAATATATTCATATGTGTGTCTTTGATTACCAGCGCATATAGGACATCTATTACCGTTTTTGAAATCTCTGAAGTTAACTTTATATTCATGGCCTTCAGGACATTTTAATGATAATTTTGCCCCGTTATTTCTGTAAACATGAGATAATAATTGATATCCTTCTTTATCTATAAAATCTTTAACATAATCATATGTTAATTTTATACCACCATGACAAATAGGACATCTATTACCGTTTTTAAAATCTCTAAAGTTAACTTTATACTCATGACCTTCGGGGCATTTTAGCAATAATTTTGTACGATTATTTTTATAACAATCAGATAGTAATAGGTATCCTTCTTTCTTTATAAAGGATTTAACATAATCATATGTTAATCTTTTATTACCTGCACAATAAGGACATCTTTTACCATTTTTAAAATTATAAAATCTTACATTGTATTCATGACCCATGGGGCATTTTACTTTTAGTTTTGTTTGTGCATTATTATAAGCATCTGATAGTAAAGTGTATCCTTTTTTCTCTATATAATCTTTAACATAATCATATGTTAACTTTTTATTACCAGAACAAACAGGGCATCTATAACTATTTTTAAAATTGCACCATGTTACATCATATTCATGACCTAAAGGGCATTTCACTTTTAGTTTTGTTTGAGCATTAATATATTTGTTTGATAATAATATATATCCAAACGACTCTATATGATTTTTAATATCATCATATAGAATTTTTTTAGGCATTTTTTGTTTCTCTGTAATACTGAGAGCTATTGTAATTATCAGCAGACCATCCACAAATATCTTTTTTGTTGTCATACTTTAATTCAAATGACCCACATGAGCAAAGATTCCTCATTAGGATATTACATTCATCACATTTTTTTGTTATTACATCACTTATAGAGTTAAAAATAACATCTTTTTCTATTTTATTACATTTTGGACAATATATGTCTCTATAAATCATTTGTTTCTCCTTTTGTAAAAATACTTTACAGCGTTTAATACTCTATCGATATCATCACTTATAAGTATATAATTATCTTTATTATCAAACCCATAATCACTATCTTTTTTATATATATTAGCATCCATACCCCAACTTATAACAGGGATATTTTGAAGATTACATAAAAATGTCCAATGACTTGATGGCGTTATAACAAACCTGCATCCCATTATATACTTTATAAGTAATTCATATCCTGTTTCTGCATAATTAATTTGAAAATTTATACAATCATTCAATTCATAACAATTACTATCACCTACCATTACAACATTATCATATTCTTTCAATAATTCTTTAAAAATCTCATTATTAACTGATTCACTTATTGATTTATCTGGTATATATATAATATAATTGTTTTCAATGGGATTAATTTTTATTTTGGTAAATTTTTTCTGAAACCATGAGTAATGGGGCGTGGATTCTAAGTAAGATAAATTATATATTGATATATCTCTTATTGATATATCCTCTTTTTCTTTTATTCTTTGTTTAAAATCTTTAATAAGAATTTTATAATCTTTAGATCCGATGTCATTATGTATATAGTTATTTTGACCTGTTTCGTTTCTTGTTAGTTGTTCAAAAACAGGTATAAAATTTTCTTTAGGTATCCAATCATATAAAAAATGTCTATTGAAATGAGAAGATATATAACAAGAAGGTCTACCTAATTGCTCATATATCCATCTAGCATAAGGTCTAAATGTTAATATCTCTTGTTTCCAATCACCGACATATGGTCCTATAAGTAATATATTATCTTCCATAACATTTTTATAAAACATAATTATTTTTTATTATTATGTTTCCTTTCCACGGATTTAATATGTCTTTGTTTTTATCAAGCACATCCTCTGATATATAAATAACTTCAGTATTATATAATATATCTGAGAAACAATTGTTTATAATAAAGTCATATGTTTGTTTATCTAATTCAAAAAAATTTAAAAGAACTTTGTTATTTTTTTTAAAAAAGCTTATTAATGATGAGTTTTTATTATTCTCTATATAATATTTTTTACTAGTTTTTTTAAGAAAATTGTTATATTCTTTTATGTTTTTTTGTACAATAAATCTATTAGTTTGTGGATATGTGTTTAATACCCACTTTATTTTTTCAGATGTAGGGTCTACAAAATCAAATTTTATTAAATGTATTTTATCATCTGATAAAACAATTTCATTATTTTCAAAATCTTTATCTGTAACTCTTATAACATCTTTTCCAGGTACAGTTATCTTCATTTCATTTTTCCTCCATTCCAATATCAATAGTAAACCAATTAATGATATTTATAATAGAAATTAATGAAATTATTTCATTTTTAACAGAGTTTTAGTATAAAAATAAGAAAAAGAGTTATTTTTTATAAAGGATTCCAGATCATTTATATCATAGTTTACAATTAAATTATTAAAGTCTTTTACATCAGAAAATTTACTAGGCATTAAAAAATATCTTAATAGTTTTTTATATTTTGACTTTTTTAATAATCTTTTAATGGAATTAATACCAGGCTCATCATTATCAGCACAAAATATAATTGATTTTTTAGTTAATGGTAATAAAATATCTAACTTAATATCAGATAAATCAGAACCAAGAGTAGATGTACATTGATTGCCTATAGACATAGCATCTATCAATCCTTCTGTAATGAAAATATCTTTATTATTATCAATTACATTTTTATGATATATAATAGGCGTTTTTTCAACATCTGGATTTAGATATTTTGGTGTTATATTATCATACAAAATACGGCCCTGAAAATATTCAAGAGTATTATCATTTATAACAGGTATTATTATTCTACTTTTATATCTACCTCTATGTGCTATATAACATTCTTCTGTTATTTTTCTATCTTCAACAAAATTTTTTAATTTATTAATGAGTTTTATACCCACACTATTAGAAGGATTATCAGATAATTTATATGTATCTGTTTCAAGATTAATATCTAATTCTGTTTTTACTTTTTTTTCTATATTAATATTATGACTATTGTTAATTGTCTTTTTAATATTATCAGAATCAAATTTTGAATCATTTAAAAATTTTTTAGCTTCCTTATATGATATATTATATAAAGATGCACATAAACTATAAACGTTATTAGATTCACCACATCTATGACATTTATACATATATGTATCATATAAAGGATAATAATTAACATGGAACCTTTTAACATTAGGCTTTGTTGTAGAATCCCCGCACAACGGACATCTACAGTTCCATTTATTACCATTTATGTTTACCTTCTTACATTTTTCATATAACATTTCTGTTATACGGTATTCTTTTATCATATTTTACCTATATATTCATATTCAAAGCAATCAAATATCATTGGTACATATAATTTCATATCTTGTTTTTTAACGTTTTTAAAATACCCATAATCACAATCATATAAATTATTCTTTTTTACTTGTATTAAGTTTACACAATTTTCGCATTTATATATAATTTTTTTTCCACTCATAACTTAGCTCTATTTTCTCCTTAGTATCTTTATTAATTAGTTTATACATTTGCTTAAAATCATCATTATTGTCGATATTAAATAAGGAAACAGTTAGCATTAAGGCATCAAAATAATTATCTGCTAGATTATCACAGATATAATTGAATACCTTATTGATAGATTTTTTCAAATTTTGTGAAACAGCTTGTTTAGTTATACCTATTTCGTCACCAATTTCTTCGTAAGTCATAAAACTCATTAAAAGCTCTCCTCTTCGTTTAACTGATCATATTTTATATGCTTTGGCAAACTTTGTATTTTAGTATATCTAATATCAACAAAACCTTGTACAATAACATTTTTTGAAATTTTATTAATAAGTGTATGTTTTATATCAAAATTTTCACCCACATACATTCTTGATGGCAATTTTACCATTTTTGTTCTACGTATATCAAGGCTTTTTTTGAATTTTATTCTTTCTGGTATAGATTCTAATGGTGTATTATTTAATATGACATCCCCATTAAATTCATAATCAGCAGGTAATAACTTCATTCTTGTATTACTTAAATCAATAACACCATTTACTTTTACATTACTTGGAAAAGATGATATATGTGTATATGACGCATATAAATTATTATCTACTTTTAAACCATCAGGTAATGTATATAAGTCAGAATGATGACAATGTAAGCTACCTTTTATATGAAGACTATCCGGTAATTCAGTAAAACAAGTGCTATCAATAAATAAAGAGTGGCCTATCTTTAAGCTGTCATTTAATTCAAAAATATTTGTACCTGATAAAATAAAGTCTTTACCTACTTTTAAATTTTTAGGGATATTATTTATTGGAGTATCGGATATATCAAGATCACCCGGTACAACAAAATTATTTGGTAAATTTTCCAAAAGACTTTTTGATAAGTCCAAATTTTTTTTAACTTTTAATGTCCCAGGTATTGATTTTATTCTTGTCTTTTTTAAGCTTATATTACCTAGTACTTTTATTGTACCAAATATTTTTGATATTTTTGATCCATCGCATATAAGATTACCAGATACTTTTAATTTTTTAGGCAGTACTCTTATATATGTGTTTTTTAATATAAGATTTCCGTCTACTTCCAAAAAATCAGGTAACTCTTTTATTTTTTTGCCTTCAAGTATAAAAGAGTTACCTTTTTTGAAATGATCTAGTGGATATTCTACACCATTAACTTTTATCATACATTTTTCCTTCTACCAACTTTAGCAATAGCTATTAATCCAAATCCAAAGAGCATCATAGTAGTAGGTTCTGGTACATTATTATATTCAATAATCAGTTCTTGAATACCTTCACCATTTCCAAATTGAATAACTCTATAATTATCTGTTATATCTGAATATGAATCATTTGATCTGGCATTGGTTACTGTTGTTTTATATGTATTATTAGGATTACCATCTACACCTGTATGTACTTGATTAAACACCACAAATGCGTCATCATATGGATTTAAACCTACATCTGAATGTCTATTTATATCGGTAGCAAAAAAGCTATTATCAAAGTATTGGTTTGCATATCCTGAATCACCTTCTGGGTAAAAATCATAAAGAGTATCCCATAGATTTAATTGAGAGTATGTCATTGTAGTTAAATCATTAACAAAATCTCTATTCATATACATATTATATAATGCGAATTCAAGGTTTCTTGGGTCATTATAATCATTATTAATATAATCATCTACAGTAAGAATAGAATAATTGTTATAAGTCGAAGTCCAAATTGGATCAAATATATCAATACAGTATGCATTATATGTTACACCATCAAGAGTTACAATTAGAGGTGACACGAAAGCATCATTAAAACGTGTAAGAGATGCTGTTTGATCACCACTTGCTCTGACATCTATATCTGCAGTGAAATATGGACCACCATTAGAAAAATGAGAAGATACTTCAATAGGGGTTGATAATGATGTTCCTGTAAAAAGTAGAAACATTACCATAGACAAAATTACAATAAGTTTGATTTTCATTTTTTAATCCTTTTTAAAACAGTTTATATTATGAAACATCTAACTTTAATATACAATAATTAAATAAGTATGTCAAGCTAAAAATTCATTATAAGGATTTCTTCCCCATCTGTTTGTTTTTTACCCTTCTGTGCCGCACTAGCTTTTTTATACCCTTTTAATTCCCAGTGATATTTATCTTTAGGGAACCATTTTGATAGGTCAGGAAAATCATAATATGAAAGTATCCATTTAGATTTACATTTTTTTAATATATCTGATAAGTGTTCATGATGTGATATATTAAAATCATGAAAACCATAAAGATTTTCTGTTCCATAATATGGAGGATCCAGGTAAAAAAAGTTATTTCCATTATCATACATATTTATAATTTCATCGTATGATAAATTATGGACATTTACTTTTGAAAATTTTTTAATGATATCAGGTTTTGATAATCTATTCATAAAGGCATAATATTTGCTTCTATATTTTCCTTTGAGATCAACCATTTTTGCCTTTTCGTTCATTATACCAGAAAAAATTTGTGTTACACAGTAAGCATATTTAACACCTATATCTTGATCAGGTATTGACATTAAAGATGGGTTATTAAAGATTTTGATAATATCCTTTTTATAAAAGTCAAAGGTGTCTCTATTTTGTGGTAATTCTTTCTCAACTTTATTTTTAAAATCTGGTATACAACAACAAGCAAAAAGATTAGCCATAAACGGATTCACATCATTATATATTGATTTTTTGCAATCAATATTCCCATTAAGATATGTCCAAAATGCTCCACCAAAAACTTCAATATAAGTATCTATATTATCTGGTATAAATGAGCTAATCCATTTTGCTTGTCTGTATTTACCACCAATATATGGTATCATCTGCTATCCTTTTAATAATCGGATTTTAATTTATTGTATTATAATACAAAAAGAAATATTTGTCAATACTAAACTAATTCACATGACATACCTGTACATGCTAGTTCTTGTGCCCCTTTTGTTCCGTCTTTAGTTTCATAATTTGATAATTCATCAAAATTTATCTTAGGCATTTCTTTTAATAATTCTTCATATCTATCTGATGTTATTTCTTCATAAGGTGCCAAAGTATATGATGATTCATCTGCTGGTAAGAATGATAAACCACCTATTTTATTCCAGTTTTCATATACCCAATTACCAACTTTTATCCATTCATCATCTTTAACAAAGATAGTACAACTAGGGTTATGCTCACACCAATGAACCTTTAACATTTTCCAGTATTCCAACATTTCAATCGCATCTGTATGATTATTACAAATGGCATTATCAGGAGATTTAATAGGAAATTCAAAAACAGCTGTTTGCCAATTATCAATTGTTTCTCCATTTTCTGGTTGCCATGGTATACCTTGATCTATCATCATTGCACATAATGGATCTGTCCTACTAACTCTTACCCTTCTAATATAATATTTTGCGAATCTCGTATGCAAGCCAGACGAAGTATTGTTTAATAATGATACCGTACCACTAGGTTTTACTGTTGTAACAGCTGTTGGCTCATTAATATTAAGTTTTGATGACCATATTTTTGATGTTTTTATAGCATGTTGTTTAAGTTCTTCTAACCAATATTTTGATGTGTTATGAACATGATTAAGGATAGGATGATCTCTTAGTCCTGTTAAAGAAACACCTAATAATCTTTCCTCTTCTGCGTTATCAGTCCATTCTTTTCTAAGAAACTTAAATTTAGTAAGAGTTGACTGCACACATCCAAGTATTGTAGCATTTTCTACCTTTTCCATTAAAGTCTCAAGTGTGTCATCTGCTCTTATAACAACTTCAGTAAGATTACAAAATCCTTTACTTCTTAATACTATTTCACCACAAGGATTCACTACAAAATCAAAATTTGGATTTCTTCTTTTAACATGTTTTTTAAGATGTTTAATGACACCTTCTCTATTAAAAATACCCCTTTCACCAGTTCCAGATCTAGCCAGTATTACCCATTCATCCATAAATGACATACAATCAGGTTTTTCTGTATATACAACTGAATTATTTGCTAATGCTCGTTGTGGCTGTGATATAAAATAATTACCATCTTTAGCATGCGCCATTCTATTATCTGATAAATTTGATAATGATATAGAGGCACTTCTCCTCACACCACCTACTACAACAATACTTGCTATCATACAAACAATATCATGACATTCTATACTATTAAGTTTCCTACCTTTTGCCTTTATAATACTATCTTTAGTAAAATCAAATAATTTTATTAAAGGTTCAGGGCCACTTGCCCTACCACCAAATGTTTTTAATCTTTCACCTTTTTTTCTTACTTTACTAGTATCTATTTTACATATATTACCTTTGTATAACTCTCTCATAAACTTAGCATATGATTCTGCCCAACCAAGCTTTGAATCAGCTACAACTATTGTATCATCAGTTTCTACAAACTTATTAGGTAATGTTGGCATTTTATTAATAAATTGTCTTTCTACAGAAAATCCTATACCTGTACCACACATTAAAATGTATAAAATCTCACTAAATGCTGCCGGATCATCTATAATAATGGATGCACAATTATATCCACATATATTTTCTCGTTCAAGAGCTTTGCCAGCTGTCCATAAAGATCTCATAGACGGCATTACTTCAAAATTTAATATAGATTTTATAACATTTTTAAATCTGTCTTTATCTGACTCAGGCACTATATTAATCATAAAATCTTCATATCTTTTTACTGTTTCACCCCATACTTCTCTTCTTTTTAATAATTCAATCCATCTTGAGTAAGTTCTTATGTATATAAACTCCTCAAAAGATGTCATAAAATTGGTCATATGAAATCTCCTTCATTATACAATAAATTTTTTATCTTCTATTAGAACGTCTTGATAATCTAGATTGTTTGTTCTTTTTTCTTCTATCTTTTTTTCTAGATTCTATGGTAGGCTTTGTAAATCCAGGTCTGTATCCTTCATTCAACAAACCTTTTTTATATTTTTCTTTTCTATTTAAATTCAAAAAATAATCTTTAAGAGCTTCTTCACTGAATTTATCTTTTTCATCTTTAGATAGTTTATCAAAATCTTTATTTAAACTATCTACTTTACTAAAAAGCTTTTCTTCTACAGATTTTTTTACGCCTTCTGGGAGAACACCATCAGGGTCTACGTCAAAACTTTTAATTTCATTCTGTTTATCTGATTCAATATCTTCAATATTTTTAACATCTTCATTAACATCTTTCATAAACAATACCCCCTTATTTATTTGTACTTCCAATACCACCTATTCTACAGTTTTCAGAATTACAATTATCAGCAATAAGATATTTTTGAAATATTCCTTGAGCTATACCATCACCTTTTTTAAAAAATTGCTGGGATTTTTTATCAAAATTCCATAAAGCCAATCCAATATTTCCATCATTTTTTGGATTATTATAATAGTCACTATCAATAATACCAACTGTGTTTGTAATTCTTACATGTTTTTTAATAGATACAGATGATCTAGGAAAAATATTAAGCATCTCATCTTCCAACATATAAGCCTTTACATCAGACCAAATAACAATACTTTCATTTGGATTAATCACAATGTCACAAGGAAGATAAAAATCATATCCAGCAGACCCCTTTGTTGATCTTAGTGGTAACATAACATCTTTACTATCATTATATGACTTTAAACAATCACTACGAACAACTTCAAAACCTCTTATTTTCTCTAACATATTTATCTCCTTTTAAAAAATCTTTTTTTCGCATTTTCAAATTTTATTCTATCATAAGGATAGACATCATATTTCTTATTTAAATTTTTTATCATTATACCATAATCAATTCTTTTTTGTATAGCGTCTTCTTTCATAAAAAGATATACACTGTCGTCACCTTTTATATATTTTTCTTTTTCTTCGTCTTTTAATGAATCAAATTGTTTATTATTATCAATACAATAATCAATTAAATCATTAAGTCTATCAAACGATCCAATCAATACAAACAACTTACTATCAGAAGGTATTTTAAACGTTTTATTTTTTATAACCCATTCTGATTCGTCAGAATAGACCTCTCCAATTTTCAATAGAGCGTTCCATAATAATTCGTTAACTTCTTTTTCTTTAATATTATAATCTGCTCCTGTTTTTTTCGAAAAGTCTGTATTAATTTTTCTAGTTAAAAAAGTTGTAAGTGATTTAATATTTTTAATTTTTGGTAAGACCTTTGACCAATCCCATCCCATATTAAAAAGACTATAATATGTCGCATCATAAAATAATTGCTTATGTTTTGACCCTTTTAGCTCTTTTTCTATATATTGGAGTATATTTTCCAATACTCTAGTATTATCTCTGGCAGAGAATATCCTTTTCAAAGCATCCATATCATTACTAACTAGGTAATGAGGATTATTATACATGATCCGTGTTAAATTGTTAAGGTCTATAACTTTTTTAGAATCCATAACCAGCATAGCATCTCTTGCAACACCTAAAAAATTAAATTTAATATTACCGGATCCAGATATCCCAGACATACCATAAAACTCACCTTCTTTTAATCCTTTATATGCGTCTTTGAAATCAAAAGCCACAAAAAATTTTTTTGGTATATCTTCCATAGTAAATGATCTTTCTAGTATGAAACTTTCAAATCTCATTATTTGTTCCTTTTAATATATTTTTTGTTTCCACAGTCCCATATTCTATCATACCCATTATTTATCATATTTTGATACTCTGTTTTTTCTTCGTCATAAAAATGTAATTCATTTGATAAAAACTTTTTTTTGATATTCTTTTTTTGAAAGTTCATTCTATGAAAAACTTGAAGCTTTTTAAAATAATAGTAATTTGGTTTTGTCGTATATAAATATTCAAATCCATTTTCACTATAAACATTCCCATCAAAATATCTAATATCAGCAAAGGTATAGATATCTTTTTTAATATCATAAGATTTTAATAGTTTACTAAACGCCCCATGTACTCTAGTAAATTTTTTATTAGCAAATCTTTGTAATTCTCCTTTTCTATCTATGGTCATCATAGATACTAAATCTTTTTTATAAAAAAGTCCTTTATGTCTTCCACCTTTAAAGCCTTGAATATGATTATTATTATAAAAGTTTTTCGCGGTTAAAACATCTATACTTTTTATATTACATTT
>Ga0102941_1000652_pt1 | contig 16124 bp, 14 predicted proteins | sample SalPonR2_C_D2_MG_FD_79281 | JGI IMG/M metagenome (GOLD analysis project Ga0102941, IMG submission 79281) | Salt pond soil microbial communities from South San Francisco under conditions of wetland restoration - Salt Pond MetaG R2_C_D2_MG | ecosystem: Environmental > Aquatic > Marine > Intertidal... | reverse complement strand
TTATCTGTATAGAAATTAGCCATTATATTCAGGTTTTTTTATTTCGTATTTTTCTTATATGCTTTAATCATACGGGGTATAATTTCAGCCACATCACCATTTATCACGTAATCGGCAATTTGGTTGATGGGTGCATTTTCATCTGTATTAACAGCTATGATCATGGAAGAATTTTCCATTCCGGCACGGTGCTGAATCTGTCCGCTAATACCACAGGCAATATAAACTTTTGGCCTTACAGTTACTCCGGTCTGACCTACCTGACGTGCATGGTCGGCAAAACCAGCATCGACGGCAGCGCGTGAAGCAGCGACTTCGCCACCGAGCACTTCAGCCAAATCATAGAGCAGATTAAAATTCTCGGGCGAACCCATTCCGTAACCACCGGCAATAATAACCTGCGACCCGGTAAGGTTTACCTTACGTTTTTCCATGTGGCGCTCCACAATACTGATCACAAAATCTTCGTCTTTCAGCGATTTCGATACATCAATATTTTTGACTTCGCCTTTGTATGCTGTATCTACAATTTCTTTTTTCATCACACCCTCGCGAACAGTAGCCATTTGCGGGCGGTGCTCAGGGTTGATAATTGTAGCGATAATATTTCCTCCAAAGGCCGGACGAATCTGATACAAGAGCTGCTCATATGTTTTTCCGGCTTTTTTATCCTCGTGCGGACCAATCTCCAGGCTTGTACAATCTGCTGTTAAACCTGATTTCAGTTTTGAAGAAACACGCGGGCCAAGGTCCCGGCCTTGCGAAGTTGCACCCAGGAGGGCAATTTCTGGTTTTGTTTCTTTGAACAAATCCGTAATTATTGAAGTATAAGGTAAAGTGAGATAATGCTCAAGGCGCTTATCTTCTGCTTTATATACCACATCGGTTCCATACGGAAATATCTGATTTTCAATACCCTTAAGATCTTTTCCTATAACAACAGCTTCCAATTTCGTTTTCAATTGATTGGCCAGCTGACGTCCTTTTGTAAGAAGTTCGAGGCTCACATCGGCCACTTTTCCCTCTTCTATTTCACATATTACAAATACACTATTCACAATTATTGCGTTTTAATAGGTTCAACATTCGGATTAGCCAATCGTATGATTTTCGATCAACTCCTTAATCATTTCTTCAATACCGGCATCGGTATTTTCAACCTTTCTGGATTCTTTGGCTTCAAGCACCACATTTTCGATGCCTTTTACCTTTGTGGGAGAACCACTCAAACCGAGTAACTCCGCATCTGCACCTACATCTTTAACGCTTAGCTCCTCAATTTGCAAATATGGTTTATTCTCAAACACTGTAATATAATCCTCGTTTGCAGCCTGCAATTCAGTCACTGTTTTTGCATACTTAAATTTCATTGTTTGCTTTGCGTGTCGCGGCCTGCATTCAGGAGCCGAGGCATTTACAGTAATAACACATGGTAGTTTACCGCTAACTTCCTCTACTCCACGTTCGAGTCTGCGACGAATTTTAATTTTCTTTTTAGATATTTCAAGAACCTCTTCTGTATAGGTAATCTGAGGTAAACTCAGTTTTTCAGCTACCTGGGGTCCTACCTGAGCTGTATCTCCGTCAATAGCCTGGCGGCCAGCTACAATAATATCATAGGGCCCGGTTTTTTCAATTGCTTTAGAAATGGCATAAGAAGTGGCCAGGGTATCGGAACCGGCAAAGGCGCGGTCGGTAAGCAAATAACCATTATCTGCTCCACGGTAAAGTCCTTCTCTGATTACTTCAGCTGCTCTACCAGGGCCCATTGTAAGCACAGTAACTGTTGATCCGGCTACACGATCTTTAATACGTAAGGCCTGTTCCAAAGCATTCAAATCTTCCGGGTTGAAGATGGCTGGTAAAGCTCCTCGATTTACCGTACCATCTGCTTTCATCGCATCTTTCCCTACATTACGCGTGTCGGGAACCTGCTTGGCAAGTACAATAATTTTTAATCCACTCATGGCGAAATATTTCTGTTTGAATTTTTGACAAATATAATTAAATGATTGGTTTTAAACAGTTCCATACCGGGTGGAATGCTCGTAATCCACACTAATTCTAGTATTTAAGGGGAATTATTTTTCCGAAATCTGTAATATCTGACCTGTATGAACGTCAAAAACAACTTTATTTTTTGATTCGTTCAGCATTGATGAAGGTAAAAACGAATGCTTCCCCCACTGTGCTACAGGAAAAAATTCTTTAGCCAGGTTTTTATCATTCATTTGCAACTCTAAAGCAGCTCTTGCAGGAATTCTGTATACAATTCCTTTTGGCTCCAATTGTTCGAGTTTTTGCTTATCTTGCTGTTCCGGTAGTATTGCTGGTGTTACATTTAAATACACAGGTGAACCCAATCCATATAAATTATCATTTTCTATACCTCCGGTTCGCTGCTTAATGCCGTTAGATTTTGAAAAGTAAAACAACACCTCTTTTAAATCCTCCGGCATACCAGCTTCGGGTTCATACAAAAAGTTATACATCAAGGTATCACGTATTACATGGCCTGTAAATAGCTCAAGGTACTTTTGCTCAAGTAAATCCAACTCTTCAGTGCGACCTTCAATGATTTCAGGAATTTGGTCTGTTTCTGAAATACCTGCCACAAGGCGAAAACGACTTTCGCGTAATGTAGCGATGAATTTAGCTGCTCCCCAGGCCATTTCCTGGAAGGTTTTCACTTCAGTAACTTCCTTTTCTACAGGTACACGTACCAAAGCCGAGTCTACCTTTTTATACTCATAAGAGACCTCTTCAGTAATGTCTACTATTGGTTTGACCGACAAATCTGTATATACAAAATCATTTGCAGGTGGCAAATGATTCGTGAGTTCAGTATTTTCAACCCTGAATGCTCCTGATTCATTCACTCCTGCTAGAATTCCCTCTGATGTCAGGTTAATGTTCACCGGTCGTTTGTCATCAATATGCACATAATACTGTTCAGCAGGATCAGGATATGTATGCAAATTTATTTCAGCATCCGCCAGCTCATAGTTTACATCATCATATTTAACTACATCTGCATCAATTCCAAGATACTCACTTGCATAATCTGAAAAGGGGCCTTTAAACTGCTGTTCGCGCACAATATATATACGAACATGAAAGGCATTTTTGGGTAAAAAATAGGATAACTGTGCATGATTACTGGCCTTAACCTTCACATAGGGTTTCTGCACTTCTTCTTTGGACTTGCATCCCACAAGAATAAGCGCAAGCATAGAAATATAAAATATGATCTTTTGCATATGGATTCTTAATTTAACGTTTTGCCAGAAAACGGAATTTTTAACAGCCACTCACTGCTCCTGCAAATATAAACTACAATTACTTACTTATTGCAATTCCCTGATACTTTTATAGGCCAACCCTAAGTGATTAATGATGTCTGTGGCGATTAAACTCTCCTCAGATTCTTTTTGTAACGCCAGGTCTGCAGCTCTTCCATGCACGAAAACGCCAAGCCTTGCTGCGTCAATTGGGTCATACCCCGATGATAATAAGCCCAGAATAATCCCGGTAAGGACATCACCACTGCCTCCCTTAGCCATAGCAGGGTTTCCTGTGCTGTTGAAGTGTACATCCCCATTGACATCAATCACCGCAGTGTTTGCGCCTTTAAGCACCACAATTAGCTTTTGTTTCTCAGCCATCTCACGAGCCGTTTCGATGCGTTCGTAGTGGAACTCGTGTTTTTTTGTCAGCCTGTCGAACTCTTTTGGATGAGGTGTAAGAATGCTACCTTTTGGCAGCAAATCCATTAACTCATGGTTTTGACTGATGATATTCAGCGCATCGGCATCAAGTACCATGGGTGCATCAGTATTTGTAATTAATGTATGAAGCGCTTCTCTCATTGATTTTTTCTGGCCAATTCCCGGCCCTGCTCCCACTACGGTGAATGGTTCCAGATGATCTTTCTGACAATAAATCTGTTCGGTTTCATCGATTACAAGCATGGCTTCCGGCACGCATGATTGCATTATGCTGTAAGAAAATTGGGGTATATGAATAGACAACAACCCCGATCCACTTCTTATGCAAGCTTTGGCTGCAAGCACTGCAGCGCCAGTTTTACCGAAGCTACCCGCAACCAGTAAGGCATGTCCGAAATGACCTTTGTGTGCATACTTTGTCCGGTTCTTCAGCAGCGGCAGATCGTTTTCAGTAGTGTAATAATATTTTGTTGAGGTATCATTAATAGTTTTTGGTAATAGACCTATTGAAAGCGCCTGCCACTCGCCCACATATAATTCATTTTCGGGTAAAACAAAAGCAAGTTTAGGAAACTCAAAGCTCACTGTATAGTCTGCTTTAATTATTGCACCATTGTTTTGCCGGTTATCCTCGCTGAATAATCCTGAGGGAATATCAATACTCATAACCGGGTTGGGTAAAGTGTTGATAAACTCAATTACTTCAGCCGGCCAGCCTTCGGCAGGGCGCGTCAATCCGCTGCCAAAAATACCCTCAACAATTAAATGGTTCCCGGGAATTTCGGGGAATTTATCATTATCTGAAAGCTCATGTGTTTGTATATTGGAATATCCTTCGAGTCTTTTAATATTTGCCTGGCAATCGGAAGAGCGGTTTTTTCCTATTTTTAACAGCCACAAAGTAGCATCATAATTATTATCGGCCAACAAGCGTGCAAGCGCCACGGCATCGCCACCATTATTCCCCGGACCTGCAAAAAGGGTGACGGGGGTATCTTTTGAAAATTTTTCTTCTATAAAATCATACAACTGCCATGCGGCTCGTTCCATAAGATTTATGGACAAAACAGGCTCCTGTTCAATTGTAGTTTTGTCTATTTCACGTATTTGGGGACTTTTAAAAATTTTCATAGATATGCTCCTTAAACTAATTTTATTCAAAAATACCAAAAAAATAGCGCTTTATCAATGAGACAAGCAAATCCACAAAAAGTTATAAAACAACCCCTTACATCATGCTTAAAAATCGGTTAACGAATAGTTCACAAATCTGGTGGCGGTCAAAAAATTATTTTATATTTGTCAACTCATGAAAATGAATTACTAACCAAAGAAAAATAACTATGTTTAAAGGACACCCTAAAGGACTAATTGCAGCATCACTGGCTAACATGGGAGAACGTTTTGGCTTTTATACCATGATGGCTATTTTGGTGCTTTTTTTGCAAGCAAAATTCGGACTAACAGGTGGTGATGCCGGTCTTATTTACTCGGTATTCTACTTCTCCATTTACATTCTTGCTTTCGTTGGAGGACTTATAGCCGACCGAATTAGAAACTACAAAGGAACAATTCTCATCGGTATCCTTGTAATGGCATTGGGTTATCTTATAGTAGCCATGCCAACAGAAACACCCGTACCAGCAGATAAACGTACGCTGCTGCTGATACTTACCAATTTTGGTCTGTTTGTCATTGCATTTGGTAACGGATTGTTTAAAGGTAACCTCCAGGCATTGGTAGGTCAAATGTACGACAATGAGAAGTATGGTAGCAAAAGAGACTCAGGATTCTCACTTTTCTACATGTTTATTAATGTAGGTGCTATTTTTGCTCCATTTACTGCTATTGGCATCAGAAACTGGTGGCTGAACAATAACGGGTTCAATTACAATCCAGATTTACCTGCCATGTGCCACAAACACCTGGAAAGCGGACTGTCTGAACAAGCTCTTGCTCGTTTTAATGACATGCAAGCACAGGCAACAAATACCGCTGAGTTGGCTAATATGAATTTAGATGCCTTCGCTTCAAAATACCTTGAGGTATTCTCTACCGGTTTCCATTATGCCTTTGGTATTGCTGTAGGAGCAATGATTATTTCATTGCTGATTTATTTAGCAAACAAAAATAAGTTCCCCAGTGTACAGAAAAAAGCTAAAGATGATGCCCAAAAAGAAGCTGTTGGCTCAGAAATGAGTACAAAAGAGATCAAACAGCGCCTTTATGCCTTATTTGCTGTGTTTGGCGTAGTTATCTTTTTCTGGTTTTCATTCCACCAAAATGGACTTACATTAACCATGTTTGCCCGTGACTACACTGATCTGAGTGGAATTGCCTTAAATCTTGGATTTGTAACCATTGAAGGGGCCGAAATTTTCCAGTCTATTAACCCAATTTTCATTGTATTCCTCACACCAATTGTGGTCGGACTTTTCGGATGGCTCAGGGCTCGTGGTTTAGAACCATCAACGCCCAAGAAAATTGCCATTGGTATGTTCATCGCAGGTATGGCCTATGTGGTAATGATTCTTGGTTCGATGGGATTACCTGAGTTCTCAACCATTGATCCGCAACAAGACGGAGTGCCGCTAGCTCAGGCACAAAGGGTAACCCCAATGCTGCTGATTGGTACATACTTTATTCTTACAATGGCCGAACTCTTTATCAGCCCACTTGGAATCTCGTTCGTTTCGAAAGTTGCTCCACCCCAATATCAGGGTATTATGCAAGGTGGATGGTTAGGTGCCACAGCTTTAGGTAACCAGCTGCTTTTCATCGGTGCAATTCTTTACGAAAGTGTACCATTGTGGATGACATGGAGTGTATTCGTTGTAGCTTGTTTCATCTCAATGGGTACAATGATTTTTATGCTCAAATGGCTCGAAAGAGTTTCGAAATAGTATAATTTTAAGATATTTTCAAAAAGGTCGTTCCGGAAGGTTCGACCTTTTTTTTGCGAATATTTGTAAGATTGTCGTTTTTTTTTCTTTGCCTTGTGATCATGATTACAAATTTATATTACTAATTAAAATTTAAGAAAATGAAAACTATTAAAATTGTTGGGCTATTCCTGGCCTTTCTATTCGCAATTTCTTTAATTTATAAAGGTTGTGAAGAAGACGAAGTAAACAAAAATTTGAATTCAGCTTTCGACATTACATCAATTACTGCTGAATAGGTAACTTTATTTATCAATAATACATAGCGTTATGATTAAAAGGATTATTACTGCCACATTAGCATACCTTAGCGTTTTTATCTTTATGAGTTTAACAACAGAACATAACTTCTTTAAAGACAATCTGCCTGACCTTTTTATTTCTTATTTTGTATATATAGCAGTATATATGTTTATTGTTTACTTAGATAAAAAAATAAGAAAGGAAACTTAAAAAAAAATGGTTTTTTATCGGAATGAATCATAGTCATTTGATGAATTCGTTGTTTGCTTTTGCAATGCGAAATTTCATTTTATGCAGTTAAATAATTAATTCATTTGTTTATTTTAAATTCTCAATGGTCATTACCTGTCCCGATACCAATTGGGATGGAACCTCCTATTACCTGTTTTACAGTTTTTTAACTGTAATACTCCAAATAAACATGTTCGTCCTGTTTTGTGCATTGGGTCACCCACTTTTGATGATCATATTTAAGAGTTGATTTTGTAAATCTGTTGGCTGCAAAATTTTAGTCTTGATATTTCTTGATTTTGGCAATGTATAGCGAAGCTGCCTAATTTCCTTTATTTGTTCGATTGCCTTTTCTGGTGATAAGTTTATGCTGTTGAGCTTTAATAATCTTTCCAACTCTTTGTAAATGGCATATGCAGTAAAACAAATACAGATATGTGCTTCAATCCTGTCTTTTAAGCGATGATATATTGGCCGTATTCGAAGATCTGTCTTTGATATTCTAAACGCCTTCTCAACTTGCCATAATTGACTGTAGTTTTTAATAATTTCTTTTCTTGATAAATGTGTGTTGGTAACATAACCTTTTAAGCCATCCCAAGCACTATCAGCATGATACTTTTCATAATCAATAGCAACATTAATTTCACCAGAAAGCGTTAAGTATTTATTGTAGCCACGGTTATTGATGTGGTCTTTTGTGAGTTTTCCAGATGCTACTCGCTTTTCAAGTCTCTTTAATCCTTTATCCCTGTTCTTCTTATCTTTTTTTGCTCTTTGCTTGGAATAACTGATAATTAAACGTCCATTTTTGCTGTTTAACTCTTTGGGCTTACCCTCTTTGACTTCGAGAACTAGAATCTGTGCTTTTGTTTTTTCAGGTTCATTTTTTATCCTTCCACCAAGGATATATTCATATTGGTTTTCTTTTAAAGCATCTAGGTTTTTCTGGGATAATAATGCAGCATCGGCAACTACAATTGGTTTTTCAATGTTGAATTTTTCTTGAAAAGACTCAAGCACTGGTATCAATGTTTTTGTCTCAGATGTGTTTCCTTCGAATATTTGATAGCCAATCGGATAACCGTAAGAACTTACTAATAATCCAATCATAATCTGAGGTTGTTGATGTTTACCATCCTTGTTAAATCCTGGTATACGATAATCATCTTCTTCGGAAGCCTCAAAATACAAGGTTGTCATATCATAAAACACAATCCCGATTTTACCTTTTAGAACTTTCTTTGTGTACTCAAAAGTAAGGCGCTCTATTTCTGGTTTTAATTGGTAGTTCAACTCATCAAGGAAACGATATATCGTGTGAACGCTTACATCTGTATTCAGATGTTGTCGAAAATAATCTACTGTTTTTAATTTACTGCCCGGATAGACTAACCGGCACAAAGCTAGATTTTTAAAGTAATTGGGGCACCCATCATCAGGAAATCCCATTTCTTGATAAATTTTCCCTAAAATTAATTCTGAACCTATTACCTGAAGATGGTCATTTGCAATACTATTTACGAAGTTATCAACTACTAAATCATCATGTTCTTCAAAAAGAGTTTGTGTCCCTTGCAGCTTTGTCATCTCTGTCTTAGCAAGCTTTAGAAGAAGCTCTTCTTCTCGTTTAGTTTTGGCACATCCAACAGTCTTAAGTAGTTTGTTTTTTCGTCCTACTTTCATTAATATTTGGATGCTTACACTACCACTTTTATTCCTCTTTTTTCGGATAAACATACCCTAAAAATACAACGGGTCACCCAAAAATCAAATTTTTAAACATTAATTAGCTGATAATCAAGGGGTGTTTTTGGGTGCGTTAAAGCGGTGCACAAAACAGGAATTCAAACCATGTCTTTATGCTGTAGCATCAAATAGGTTGTAATATATTCGACATAGACAATTCAATACTAATCCACAACTTTATGAAGTAATCCTGTATTTTTCGACTATGCTAACATAAAAAAACCGGAGCCTTTGCCCCGGTTTTTTACGCTTTATCATCAAAAAATTAGTCTCGAATTTTTGCTGCCAGAAACTCGCGGTTCATTTTGGCAATGTTAGTGATGCTAATGCCTTTGGGGCATTCTGCTTCGCAGGCACCTGTGTTGGTGCAATTACCAAAGCCCAGCTCATCCATTTTGGCTACCATGGCTTTTACGCGGCGTTTGGCCTCCACTTTACCTTGTGGCAGGCGCGCCAGATGCGATACTTTGGCTGAAACGAACAGCATGGCCGAGGCATTTTTACAGGCTGCCACGCATGCCCCACAACCTATGCAAGATGCAGCATCCATGGCTGATTCTGCTTGATCGTAAGAGATTGGAATGGCGTTTCCGTCGGGTATGCCACCGGTGTTTACCGATACATAACCGCCAGCTTGCAATATCTGGTCAAATGCATTACGCTCTACTACCAGGTCTTTTACAACCGGAAAAGCTTTGGAGCGGTATGGCTCTACCACAATGGTTTCGCCATCTTTAAATTTACGCATGTGCAACTGACAGGTGGTTACATCCTCGTCGGGACCGTGCGGGCGGCCGTTTACATAAAGACTGCAGATGCCACATATACCCTCGCGGCAATCGTGGTCAAAAGCAATCGGGTCCTTCCCTTCAATAATCAACTGGTCGTTCAGTATGTCGAGCATTTCAAGGAATGATGAACCGGTAGATATATTTTTAACGGTATATGTTTCAAATTTACCTTTGGCTTTGGGGCCTTGTTGGCGCCAAACCTTAACTTTTATTTCTTTTAATATTTTGTCTGCCATAAAGCGCTTTTTTTAATCATTAATACCAATTATTTATAACTGCGCTGTGTAAGAGTCACAAATTCAAATTTTAACTCCTCTTTATGCATTTCAGGCGTTTTGTCATCGCCTTTGTATTCCCAGGCACTCACGTAAGCCCCATTTTTGTCATCGCGCAGGGCTTCGCCCTCATCGGTTTTGGACTCTTCGCGGAAGTGTCCGCCACATGATTCGTTGCGCTCCAGTGCATCGCGTGCCATAAGTTCACCCATCTCAAGAAAATCGGCCACGCGCATGGCTTTTTCAATTTCAGGGTTAAACTCTTTGAGATCACCCGGTATAAGTACATCTTCCCAGAATTTTTTGCGCAATGCTTTAATCTCTTCAATGGCTTCTTTCAATTCTTTCTCATTGCGGCTCATTCCAACCTTATCCCACATAATTTTTCCAAGTTCTTTGTGGAAATGGTCAACCGGTGTTTTGCCTTTAATGTTTTTCAGTTTTTCCAGCTTTTCAGTAACCGCTTTTTCGGCTTCTGCAAAAGCTTCATTGTTAGTATCAACTTGTGGGTTTTGTATTTCGTCGGCCAGGTAGTTGCCAATGGTATATGGAATTACAAAATAACCGTCGGCCAATCCCTGCATAAGCGCTGAGGCGCCTAGGCGGTTGGCACCGTGGTCGCTAAAGTTAGCTTCACCTATGGCATATAATCCCGGAACGTTGGTCATTAGGTTATAATCGACCCATAGCCCACCCATACTGTAGTGAATGGCCGGGTAAATCATCATGGGTTCTTCATATGGGTTCACATCGGTAATTTTTTCGTACATCTGGAAAAGGTTTCCATAACGTGCTTCCACAACATCTTTTCCCAGTCGATTAATGGCATCTTTAAAGTCAAGGAAAACAGCTTTACCTGTTTCATTTACACCGTAACCGGCATCGCAGCGCTCTTTGGCTGCACGTGAAGCTACATCGCGGGGTACCAGGTTTCCATATGAGGGATAGCGGCGCTCAAGGTAATAATCGCGGTCCTCTTCCGGTACCTGGGAAGCTTTAATTTCGCCATTTTGTAGTTTTTCCACCGTTTTCTTGTCTTTGGGTACCCACACGCGGCCATCGTTACGCAACGATTCTGACATGAGTGTAAGTTTACTCTGCTGGTCGCCATGAACCGGAATGCAGGTTGGGTGAATTTGTACAAATGCCGGGTTCGACATGTAAGCACCTTTTTTGTAGGCCTGCCATTGTACGCTACCGTTGCTGCCCATTGCGTTGGTCGAAAGGAAAAATACATTTCCATAGCCTCCGGTAGCTACTACTACTGCGTGTGCGCCAAAGCGTTTTACTTCGCCGGTTGTGAGGTCACGTGCTATAATTCCGCGAGCCTTTCCATCAATAGTTACCACATCGAGCATGTCATGGCGATAGTACATTTCTACCTGTCCTTTGGCAATTTGGCGGTTTAATGCGCCATAAGCACCTAATAAAAGCTGCTGGCCCGTTTGGCCACGTGCATAAAATGTACGTGAAACAAGCACACCACCAAAGGAGCGGTTGGCGAGGTTTCCTCCATATTCGCGTGCAAAAGGTACCCCTTGAGCAACACACTGGTCAATTATATCGCCACTGACCTCGGCAAGGCGGTACACGTTAGCCTCTCTGGACCTGTAGTCACCACCTTTAATTGTATCGTAAAACAGCCTGAAGTCACTGTCGTTGTCGTTTTGGTAATTTTTTGAAGCATTGATTCCTCCTTGTGCTGCAATAGAGTGTGCACGACGGGGGCTATCCTGGTAGCAGAAGTTTTTTACGTTGTAACCAAGTTCTGCAAAGCTGGCTGCAGCTGAAGCTCCTGCTAATCCTGTGCCTACTACAATAATATCCAGTTTGCGTTTATTTGCCGGACTTACCACTTTTAAGTCGGCTTTATGTTTGGTCCACTTTTCGGCCAAAGGGCCTTCGGGTATATGTGTTTTAATTTTTGTCATAGACTATCGGATTTTAGAAAAATATCATATAGTAAACAGGAATCGAGATAAATCCACCGGCAATTACAACTGCATAGACAATGGCAATGGTACGAAGCCTTTTCATCCAAATATCATTGTTCCATCCCATGGTATGGAACGATGACCAGAAACCATGTGAAAGGTGCAATCCCAGAGCTATAGCACCCAAAATGTAAATGCTGCTGTATATATAGCTTGATTTGAAGAGTGTTGCTACAAGGTTATAGGAATTTTCCATTTGCTCTCCATCAATTGTGATGTGGTCGAGCAGGGGATCACCCGCAAATCGCATCTTCCAAAAGAAATTCCAGATGTGAATTACCAGGAAAATAAACACCGTTGACCCCAGAAAGAACATGTTTCTGGAAGCCCAACCTCCGGTTTCCTGGGAATCGCGCTTGTTGTAACGGGCTGGCCTGGCCAGGTAGTTGCGCAGGGTTACAATTGAAGCATACAAAATATGGATTATGAAGCCCAGCGCAAGGACAGGTTCCATTACTTTGATGGCCGGGTTGGTTGCCATGAAATGAGCGGCTTTGTTAAATAATTCGCCCGTGTCATCAAAAATGAGTGTCAGGTTCACGGCGAGGTGAACCAATAAAAAAATCATCAAAAAAAGTCCCGACAGGCTAACGAGTACTTTACGGCCTATCGAAGATTTTGTTATATTACTCATAGATTTTACTTTTGGTGATTATACGCATGTGATTTAAGCAAAAATAAGGGATTTAACCCGAAACAAATACAAATCATTTATCAAAACGAATTTGAGACTCTAATTTATATACATTCTAAAATCTATATGCTTAAATATGTGTTTTTATTTGCTTTGCCTACTTGTTTTTATATCAGTTTTTTAATTCAATCGTAGACTATTTGTGCTATAGGACTGGTATTATTGTTGTAGTAATTTAGAATTGTTATAAATTAACATTTCGTTTAAACATATTTCGATCGTAAGACTTTAAATATTTTGAAATGGAAAAAAATAAGCGACCTAACATATTTAAACGGATATTTAACTTCTATTATCAAGGCTTCAGGGACATGCCCCGGTATGGTGTGCAACTGTGGATTTTGATACTTTTAAAGCTATTTATCATGTTCGCGATTCTGAAAATTTTCTTTTTCCCCGATATTCTGGAAACACAGTTTGACAGCGATGAGGAAAAGAGTAAATTTGTTATTGAGCAACTAACCAAACCTAACAAATAAGCTATGATAGAAAATGTAGACTTGTCCCTGGTAGATTGGTCCCGTGCACAGTTTGCACTTACTGCTATGTATCACTGGATGTTTGTACCCCTTACGTTGGGGTTGGCATTCATCATGGCCATTATGGAGACCATCTATGTAAAAACGGGAAATCCTGAATGGAAAAAAATCACTAAATTCTGGATGACCCTGTTCGGTATTAACTTTGCCATTGGTGTGGCCACCGGCCTTATACTGGAATTTGAGTTCGGTACCAACTGGTCCAACTATTCCTGGTTTGTGGGCGATATTTTTGGTGCGCCACTGGCCATAGAGGGTATTATGGCCTTTTTTCTCGAATCCACATTTATAGCGGTGATGTTTTTCGGATGGAACAAAATAAGTAAACGGTTCCATTTAATTTCTACATGGCTGGTAGCCTTTGGAGCCAATCTTTCGGCACTATGGATACTGGTAGCCAACGGCTGGATGCAATTCCCTGCCGGCATGAAGTTTAATCCCGAAACAGCACGCAATGAAATGGAGAACTTTTGGGAAGTTTTTTTATCACCCGTTGCAATCAATAAATTTTTGCATACCATTTCGTCGGGTTATGTGCTGGCCTCCATTTTTGTACTTGGAATAAGTGCATGGTTTTTACTAAGAGGCCGCCACAAATTAATGGCAAAACGGAGCATTGTAGTAGCTTCAGTTTTTGGTTTAATTACCAGTTTGTTTCTCGTGATGACGGGTGATGGAAGTGCCTATCATGTAACTCAGAAACAGCCAATGAAACTTGCTGCAATGGAAGGTTTGTATGAAGGACAGGAAGGGGCAGGCCTTGTGGCAATAGGCGCACTAACGCCCGGCAAGGAGTATAACGACGATAAGGATGCATTTCTGTTTAAAATGGAAATTCCGAAATTACTTTCTTTACTTGGTTACAGAGATGCCAATGCATTTGTACCCGGCGTAAAGGATTTAGTTGATGGTTATGAATATACCAATAAAGAAGGGAAAACCTTCAAAGGCATATCCGTAGAGGAAAAGATTAAGCGCGGTAAGATAGCCATTAATGCCCTGGCCGATTTCCGGCGTGCCAAAGAAGCCGGAAATGATGAGGCGGCCAAAAAGCACAGGCTTACGATGGAAGAAAACTTCCAGTATTTTGGTTATGGCTATTTAAACGATCCTAAAAGCGTTATACCCAATGTACCGCTTACTTTCTACGCATTTCATATTATGGTAGCGCTCGGCTTTTTGTTTATTCTTCTTTTTGCTTTGGCGCTATTCTTCGTGAATAAGGGCAACCTTGCCAAACAAAAGTGGTTTTTATGGGTCAGTTTGTTTAGTATACCGCTGGCCTACATTGCATCTCAATCCGGATGGATTGTAGCTGAAGTAGGTCGTCAACCCTGGGTTATACAGGATTTATTGCCAACAGTTGCAGCCGTTTCTCAGATTGATGCAAGCTCAGTGCAAATTACATTCTGGTTGTTTGCTGCCATATTCACGGCATTGCTCATAGCTGAAATAAAAATTCTTATTCGTCAAATTAAAATTGGTCCAAAAGACCAGGAAGGAGGGAAATAGCCATGTTTGAATCTTATGAATTTCTGCAACATTATTGGTGGTTCATTATTTCTCTTTTGGGATCATTGCTCGTATTTTTACTTTTTGTACAAGGTGGGCAAACCCTGATTTACACTTTAGGGAAGAATGAAACCGAAAGAACCATGTTGGTTAATACACTTGGCCGCAAATGGGAGTTTACCTTTACCACATTAGTGACATTTGGCGGTGCCTTTTTCGCCTCTTTCCCGCTGTTTTATTCAACCAGTTTTGGTGGTGCTTATTGGGTTTGGATGGCCATTTTATTTGCATTTATTATTCAGGCCATCTCATATGAGTACCGCACCAAACCCGACAACTTTTTGGGCAAACGGACTTTTGAGGTCTTTCTATTTCTGAATGGCGCCCTTGGTACAATTCTTTTAGGTACTGCCGTGGCTACCTTTTTTACCGGATCTGAATTTGACGTTTCAAAAATGAATATTACCAATATTATAGGTGAAGTTTCGCCTGTAATAAGTCGTTGGACCGGTCCTGCACACGGCCTAGAGGCTGTTTTAAATTTGCATAATGTAGTGCTTGGATTAACGGTATTCTTCCTTGCTCGCGTTTTAGGTCTGCTTTATTTTCAAAATACAATAGACCATGAGGAAATAATACCAAGAATTAAAAAGCAGTTGTGGATAAACGGAATTCCATTTGTAGCATTGTTTTTAACTTTTGTGATATGGTTATTCTTGCGCGATGGATTTGCAGTTAACCCCGAAACAGGCGATGTGTTCATGCAAGCCAACAAATACTTCTTCAATTTGATTGAAATGCCGCTTGTGGGAATTGTATTTGTAATTGGTGTATTGTTGGTATTGGCCGGAATAGCTGGTGGTTTGTTCAAAAAAGATTGCGATAAAGCGATTTGGCCCGCTGGTTTGGGGACAGTATTTACAGTGTTGTCACTTTTCCTTATTGCAGGTTACAACAATACAGCATATTATCCATCGGTAGTAGGCGATTATAGTAGTTCGCTTACCATATTTAACAGTTCATCGAGTCCATATACGCTTAAGGTAATGAGTTATGTTTCATTGCTTGTGCCTTTTGTGTTGGCCTATATTGTATATGCATGGCGAGCTATCAATAATAAAAAGATTGATAAGGAGGAGATGGAGTCCGATTCTCATGTATATTGACACTTAATTTCCCAAAACGTAGTTTTGGGAAATTGTAGTGGAAAATATCCCGATAGCGAAGCGTATCGGGATTGGTTCAGGATTGACGACACCTTTTCCCGATAGCGAAGCGTATCGGGATTGGTTCAGGATTGACGACACCTTTTTCCGATAGCGAAGCGTATCGGGATTGGTTCAGGATTGACGACACCTTTTTCCGATAGCGAAGCGTATCGGGATTGGTTCAGGATTGACGACACCTTTTTCCGATAGCGAAGCGT
>Ga0102941_1000649_pt1 | contig 16174 bp, 13 predicted proteins | sample SalPonR2_C_D2_MG_FD_79281 | JGI IMG/M metagenome (GOLD analysis project Ga0102941, IMG submission 79281) | Salt pond soil microbial communities from South San Francisco under conditions of wetland restoration - Salt Pond MetaG R2_C_D2_MG | ecosystem: Environmental > Aquatic > Marine > Intertidal... | reverse complement strand
GTCGCCTGCCGCATCATCCGTAGCTGCCGCCGGCTCGGCATCGAGACCATGGCGGTCCATTCCACGGCCGATGCGCGCGCGCGGCACGTGCGCCTCGCGGACACGGCCATCGCCATCGGCGGCCCGGCGCCCGCCGAAAGCTACCTGGACGGCGGGCGGATCATCGAGGCCGCACTCGCCGCGGGCGTGGATGCCGTGCACCCGGGCTACGGTTTCCTCTCGGAGAACGCCGGGTTCGCCCAGGACTGCACAGCGGCCGGCCTGTTGTTCGTGGGGCCCCGCGCCGAGACCATCCGGCGCATGGGCTCCAAGAGCGAAGCCAAGAGCGTCATGGAGGATGCGGGGGTACCCGTGGTGCCGGGCTACCATGGCCCGGAGCAATCCGCCGAACGGCTCGCGGAACTTGCCGCGGGCATCGGCTTCCCGCTCCTGATCAAGGCCTCCGCGGGGGGCGGCGGCAAGGGGATGCGCGTGGTGCGCGCGGCCGCCGAATTTCCCGAAGCGCTCGCGGCGGCGCGCCGCGAGGCCGCCAAGGCCTTTGGCGACGAGCGGGTCATCCTGGAGCGGTTCATCGAGCGGCCGCGGCACGTGGAAGTGCAGGTCTTCGGCGATCGCCACGGCAACATCGTCCACTTGTGGGAACGCGAGTGCTCGACCCAGCGGCGCTACCAGAAGGTCATCGAGGAGAGCCCCTCGCCGCTGCTCGACGAGAACACGCGCGAGGCGATCACGACGGCCGCCGTCGAGGCGGCGCAGGCCGTCGATTACCTGAACGCCGGCACAATCGAGTTCATCTGCAGTCCGGCGCAGGAATTCTGGTTCATGGAAATGAACACGCGGCTGCAGGTCGAACACCCGGTGACCGAAATGGTAACCGGGCTCGATCTCGTCGAATGGCAGTTGCGCATCGCCGCCGGGGAGCCGCTGCCGCTGGCCCAGGCGGAGATCCCGCGGCGCGGCCACGCCATCGAGGCACGGCTTTATGCCGAGAACCCCGCCGCCGGCTTCACGCCGTCCAGCGGCCGGATCCACCGCCTGCGCGCGCCGCAGAAGCATCCGGCCATCCGGCTCGATTCCGGAGTCGATGAAGGCGACGAGGTCAGCCATCACTACGATCCCATGCTGGCAAAGCTTATCGTCCATGGCCTCGATCGCGCGGAATGTGTCGGACGCCTGCGCACGGCGCTCGCTCACACGGCCGTGGCCGGCGTGGAAACCAACCTGCCGCTGCTGCGCGCCGTGGCGGCGCACCCGGTCTTCGCCGCCGGCGAAATCGACACCGGCTTTCTGGACCGGGATCTCGAAGAGGTGCTGTGGAACGTGCCGCCACCGCCCCTGCCGGCGCTGACCGTGGCTGCCTGGCGCATCGCACGCGACCTGCCGCGGCCGACGACGCCGAGCGACCCCTGGTCCCCGTGGGCGCTTGGCGATGGCTGGCGGGCGACCGGCGCGGGGGGGCTGCCCGTGCGGCTTCTGGACGCCGCGGGCCGACGGCACGAGCTGCGACTCGAATTTCGCGACGTCGGGATCCGGGTCCACTACGGCACGCATCATCTCGACGCACACATCATCGACCTTGGCGCAGGTCGCGTGCAGGTCGAGGTCCAGGGTCACATCGGCGAAGCACTGGTGACCGCGGACGCCGAGCGTATCTATGTGGGACTCGAAGACCACGGCTGGGATTTCGTCGTGGAACCGCTGCACCCGGTGGAAACGGCGGCGAGCGAGGAGGACGCGCACCCCGTCGCGCCGATGCCCGGCACCATTGTCGCCGTAAGGGTGAACGCAGGGGATCGGGTGAGCGTCGGGGATGCGTTGCTCATCATGGAGGGCATGAAGATGGAGCTGACCCTGGCGGCGCCGGTCGCGGGGGTGGTCGAACGCGTGCTCTGCGCGGTGGGCGACAGCGTGGAAGCCGATGCGACGCTGGTGGACATCCGGCCGGACGAGAGGGCGTGACATGACGCTCCCCGCACGCGTCCGGGTGGTCGAGGTCGGACCGCGCGACGGGCTGCAGAACGAGCCCGAAGTCGTCCCTTCGGCCGTCAAGATCCAGTTCATCGAGCGGCTTGCTGCCAGCGGCCTGCCCGCCGTCGAGGCCACCAGCTTCGTCAGCCCCGGCTGGATTCCCCAGCTGGCGGACGCCGCAGAGGTGTTCGCGGGACTGCGGCGACGCGCCGGCGTGAGCTACCCTGCCCTGGTACCCAACCTCAAAGGGCTGGAGCGTGCTCTCGCAGCCGGCGTCGAGGAGATCGCCGTGTTCACGGCCGCGTCGGAGACCTTCAACCGCAAGAACATCAATGCCTCGATCGACGAGAGCCTGGCCCGCATCGAAGCCGTCGCCGGGCCGGCGCGGGCACAGGGCCTGCGCGTGCGCGGCTACGTCTCCTGCGTGCTGGGCTGCCCCTACGAGGGCGAGATCGCGGCGGAACGCGTCATCGAGGTCGCCCGCGCGTTGCTGGAACTCGGCTGCTATGAAGTGTCGCTCGGCGACACCATCGGCGTGGGCACGCCGCTGGCGGCCCGGCGCCTGCTCGAATCGGTGGCGGCGGCCTGCGGCATGGAACGCCTGGCGGTGCATTTCCACGACACGCGCGGCCAGGCTCTGGCCAATATCTACGCCTGCCTCGAGGCAGGCGTCGGTGTGGTGGACGCCTCGGTCGCGGGCCTGGGCGGTTGTCCTTATGCGCAGGGGGCCTCCGGCAACGTGGCCACCGAAGATCTCGTCTACATGCTGCACGGCCTCGGCATCGAGACCGGCATCGACCTGCCGGCGCTGGTCGGGGCCGGCCATTACATCTGCGGCGAACTCGGTCGCAAGCCCGGCAGCCGGCTCGGCCGCCTGCCCGAGTATCGACCCTGAGCTTGCGCGGCGCGCGCCGCCGCAGAACGACCCATACTCCCGTGGAACAGAGGAACTGTACGAATGGAACTCAGCACCTTGAAAGCCGTCGTCTCGGGCGGCGCTTCCGGTCTCGGTCATGCGGTGGCGCGGCGGATCGTCGCGGCAGGCGGCCGGGTCGCCATTCTCGACGTGAACGAGACCCAGGGACGCGAAGCCGCCCAGGGGCTGGGCGAAGCCGCGCGATTCTTCAGGACGGACGTCAGCAATGACGCCGAGGTCATCGCCAGCGTAGATGCCGCGGCCGAGGCCTTCGGCGGCATCAACCTCGCCGTGAGCTGCGCCGGGATTCTCGGCGCCGGCCGGGTGCTCGGCCGTGAAGGTCCGATGGCCGGCGAGTATTTTGCCAAGGTGATCATGGTGAACCTCGTGGGCACGTTCCAGCTCGCCAAGGCTGCCGCCGCCCGGATGCAGCACAACGAACCGAACGAGGCGGGCGAGCGCGGTCTCATCGTGAACACCGCTTCGGTTGCGGCCTTCGAGGGCCAGGTCGGCCAGGCGGCTTATTCGGCATCCAAGGCGGGCGTGGCGGGGATGGCGCTGCCGCTGGCGCGGGAATTCGCCCGGCTCGGAATCAGGGTCAACACCATCGCGCCGGGCATCTTCCTGACCCCCATGATGGAAAGCATGCCGGAACACATCCAGGCATCCCTCGCGGCGCAGGTGCCGTTCCCGTCGCGACTCGGCCGGCCGGAGGAATATGCCGACCTGGTGGCCTGCATATGCACCAACACCATGCTCAACGCCGAGACGATCCGACTGGACGGTGCGATCCGCATGCAGCCCAAATAGCTGCATGGCTCAGGTAAAATTGAGCGCTGGCCCGGAATCACGAGCACCACGCCTATGAGCGAGCAAGACAACGCGATCGAGCGCGACGTCATGGAATATGACTTCGCCATCGTGGGCGGCGGGCCTGCCGGGCTGGGCTGCGCCATCCGTCTCAAGCAGCGCCTGCCCGAGGCAAGCATCTGCCTGCTGGAGAAAGGCTCGGAGATCGGCGCGCACATTCTATCGGGGTGCGTCATGGAGCCGCAGCCGCTCGACGAGTTGATGCCGTCGTGGCGCGATACACCCCCGGCGATCTGCGTCCCGGCCGGGCGGGACGAGTTCCGCCTGCTCACGCGGCAACGCTCCTTCCGCCTGCCCACGCCCCCGCAGATGCACAACGCCGGCAACTTCATCGTCTCGCTGGGCGAACTCTGCAAGCAACTGGCCGCGCATGCCGAATCGCTCGGCGTCGAGGTGTTTCCGGGGTTCCCGGGACGCCGCGTGCTCGTCGCGGGCGAAGGCGCCGAGGCGCGCGTCATCGGGGTGCGGTGCGGGGACATGGGCGTCGAAGCGGACGACACGCCCGACGGCCGTCCGGGCCCCAACTTCGCCGCCGGCGTGGATATCCACGCCGGCACGACGATCCTCGCGGAGGGCTGCCGCGGCAGCCTGGCCAAGCAGATGATCGCGCGCTTCGGTCTCGACCGGGACGCGGCCCCACAGACCTACGGCCTCGGCTTCAAGGAGCTGTGGCAACTCCCCTCCGGACGCACCACCCCCGGCCTGATCCAGCACACGGTGGGCTGGCCCATGGACAACCAGACCTACGGCGGCAGCTTTCTCTATCACCTCGACGAGGACCGGCTGTACATCGGCTACGTGGTCGGGCTCGATTATGAGGACCCGCGTTTCTCGCCTTTCGAGGCCTTCCAGCAGTTCAAGCATCACCCGGAAATCGCGGCGCTGCTCGAAGGCGGCGAAATCGTTTCTTCCGGGGCCCGCACGATCATCGAGGGCGGCCTCCAGGCGCTGCCACGCATGGACATGCCGGGAGCCCTGCTCATCGGCGATGCCGCCGGGACGCTCAACGTCCCCAAGATCAAGGGCGTGCACCAGGCCTTCCGCTCGGCCATGCTGGCCGCCGACCACCTGGCGGACAGCGGCTCGCCGGCCGGCTTCGATAGCGCCTTTCGCAACTCCGCAGGCGGCCGGGAACTGCACAAGGTGCGCAACATACGACCCGGCTTTTACCGCGGGCTGTGGCTCGGCATGGCCAATGCGGCGCTGGAGACCGTGCTCGGCGGACGCAGCCCGTGGACGCTGCACACCCGTGCCGACTGGGACAGCCTGGAGACGCGCGCCACGGCAAAAGCGCACGGCGAGCAGGCGGCAATGGCGGCCGACTGGCAAGCCGAGCGCGTCCTGCCACCACGCGACCGGCTGGCCAGCGTGTATTTCGCCAACACGGCGCACGAGGAATCACAGCCGGTGCACCTGCGCGTCGCCGACACCTCGATCTGCGCCACGCGCTGCGCGGAGGATTACGGCAATCCCTGCACGCGCTTCTGCCCGGTCGGCGTCTACGAGATGGTGGACGACGGCGAAGGCGGACGCCGCCTGCAGATCAACGCCTCGAACTGCGTCCACTGCAAGGCCTGCGACATCAAGGACCCCTACCAGATCATCGACTGGGTGACGCCCGAGGGTGGCAGCGGGCCGAATTACCAGACATTGTGACAAGGAACTGAAATGAAAATCCTGGTCGGCATCAAGCGCGTCATCGACTACAACGTGCGCGTGCAGGTGAATCGCGAAGGCACGGGCGTCGTCAAGGACGGCGTCAAGATGAGCATCAATCCCTTCGACGAGATCGCGATTGAGGAAGCCCTGCGCATGAAGGAAAGCGGCGCGGCCAGCGAGGTGGTGGCGGTGTCGATCGGACCGGAGGCGGCCCAACAGCAGTTGCGCACGGCGCTGGCGATGGGTGCCGACCGCGCCCTCCTGTTCACTTCGGACGACGAGATCCAACCGCTGACCGCCGCCCGCGGGCTACTTGCCGTGGTCGAGAAAGAAGACCCGGGGCTCGTGCTGCTCGGCAAGCAGGCCATCGACGACGATGCCAACCAGGTCGGCCAGATGCTGGCGGCCCTCTGGCAGCGTCCCCAGGCGACCTTCGTGTCCGCGCTGGAGTTCAACGACGGCAGCGCGAAGGCGACGCGCGAAGTCGATGCCGGGCTGGAGACAATCGAAGTCGATCTGCCCGCGGTGATCACCGTCGACCTGCGTCTCAACGAACCGCGCTTCGTGAAGATGCCCGACATCATGAAAGCGAAGCGCAAACCGCTGGACATTCGGCCCTTTGCCGAGCTGGGCGTCGAGCTGCCACCGCAACTGGAAACCGGCCGTTACGAGCCGCCCCCGCGGCGGCAGGGCGGCGTCAAGGTCGAATCCGTCGAGGCGCTGGTCGCCGCGCTGAAGGACAAGGGGATCCTGTCATGAGCACCGTATTGCTGATCGCCGACCACGACGGCAAGAACCTCAACACGGGCATTGCGCGCTCCGTGGCATGCGCGCGGCAACTGGGCACCGTCCATGTGGCGGTGTTTCATGCGCCGGATGAAGATGCGGCCTGCGCGGCCGCCGCGAAACTCGACGGCGTCTCGCGGGTGCTGTCGATCAGCGAGCCGGCCAACGAGGGCCCGCTGGCCGCCGTGCTCGCGCCGCAGGTGGCAGCACTCGCCCGCGAACACGAAGGCGGGTACGACTACGTGCTGGCCCCCTCGACGACGTTCGGCAAGGATCTTCTCCCGCGGGTCGCCGCCCTGCTCGGCGTCCCGCAGGTGTCCGACCTGATGGAAATCATCGACGCGCGCACCTTCAAGCGGCCGATCTACGCCGGCAATGTCATAACGACGGTCAAGGTGCCCGACGGCATCCCCGTCCTGGCCACGGTGCGCATCGCCTCCTTCGCTGCCGTCGATGACGGCGGGGACGCACCGATCGTCTCCGCCTCGACGGATGCCGAGTTGCCGACGCACACCCGCTACATCGGGTTGTCCGCGGCGGGCGGCGGCGACCGGCCGGACCTGCAGAGCGCAGCGCGTGTCGTCGCGGGCGGCCGCGGCGTGGGCAGCAAGGAAAATTTCGAAATCGTCTATCGGCTGGCCGACAAGCTCGGGGCCGCGGTGGGTGCGAGCCGCGCCGCCGTGGACGCCGGCTATGTGCCGAACGACATGCAGGTGGGCCAGACGGGCAAGATCATCGCACCCGACCTGTATATCGCGGTCGGCATCTCCGGCGCCATCCAGCACCTGACCGGCATCAAGGACGTCGGCTGCATCGTCGCCATCAACAAGGACGGCGATGCGCCGATCTTCGAGGTTGCGGATTTCGGCCTGGTGGGCGACCTGTTCCAGTTGCTGCCCGCCCTGGAGAAGGCGCTGGACGGTTCGTAATACTTCAGCGGTCACGATGCTTGTCCGGCCGAGCCCTCCTCGACGTAGAATACGTCCTCGAGGGCCACGCCGAAGTTTCCGGCGATGAGGAACGCCAGTTCGAGCGACGGATAATATTTCTCCCGCTCCAGCGCGATCACTGTCTGCCGGGTGATGCCAACTGCGTCGGCCAGCGCCTGCTGCGTCATCTCGCCGGAGCGAAAGCGCAGTTCGCGGATGTGGTTCCTGATGACCAGCTTAGCCAAGTGCCATCCTCCGGTAGCCAACCACGATGGCGCCATAGTAGACGGCGTTGGCGATGACCCAACCAGCGAACAGCCAGTGAATCGCGGTCATTGCCGTGAGTGCCGGCACCTGCAGTTGGGCGACATCCGTCGCGGGCGACTGGCCGGCGGTCTGCAGATGTACGGGGATTGCATAAATGCAGAACAGGATCCAGCAAAACACTGCCGCTGCCAGCACGATACCGGACAGTTTCGCGGCCTTGAGTTCGATGAAGCGGTCCAACTCGTCGATCGGCGGCGTGTCGCCGCGCAGCCGCATGGAACGGGTGACCAGCGCGTTGACGATATGAAACACCGCCAGCACCACGCCGAGACCGGCCGCGGCGACCCAGAACAAGCCGACTGCCGCCATGGGGTGTTGCGCAACAAGAAAAAAATATGGCAGGTAGGCGCAGATCACTGCGACGAGGCTGGCCCAAGCGCTTTTTTCGTGAAAACTCATGACTTCGGTGTCCTCCGGGTGGACTGCTGGTGATCGACGGGTGGTTGGAAACTTGAATGTACGTTATAGCGGACTATATGTCATGTCCACCGTACATTGTCGTGCAGCGCGAAATGCTCGCTGACGCCTCTCCGGCGCCGAACCAGGCCCCGCGCGCATGCTAGTCTTCGCCCATAATCGAGCGGGTTCCTGTGATGCACCACGAGCTTCTGCGATGAACGACGCGCCCCTTTGGCGGCCATCCGCCGCGCGCGTCGAAAACGCCCAGGTGACGCATTTTTTGAATTCGGTCAGCGGCGTGCTCGCCCCGTCCCTCGAGAACTGGGACGCGCTCTGGCAGTGGAGCATCGATCACCCGGAACACTTCTGGCCCGCCGTGTGGAAATTCTGCGAAGTGAAGTCGTCGCGCCACTGGGACGTGGCGCTGGAGGATCCGGAGGCCATGCCCGGCGCCCGCTGGTTCACGGGGGCACGTCTCAATTTCGCAGAGAACCTCCTGCGCTTCGAAGATGACCGGCCGGCCCTGGTGTGGCGCGGCGAGGACGGACAGCGCCGCAGCTTCACTTACGCCCAGCTGCACAACGAGGTGGCCCGGCTCAGCGAGGCGCTGCGGCAAACCGGCGTCGGCCCCGGCGATCGCGTCGCGGGATTCCTGCCGAACTGCCCGGAGGCTGTCGTCGCCATGCTCGCGGCAACCAGCCTCGGCGCCGTGTGGTCGTCTTGCTCGCCCGACTTCGGCGTGCAGGGCGTGGTCGATCGCTTCGGCCAGATCCGGCCCAAGGTCCTGTTCACGGCCGACGGCTATCGCTATAACGGCAATGCCATCGACTCGCTGGCGCGGATCGCCAGCGTGCTCGAACAAATCGAGGATATTGCGCATGTGGTGGTCGTGCCTTTCCTGCAGGCCCGGCCAGACACCTCGGCGCTGCCGCGAGCCGTGGCCTGGGCCGACTTCCTGTCCCCCACCGGGCAGCTGGAATTCGCCCAGCTGCCTTTCGATCACCCGATTTACATTCTCTATTCCTCCGGCACCACGGGGGCCCCCAAGTGCATCGTGCACGGCGCGGGCGGCACCCTGCTCCAGCACCTCAAGGAACACCGCCTGCACACCGACATCGGCCGGGACGACGTGCTGTTCTACTTCACGACCTGCGGCTGGATGATGTGGAACTGGCTGGTGTCTGGGCTGGCCAGCGGCGCCACCCTCGTGCTGTACGACGGCAACCCTTTCCATCCCGGCCCCGAAGCCCTCTGGAAGATGGCTGAGGAAGAAGGCATCACCGTATTCGGTACGAGCGCCAAGTACCTGGCCGCCGTCGAGAAGGCCGGCTATGAGCCCGCCCGGCACCACCGGCTCGCGTCGTTGCGCGCGATCCTCTCGACCGGATCTCCGTTGATGCCGGCTTCTTTCGACTTCGTCTATCAACAGGTCAAGGCCGACGTCCAGCTCGCCTCGATCTCGGGCGGCACCGACATCGTGTCCTGTTTCGCGCTCGGCAGCCCGGTGCTGCCCGTATACCGGGGCGAACTTCAATGCCGCGGGCTCGGGATGGCGGTGGCGGTCGTCGACGAGGCTGGGCGGCCGCTAGCCGATGAGCCCGGCGAACTGGTCTGCACGCGACCCTTTCCTTCGATGCCGGTCGGCTTCTGGAACGATCCGGACGGCAGCCGATACCACGCCGCCTACTTCGAGCGCTTCGAGAACGTCTGGCACCACGGCGACTGGGTCCGCCTGACGCCACAGGGTGGACTTATCATCTACGGCCGCAGCGATGCCGTGCTGAACCCTGGCGGTGTGCGCATCGGGACCGCAGAGATCTATCGCCAGGTGGAGGATTTCGAGGAGATCATCGAGTCGCTCGCGATCGGCCAGGACTGGGGGGACGACCAGCGCATCGTGCTGTTCGTCCGCCTGCGCGACGACGTCGTGCTGGACGACGCTTTGCGACAACGCATTCGCCAGCGGATCCGCGCCAATGCCACGCCGCGGCATGTGCCTTCCAGGATTCTCCAGGTCGGCGACATTCCGCGCACGCGCAGCGGCAAGATCGTGGAGCTGGCCGTTCGCGACGTGGTCCACGGGCGGCCGGTCAAGAACACGGCGGCGCTCGCGAACCCGGACGCGCTGGAGGAGTTTCGCGACCGGCCGGAACTCGCTGGCGACTGATGGACGCCGCCGACAGCGCTCGACTGCCGGTCACTCCGCTGGCGCGTTACGGGGCCGAGATTGCGCGCTTCGACTGGGTACGTGACCCGGATCAGGCCGCCGCAGTGCAGCGGCTCGATGCGCTGCACCACGCGCTCGTCACGGCGCCGCCACACAAGAAGCGCTGGTTCCGCAAAGCCCAACCCGTCGACCCCGTGCGCGGACTCTATCTATGGGGCGGCACCGGGCGCGGCAAAACCTGGCTGGTCGACCTGTTCTACAAGTGCCTGCCGTTTCCCGAGAAGACCCGACGCCATTTCCATCGTTTCATGTCCGATGTCCATGCCGAGCTGCGGGTGCACGCCGACCATGCGGATCCGTTGGCGCTGGTGGCCGACGGCCTGGCAGCGCGAGCCCGGGTGATCTGTTTCGACGAGTTCTTCGTCTCAGACATCGCCGACGCCATGATCCTCGGCCTGCTGTTCGAAAAACTGTTCGCGCGCGGTGTGACGCTGGTGGCCACCTCGAACGTGGCGCCGCAGGATCTTTACAAGGACGGCCTGCAAAGGACCCGCTTCCTGCCCGCGATCGAGCAACTCGAACGCCATACCGAAGTGTTCCATATCGGCGGGGAAACGGATTACCGCTTCCGCCTCCTCGAGCACGCAGACATTTATCGAGTGCCGCTGGACGATGCGGCAGAGCGCGGCCTCGAGAAATTCTTCGCGGACGCCGCACCCGAAGACACGCGCAACCGTGGCGACCTGCGGGTGCTCGGCCGCACCATTCCGGTCCGCTGCCGGGCGGACGGCGTGGCATGGTTCGATTTCCGGCCGTTGTGCGGCGGTCCGCGCAGCCAGGCTGACTACATCGAGATCGCGCGCAGCTTCCACACCGTGCTGGTCTCCGGCGTACCGCAGTTCGGGCCGGACAACGACAACGAGGCGCGGCGCTTCATCGCCCTGGTGGACGAATTCTACGAGCGCAAGGTGAAACTCGTGTTGTCCGCGGCCGCGCCTCCGGCCTCGCTGTATGTCGGCTCACGACTCACGTTCGAGTTCAAGCGCACCATCAGCCGGCTTGAGGAGATGCGCGGCGCGCCCTACCTGGCGGCACCTCACCTGCCGTGAGTGCGATGGCGCGCCAGGGAGAATCCAGCCCAGGCCGCCCCCAGCCAGGCCAGTACGGAGCCCAGGGCATACGCTCCGGCCCACTGCCAGCCCGACGCATGGACCACTCCCACGGTCTCCAGGCTGAACAGTGAAAAAGTCGTAAAGCCCCCGCAGAAGCCCGTCATGAAAAACAGGCGTGCATGCATGCCATGCGCCCATGGCCCACCCGGGGCAACCAGCGACGCATAAGCGCCGATCAGGAAGGAACCGCTGACATTCACGACCCAGCTGGCCCAGGCCACCTCGCCGACTTGAGCCGCAAGCAGTCCTGCCACGCTCCACCGCAACACGCCGCCGAGCGCACTGCCCGCCGCCACCGCGGCGTAAGCCGGCCACCGGCTGTACCGGGACGCCAGCTGCATGCCAGGCCCATCACTCACGACGGCGACCTCGACAGCCATGTGCCGACCATCAGTCCCACGCCGACCGCCGGCAGGCACAACCCGAGGGACAAGCCGACATTCGCGGCGACAGCCCGCCACCGGCCTGCATGTGCGAGGACCAGGGTTTCCAGGCTGAACGAAGAGACTGTCGTATAGCTGCCGAGCGCGCCGACCCCAAGCAGCCACCAGGCGGTACCGGCACTGCCGCCTGCCAGTCCGCCCGGCAGCGATCCCACCAACACGCCGATCGCGAGCGCCCCCGTGGCGTTGACCGTAAGCGTATGCCACGGAAAGGCCATGCCGAAGCGCCGCGCCAGGCGCTCGCCGAGCCACATCCGTGCCACGCCGCCCAGGGCACTGCCGACCAGGATGGCGGCGAGCTCGGACATCGGGCTAGGGCAATAGCACCGGCCGGCTCGCACCCATGCCGGGACCGAGAATCAGGGCATTTTCAAGCACACGCATCGCGCCGAGCTGGGCCGCGCGGAAAGCCGGGGCGCTGGCGAACAGGATCACCTGGCCGCGACCGATCGACTCACGGGTCACCCAGGCCGACGACGCAATCCGGTCGCGCGCTTCGGGCCACAACAACCCCGACATGCGCACCTGCAACGCCTGGCCTTCCGGCACCGGGGCCCAGTTCAGCGTAGCCGCATCGGTGTCCGCCGGTCGATACACGCCGATACGCATCGGCGCCTCGATCGGCGGCGTGGACATCAGCACGGGCGAGTCGAAATACAGCACGGGCAGAACGGGGCCGGTCCCGGCCGTCAACCAGTGTTCCGTATCCACGCGCGTGCCGACCAGCGCGCCGGAGGGCATCAGCATGGCTTGCCACTCGTCGAGCCGCGCCCGCGCCCCGGGCTCGGCGAGCGCGTCATCGGAACCCCAGGGCGCGCTGTCGCCCGGCGTCGCGTCACGGCCCCAGATCAGCTCAGCATCCGGCAAGGAATGGCCGGCCAGCCACTCCCGGTGAATCGCGTCCTGGTAGGAAGCGACGTCGCCGTCGATCACGTCGGAAAGCAGACTCGTCGCCACCCAGGTCGAGTCGGCGCCCGCCAGCTCGCGCGCGGACTGGCCCACTGCCACCAGGGTGCCGCCGGCGTGCACCCAGTCGGTCAGCGCCGTCACGAGAGGTTCCGGCAACGGAGCGCGTCCGCGGCGCTCCGGCAGGTAAATCACGTTGTAGCGCCTGAGGTCGAAGTTCCCGGCGCGATCCTCATCCAGGTGGCTGTGGCGAATGCCGATGCGATGATCGAGCAGGTACCAGGCAGCGCCGAAATCCAGCATGTTGGTCTGGCCGCGCGACAGCAGAGCGATCTGCGGCCGGGCCAGCAGGCGCCATTGCTGCCCGCCAAGATCCGCGAGGTCGCCGGGTGCGCGGCCGTGTGAAATCACATGCAGGCGGATGCCCAGTTGCGCAGCCACCTCGCGGGCATCCTCGCGCCAGTCGTCGCCGCTGCGATTGTCGTCTCGGGTCAGGGCGATGGAGCCGATCGGTAAAGCTTGGCCGCCGAGTTGCGAGGCCTCCCGGTTGGCCCGCACCGCGTGACCCCGCTCCATCATGCGGGCGGCAAACGCCAGCGCCCTGTCATCGGCGCCGGAAACGGCGAGCCCGATCAGCGCCGGATCACTCGCTGGCGGAGACATCGCCGCCACCTCTGCAAGAGGCCACTGGACCACCTCAAGACCTGTCTCCAGGTGTTGCGGCACCACCAACGCTTCGAGGCCGAACATCATCGAGACGTTCCAGGCGGTCGTATCGTAGATGGTGCTGCGCCCGCTCTTGAGCACTTTCTGGCGCTCCTTGGCCAGTGCCTTGGCCGACATGCGGGGATCAAAGTCGAACATCGCGGCCAGCACGCGGCCGTCCGGCTGCCGGTTGCGCAGCACGATGCTGCCCGCAGGCAGTTCGTGATTACGAAGCTGACGGCCGAACTGGTCCGTGGCGACGCCCACGCGCAGGGCGCGGGTCAGCCGGTGGGTTTCGAAGCCCTGGATCCGGACAAGGTCGAGCAGATTATTCAGCCGCCCCCCGTTATCGGTCGGCAGGATGACAAAACTGCGATCGGCATAGGGCCCACGAGCCGAAGCCACGGCAGCGCGATCGGTCACGAACTGCTCCAGCATCTGGCGGCGCTCGCGACGCAGGGTTTCCAGGTTGGCAAAAGAAGAAATGACCTGGTGATGAACGGACTGACGATAACTCAGCAACCCGGCATGCCGTTGCACGCCGTCCTCCGCGATGCGCGCCTGTTCATAGAGGACGCCCTGCGCACCCTGCAGCGCGGTCCATGCGCTGCTGTAGCCGGGATACCATTCTTCGTGCCATTCGCCCGAATAATACGGATAGCCATAGCCATCGAAGGCCCGCGCCTGGTCGTCCGCGAAAACCTGCGCGTTGACGTGGCTATAAGGCGGGAGGTTCGGATTGCTCGGCTCGCGCGCCGGCGAGAACAGGTACGTATCCTGCGCGCCCATCTCGTGCGCATCCACGTACAGCAACGGCCGCCATTCCAGGAACGCGGCAATCCGCCCGCGGGTTTCCGGATGACGCGCATAAATCCAGTCGCGGTTCAGGTCGAAGAGATAATGGTTGCCGCGCCCATACGGCCAGTAACCCGTGTGCAGCGTGGACTGGTCATCGACGTTCGGCTGCACGCCGCGGGTTTCCGCCATACTTTTGATGAAGCGCGCCCGCCCGTCCGGATTCTTGTTGGGGTCGATGATGATCACGAGTTCATCGAGCAGGCGGCGTGTGTTCTCCGAGCGGTCGGCGGCGAGATGATGGATCACCGTGAGCGCTGCATCCGAGCCGGACGTCTCGTTGCCGTGAATCGAATAGCCGAGCCAGGCGACGCCCGGCAGCGTCTCCAGCAGGTCTGCGCGTTGCGCCGAACTCAGCCCGCGTGGATCGGCAAGCGCCGCCATGCCTTGCTTGATCTGCGGGCTGCGCGCCAGGTTCTCGGGACTCGAAATAACCAGGTAGACCAGCGGACGGCCCTCGTAGCTGCGCGCGTACTCGGTCAGCGACACGCGCGCCGAGGCCGCAGCCACGGCCCGCGCATAAGCGAGGATCTGTTCGGAAGTCGCGGCGCGACGGCCGTTCCGGGTGGCCGTGAAGGCGTCCGGCGCGGGCACGGCCGGATCATGGTCGGCGCCGTCCGGGTACAGCGACTCCGCATAAGCGATGCCCTTGAGCGGTGAGGGCTGCGGCAGCGGATACGGCGTCTCGGCGGCCATGGCGGCGCGCGGCGATAGCAAGGTCATCCAGAACAACAGGAGCGTGATACGCGCAAAACTCGACATGGCTTGGGTACCGGGCTGATGGAAGGCCACGCAAGTTTAAAGCACTTGGCTCCGGGTGTAGCCTCTGCCGGATCCGCGGGAGAGGGTCCCATCGAACGGCACGGTCGGCGCGGGTCTTATCCTGGTTGCGCCCTAGCGGGCGCTGACCCGGGTTGCGCCGCTGCGCACCCCGTCAGACAAGACGAGATCGAGCGTGCCCGCCTCGGTTTCTACGGCGATGTCGCCATCACGCCCGACACCCAGTGCCACCCCGGTCCGTGCGTCGTGCAAGCGCAGCACCACGAAACGCGCGGCATCCCATTGCACGCGCACCGCACCCTCCGCCAGGCGCTCAACCGCGAGGCCCTCGCCACGCTCCAGCACCGCTGCAAGCTCCGCAGACGAAATGCGCGCTGCGCGAACAAAATCACGCCCGTCCGCGGCGGTCAGCGTGATGCGCCCAAGGCGCGCCGCACCCCCCGGCACGTCGACGACGAACATGAAATGCCGCCCCCCGCCGGAGGAAACCGCCACCAGCGCCGCATCGTCAAATCGCCGGCTGAACAGCTCGACGCCCGCATCATCGAACCCGCGCACCTGGTAGGGGCCGCCCAACACCCGGTCGTGCCCCGCCGGATCGGCCGGCGCCGTCGTGACGATCACCGGGTCGAGCGCGAACACGTTCGCGTCGATCCGTCCAGTCAAAACCACCCGATCGTCCGGCAGGCGACGCTCCACCGACCAGGTATCGAGGGGCGGCCTTTCGGCGGCATGCTCTGCATACGGCGGAGCACTGCAGGCACCGATCCCGGCGGCGCACGTCAAGACGATCGCTGCCCATGGGCGACGATTCAGGCAGGGGCGGCGCCCCGCTGCTATCACTTCTCCTGCCACTGCGGTGTGGAGCGCATCGTCTGCACACCATCGGAGAACAGCAACTCCGGTTCGGTCCCGGCGACAGCCGCCGCGGACAGGCTCAAATCGCCGCTGCGGCCGATCGCCATGATGTGGCCCGAACGTCGGTCGCGCAGCATCGCCACCGGGCTCCGTGCGCTGTCCCAGCGCACGCGCATCCCGCCGCCCGGCAACGCGTCCTGTCGAACGGTTTCCAAGGTTTCGCGGGCTTTCACCGCGGCCGCCTCCGGCCCATCGGCCGCATCCAGGACGTGGCTGGCGCGTCCCTCGGGACTGGTCAGCTCGATCGTATGCAGGGCTGCAAAGTTCTCCTCGCCCAGCGGCACGACGAAGGAGAAATGTCGCTCGGCGGGATCTGCGGCATGGGGCACGGCTGTGCCCGCAAAAGAAAGCTCGAACACGACGCGCCCGTCCGC
>Ga0102941_1000647_pt1 | contig 16180 bp, 16 predicted proteins | sample SalPonR2_C_D2_MG_FD_79281 | JGI IMG/M metagenome (GOLD analysis project Ga0102941, IMG submission 79281) | Salt pond soil microbial communities from South San Francisco under conditions of wetland restoration - Salt Pond MetaG R2_C_D2_MG | ecosystem: Environmental > Aquatic > Marine > Intertidal... | reverse complement strand
TGCATCTGCCGTGAACACGGGTTCAGAACGGTTTGAATACCACGATGATCAAGACCCCGATCGCACCCAGGACGCTGAGTTCGTTGAAGATGCGCAGCCACATGTCGCTTTCGGTGAAGATGCCTTTGCGCGCGCGCAGCACCAAACGCCCCGTCCACGCGTAATGGGCCGCCAGCACGCTGACCAGCGCCAGCTTGGCCCAGACCCAGTTCGGCATGCCCCACAATCCGCCAAGCCAGAGCCCGGTGAGAATCGCCAGAACACCAAGGCCGAGGGAAAAGCGGTAGATACGGATCGTGAGATCGCCTGTTGGCCCGAACTCGCCCAGGCGGGCATATTCGCGTTTCCAGAAGATGATTGCGCGCGGCACGGCGAAAATGCCGGTCATCCAGCCAAGCACGCAAAGCAGATGAAAAACCTTGATCCAGTCCATGAGCCCGAATGTGCAGGTCCGCCCGCCGGGTGCAAGATGCGGCGCGACGGCAGCGGGATTTCGATTGCATTTTTGCTATATTGGTTATAAAAAATGACCAATTCTTTGGGTGGAGGAGGACGCCGAATGGAAATGCCAATCCCTGATGCGGCGGTTTTGTCGAAAAAAGACAGGATCGTAGCGCGTTTGAGTTCGGTCCTGCCCAGGTCCGCCGTCATTCACGACGAGGCCGAGACCAAGGCCTATGAATGTGACGCGCTGACGGCTTACAAATGCCCGCCGCTCGCCGTGACCTTGCCGGGTTCGACCGAAGACGTCGCGGCCATCCTCAGGATCTGCCACGAAGAAGGCGTCCCGGTCGTTCCGCGTGGGGCAGGCACGTCGCTTGCGGGCGGCTCGCTTCCCACGGCGGACAGCGTGATCCTTGGGGTGGCGCGGCTGAACCGCGTGCTCGAGACCAATTACGACGACCGCTATATCCGTGTGCAGACGGGGCGCACCAACCTGTCGGTGACCGGAGCGGTCGAGCAGGAAGATTTCTTTTACGCCCCCGATCCGTCGTCGCAGCTGGCCTGCGCGATCGCGGGCAACATCGCGATGAATTCGGGCGGCGCCCATTGTCTGAAATACGGTGTGACCACCAACAATCTCCTGGGTGTGACCATGGTGACGATGGATGGTCAGGTGATGGAGATCGGCGGCGCCCACCTGGATGCGGCGGGCTACGATCTTCTGGGTGTCATCTGCGGCTCGGAGGGGCAACTGGGTGTCGTGACCGAGGCCACGCTGCGCATCTTGCGCAAACCCGAAGGCGCGCGGCCCGTCCTGATCGGGTATGATTCGAACGAGGTCGCGGGCGCGTGCGTCAGCGACATCATCAAGGCGGGCGTCTTGCCGGTCGCCATCGAATTCATGGACCGCCCGTGCATCGAGGCGACCGAAGCCTTCGCCAAGGCCGGCTACCCGATGTGCGAGGCGTTGCTGATCGTGGAGGTCGAAGGCAGCCCCGCCGAGATCGACGAGCAATTGGGCGTCATCATGCAGATCGCACGTCGCCACAACCCGGTGGAGCTGCGCGAGGCGCAATCGGAAGACGAGGCCAAGCGGATCTGGCTGGGCCGGAAATCGGCCTTTGGCGCCATGGGGCAGATCAACGACTACATGTGTCTCGACGGAACGATCCCGGTATCGGCCCTGCCCCAGGTGTTGCGACGGATCGGCGAGATGTCCAGGGACTACGGCCTGGAGGTGGCCAACGTGTTCCATGCGGGGGACGGCAACATGCACCCGCTGATCCTGTTCGACGCCAACAAGCCCGGTGATCTCGAGCTGTGCGAGGCGTTTGGAGCCGACATCCTGAAGCTCTGTGTCGAAGTGGGGGGGTGCCTGACGGGTGAACATGGCGTCGGGATCGAAAAGCGCGACCTGATGAGCACGCAGTTCAAGCCCGAGGATCTGGAAATCCAGATGAAGGTGAAGGATGTCTTCGACCCCGCCTGGTTGTTGAACCCGGCCAAGGTGTTCCCGCTGGACGCGTCGCGCGGGCGCAGAGAGAAGCCTGTCGCCGCCTGACGGCGCCGACCGACGGGGGGCGCTGCCCCCCGGACCCCCCGGGATATTTGAGAAACAGAGAAGGAGCAGGCCGGATGTTGAGCCCTGCGACAGAAACGGAACTTGCGGAATGCATCGCGGACGCGGCAGGCCCGGTTCGGATCATCGGAGGCGGGACACGACCGATCGGCCGGCCCGTGGCGGGCGAGGCCCTGTCGGTTGCCGGTTTGAACGGCATATCCCTGTACGAACCCGGGGCCCTGACCATTGTCGCGGGTGCAGGCACGCCTCTGGCGGAGATCGAGGCCGCTCTGGCGGCTGAAAACCAGCGCCTTCCCTTCGAGCCGATGGATCACCGCGCGCTCTTGGGCACCGACGGTGAGCCGACGATCGGCGGTGTCGTTGCCGCAAATGTCTCGGGGCCCCGGCGTATCCAGGCGGGCGCCTGTCGGGACAGCCTGATCGGCGTGCGGTTCGTGGATGGTGCCGGGACCATGCTCAAGAATGGCGGTCGGGTGATGAAGAACGTCACCGGCTACGACCTGGTCAAGCTGCTGGCGGGAAGCTACGGCACGCTTGGTGTCTTGTCCGAGGTGGCTTTCAAGGTGTTGCCCGATGTCGAGGCGCAGGCCAGCGTCGTGCTGAGCGGGCTTGGGCCGCACCAGGCGGTCGAGGCCATGGCCATGGCGCTAAGCTCGCCCTTCGAGGTGTCTGGCGCGGCGCATCTGCCGGGCGCGGGGCGCACCGTTCTGCGACTGGAAGGATTTACGGCCAGTGTCGCGTACCGGGCGGACCGGCTGGTGGACACGCTCAAGATGTTCGGCGCCGCCGAGGTGCAGTCGGACGGTGAGGCCGTGCGCGCCGAATGGCGGGCGATCCGGGATGTGACCGGGTTTGCCGATCTGCCGGGCGATGTCTGGCGCATTTCGGTGAAGCCGTCAGACGGACCGGAGATCGCGGCGCGTGCCGGGGCGGAGGTGATGTTCGACTGGGGAGGCGGACTGATCTGGGCGCAGGTGGACGAAGGCACCGATCTGCGTGCGCGGCTTGGCGCTTTCGCGGGCCATGCGACATTGATCAGGGCCAGTGCAGACACCCGGTCGCGCCTGGCGGTGTTTCAGCCCGAAGCGGCGGGGATCGCCGCCGTATCGCACGGGCTGCGCAAGCAGTTCGATCCGCGCGGTATCCTTAACGCCGGCCTGATGGGGGGAGCAACCGAATGATCGAGCAAATGGTTCAAGTGGCGCCAGTCGCCCTGGCTTCCGCGGCGCTGTTCGGAGGGATATCCCTGATGACGGACCGCCCGCGCGGTGCGTTCTTGGCGCAATGCGCGCTTGTGGTTGGTGCCGCGTTGGTTTTCGTCTCGATCGCCATGGACGGCCCGCTGTTCGGGATCGACCCGCCGGCGCTGAGCGCGTTTGCCGTGGGCATCATGGCATCGAGTTCCGCCAGTATGCTGTACCACCTTTATCTGGGCCGGTTCACCCGTGTCTGGGCGGCACGCGCCGTCTTTACGGTGGTATTCCTGGTGTTCACCGCCTTGTTCGGCTTTGTCATCCTGTCCTTGATCTGAAAGCGCATCCATGCAAACGACCTTCACGCCCGAGCAGTTGGAAGACCCGGCCATTCAGCGGTCCAACGAGATCTTGCGCAGCTGTGTGCATTGTGGGTTTTGCACGGCAACTTGTCCGACCTACCAGGTGCTCGGCGATGAACTGGACAGCCCTCGGGGGCGGATTTATCTTATAAAAGATATGCTCGAAAACGACCGCCCGGCGGATGCCAAGACAGTCAAGCATATCGACCGGTGCCTGAGCTGCCTGGCCTGCATGACCACCTGCCCCTCGGGCGTGCATTACATGCACCTGGTCGATCACGCGCGCCATCACATCGAAAAGACCTACAAGAGACCGGTGTTCGAGCGGGTGCTGCGCTGGACGCTGGCGCAGATCCTTCCGTATCCGATGCGCTTTCGCGTGGCTTTGTTCGGGGCGAAGCTGGGCCGGCCCTTTGCGTTTCTGGTGCCGGATGCGCGGTTGAAGGCGATGCTGGAAATGGCGCCCAGAACCATACCGCCCGTCAGTCGCAATGATGATCCGCAGGTGTTTCCGGCGCAGGGTGGTGCACGCAAGATGCGCGTGGCGCTGATGACGGGGTGTGCACAGCGGGCGCTGAACACCGATATCAACGACGCCACGATCCGATTGCTGACGCGCTTGGGCTGCGATGTGGTGATTGCCGAGGGCCAGGGGTGTTGCGGGGCCTTGACCCATCACATGGGCAAGACCGATGAAAGCCATGCAACCGCCGCGAAAAACATCCGCGCATGGTCCGCGGAAATGGCGGGCGAAGGGTTGGATGCCATCGTCATCAACACCTCGGGCTGTGGTACAACGGTCAAGGATTACGGGCACATGTTCCGCAACGAGGCGCTGGCCGATCAAGCCGGCGCCGTCAGCGCGATCGCGATGGACGTGTCCGAGGTCTTGATGAAACTGGATCTGCCCGAAGGCGCCCAAAAGGGCATGACGATCGCCTATCACGCCGCGTGTTCATTGCAGCATGGCCAGCAGATCAAGACCTTTCCCAAGGATCTGCTGAAACGGGCCGGGTTCAAGGTCGTCGAACCCGCCGACAGCCATCTGTGCTGTGGCTCGGCCGGGACCTACAACCTGATGCAGCCCGAGATCTCGAAACAGCTCAAGGCGCGCAAGGTCGAGACGCTGGAGGCGACGCAGCCCGATATCATCGCGGCGGGCAATATCGGGTGCATGATGCAGATCGGGACGGGGACCGACGTGCCGATCGTCCACACGGTGGAGTTGCTGGATTGGGCAACGGGGGGGCCGCGCCCGGCGGCTCTGGATGCGCCCGGCAAGCGCGAGGTGCCCGTGCCGATCCTGCGTTGAGCACGTTGCGGCCTGACAGCCAACGGCCCTAATTCTGCCAAAGACGCAGGCGATGGTGCGAGCCTCTGATTTGTCAAAGGCCGCAGCCCGATGCGTTTGTTGTGTTTGTTTGCTTTTCTGATTTTTCCGTTGCCGGTTCCGTCTCATGGGCAGGCGTTTCAATCGGCCGATCCGCTGCGTGCGCTGTCCACTGCCGACGCGGCCCGCCAGTGGGAGGCCGTTGGCCGGCTGGACAGCCCGGTTTCATTTTGTTCGGCCAGCCTGATCGCGCCGGGTCTGGTGCTCACGGCGGCGCATTGCCTGTTTGATGCCAACGGCAACCGCCTTGCGGATTCGGACCTCATCTTTTCGGCGAGCTTGCGCAACGGCCGTGCCGAGGCCTATCGCGGGGTCAGGCGCAGTTTCATACCGGAAACCTATACGCGCCCGTTGGGCGAAGCGTCTTATGATTACGTGGCGCAGGACATGGCGCTGCTGGAACTGGATCGCCCGGTATCTGCGGCCAATGTCGCGCCCATTCCCCCGGGCGAGGGCGCGAACAGCCGCGATTTCGTCACCGTGGTGTCCTATGGCGCGGATCGCGAGAGCTACGCGTCGATCGAGGAAGACTGCCAGGTTCTGGCGCGTGACCGGGTGGTGCAGATCCTGTCTTGCAGCGTCGTCTCGGGCAGTTCCGGCGCACCTGTCATCCGCATGACCCCCGCCGGGCCCGAAGTGGTCGCCATCATGTCGGGCGCAACGCAATGGCAGGGCGACCGCGTGGCCATCGCCGTGATCGTCGAGGACCTGCTTCCGTCGTTGCTGGAGGCGCGACGCACCGGTGGCGCCGGTGTGCTGAGCCAGACGCCCGGATCGGCCCGCCGTCTCACCGTTGGCAATGATGGCCGGGATGGGATCGGCGCGCGCTTCGTCCGACCCTGATCGCGCCGGATCCTGCGGTGGCCCAGGGGGCTTGAAACCCCGAAAGCGTTCCCCACATCAGACGGGTGGCGGGGCCGAAGGATCGGGCCGTCACATGAACCCAGTGACCGTGCCCGCGACGGGGCGGTCCGAACACAATGTTGTCGCTCAAACGGAGGATGACTCTATGCGAACCTATGATCTTTCCCCACTTTACCGTGCAACCGTCGGCTTTGACCGCATGGCGGATCTTGTGGACCGGGTGATGGCCCAGGACACCTCAAGCTCGACCTACCCACCTTTCAATATCGAAAAGACCGATGAAGATGCCTACCGCATCTCGATCGCCGTTGCCGGTTTCACCGATGCGGAGCTGGGCGTCGAGCAGCGCGAGCAGGAGCTTGTCGTCACGGCCCGCAAGGCCAAGGACGAAAGCCAGCGCACCTACCTGCATCGCGGTATCGCAACCCGGGCTTTCGAGAAGCGTTTTCAACTGGCCGATCATCTGCGTGTGACCGGCGCGACCCATGAAAACGGGATGCTGCATGTGGATCTCGTGCGGGAGGTGCCCGAAGCACTGAAACCCCGCCAGATCGAGATCGGCACCTCATCCCAAAAGGTGATCGAGGCAGAAACCGCCTGATCCGGCGCACAGAGGTCATCATGTGACCTGGCGGCCCCTATCGGGCCGCCATTTTTGTTGGGTCATCCCAGGTGGCGCAGGCGCAGCAGGCAAAGCGCCCCGGCAAGTGGCGCGGCTGCACATACCGCTATGACCGCGCCATAGCCCATCGTGTCGGCCAGGATCGCGGCCACCCCGGGGGCCACCGCGAAGGCGAGCAGCGATGGCCGCGCGACCGCGCCTGCGATGCGCCCGAATTGCGCCTGCCCCAGGACATCCCGTGTGACGACCGGGCGCAGGATGCTGGTCAGGCCATAGCCAAGGCCCTGGGCGATGGCGAAGGCAAAGACCAGCACGGCCCACCATGCTGCGGCACCCAGAAACAGGGCGGCCAGCGCAACCGCAAGAAGGGCCGTCACCGACATGGTCATGGCTGAAAAGCGCGTACCGCTCAGCATCAGCAGCACCCGGCCCGCCACCTGCGACGGCCCGATCATGGATCCCGCCAGCACTGCCATGGAACCTGTCACGCCCAGGGCCGCCATCATGGGAAAAAGGTGGCTCATCACGATACCGGTTCCCAACGCCGCCAGCGCAAAGCCCATGGCCAGCCACCAGAACCCCGGCAGCTGGTTCGGGGCAGGGCCATCGGTGACGGGGGCATCGGGCGTCATGGCTGCCTGATCGGCAACCTCCTGTTCCAATTTCACGGCGGCAAAGCGCGCAAGCGGCAGGTTCACGAACAAGACGAGGCCCGCCAGCGTCCACAAGGCCGCGCGCCATCCGGCAAGATCGCTGACGATCGCGGTCAGGGGATAGGCAAGGGTCGACGCGAACCCTGCGGCCAGCGTGATGGCGGTGATCGCGTGCCGCGCCCGGGGGCCGCGCGCGCGGGTGACCAGTGAAAAACAAGGATCGTAGAGCGTCAGGCCCATGGCCATGCCCATCGTGGCCCAGACACCGTAGAACCCCACAGGGCCCGTCACCTGTGTCATTGCGATCAGGCACGCCGCGCCGGCCAACGCCCCCAGGGGAAAGCTCAACGGGGCGCTCCCACGGTCGATCAGTCGCCCGAACGCGGGCGCCGCCAATCCCTGCATGGCAATCGCAAGGCTGAACGCGCCCATGATCGTGGTGGTGGTCCAGCCGAATTCGGCCTGCCATCTCAGGACCAGTGCCGGAAAGGAATAGAAGATCGACGCCCAGATGACCGTCTGCGCGACCATGAAGGCCACCACCGGCCTATCGCGCCAGACCGGTTGCATCACCGGATCAGAACCATTGGCCTGGCTCCATCAGGCCAAGTTCCATCAACTGCATCGAAGACCAGTGGAACTGCACCGATTTGTGCCAGCGGAAATCCGCGATATCGTGGCGCGAACCGGGGTTCGTGCGCAGGGCCTTGGCAACCCGAAACGAACAGGTCGCGGCCGTCAGCGAATGGTGCCAGGGACAGGCATAGGTGTTCATTTCCTCGTCATTCAGCGTGTGGTCTTCACGCAGGTGCAGCCCCGGTTTCGCCTGGAACAATCCGACCCGGTCGATCTTGCGCTTTGGCTTGGCGACATGTTCCTCGAACCGCCACCTCAGGCCGCCATAGAAATTCAATTGCCTCTCACGGGCATTGCCGTCTTCGTCGGCGCGCCCCTCCGCGTAATACCCTGATCCGTCCAGCATGGCGGTATCGAGCGACACCGCATCGGGATAGACCCTCAGGTCCGGGGCATAAAGATCGATCACATAGGTCAGAACGGCGCTGCGCCGTTCCTCTTCGACCCAGGTCACCATTTCGCCTATGCTGCGGTCTTCGCAAAAGGGAAAGAACAGGTATTCCCCGTTGTAGCAGTAGTAGACCCACTGCAATGGCATTTGCCGGATCAGCATGTTCACCGCGGTCTGGGTGGCGCCCGGCTTCCGGCTCTGGCCCCGTATGATGTGCTGGTCCGCCTTTGCGCCTTCGGGGGCCGGCGGCACTTGAATTTCGGGCGGGGCCAGAACGAACACATGCCGGAACCCGAGCGAATGGATATGCGCGAGCGTCGAGGTCACCTCGACCCGATCCTCGGCGATGACCATCGCGGCCGGGCCCTTGCCGAAACTGTTTGGCGGCAGGGCGCCGAAGATGTCTAGGCTGTCGAAATCCATGGGTCCGGTGCTGTGTCGCCGCTCTGGTGAGGGGCGTTGTCTTTGTTGTGTGCATCCGTTTTGGCGCGGCTGCGAGACGAATGCAATTGCCGCGCCGCTTGGTCGGCTCCTTGATGGATGGCGGGGATCACGGTAGAGGGGCCGGATCAACATTGAATTACCACCCGTTCATCCCGAAGGCGCGCGTCCCATGTCCGAGGCCAAGAAGCTCTACGTCAAGACCTACGGCTGTCAGATGAATGTCTATGACAGCGAGCGCATGGCCGAAGCCCTGGGGGCGTCGGGCTATGAACAGGTCGACACGCCTGACGGCGCCGACATGATCTTGCTGAACACGTGCCATATCCGGGAAAAGGCCGCCGAAAAGGTGTATTCCGAACTTGGCCGCCTGAAACCGCTGCGCGATGCAAACCCGGACCTCAAGATCGGCGTGGCCGGGTGCGTGGCGCAGGCGGAGGGTGAAGAGATCATGCGCCGCCAGCCGCTGGTGGACCTGGTCGTCGGCCCACAGACCTATCACCGCCTGCCCGCGATGATGGAGGCGCTGGGTCGGGGGGAAAAGGCGCTCGACACCGAATTCCCGGAAGAAGACAAGTTCCTGCACCTTCCCAAGGCACGCAAGGCCCGGCGCGGCCCGACCGCGTTCCTGACGGTGCAGGAAGGCTGTGACAAGTTCTGTTCCTTCTGCGTGGTGCCGTATACGCGCGGGGCCGAAGTCTCGCGGCCGGCTGACAGGTTGCTGCACGAGGCACGCGACCTGGTGGATCGCGGGGTGCGCGAAATCACGCTGCTGGGTCAGAATGTGAATGCCTATCACGGGGCCGGGCCCGATGGCACGGAATGGGGTCTGGCGCGCCTGATCTGGGACCTGTCCGAGATTGACGGGCTGGACCGGATCCGGTTCACGACCTCGCACCCGAACGACATGGATGACGCCCTGATCGAGGCGCACGGCACCTGTGAAAAGCTTATGCCCTACCTGCATCTGCCCGTGCAATCGGGCAGCGACCGCATTCTCAAGGCGATGAACCGCAAGCACACCGCGGACAGCTACCTGCGCCTGATCGAACGTATCCGGGCGGCGCGGCCGGATCTTGTTCTCTCGGGGGATTTCATCGTGGGCTTTCCCGGCGAAACCGAGGCCGATTTCCAGGCGACACTCGATCTGGTGCGTCAGGCGCGTTACGGCGCGGCCTATTCGTTCAAGTACTCCGCCCGTCCGGGCACGCCGGCCGCGGAACGTGATCCCGTAGATCCGGCCGAGGCAGATGACAGGTTGCAGCGTCTGCAGGCGCTATTGGCCGAACAACAGCGCGCCACGCAGGAATCCATGGTGGGGCGCCGCGTGAAGGTTCTGTTTGAAAAGACCGGCCGCATGGCCGGGCAGATCGTCGGCAAATCCGATTACCTGCATGCCGTTCATGTGGACGGGCCCGAAAGCCTGATCGGGGAGATTGCCGAGGTCGAGATCGTGCAAAGTGGCACGAATTCGCTGTCTGGTCGTCTGCTGGCGTAGGTGCGGCGCGGCCTTTCCCCTTTGCGGGGCGCATAATCGCTTCAAATCACCATCACTGTTTCCAATTCGGAAACTGGCCATAACGTGCAGGGCGGCGGTATCGTGGCGTCACGGACGGCACGCGTTCTGGCGGGCCTTGTGAACGCCCCTGTCACATGCCCGTGAATGTGCGCCTTTGTCGGCTGACCCGGCCAGAAAATTCTTCCTTTGTGTGCCGAGGCTGCTATCATACCGGAATCAAAGTGTTTTCGCCGGGGCCCTGCCAGGCCGTGTTTGGCGAAATGGTTAACGAGTGGGGGTGTTGAAGTGATGACTGGACTGTCACGCTTATTGTCATGTTTTTTTGCCGCAACGGCGACTGTCGCGACCACGGTGCTGCTGGTGCCGACGCCGGCGGACGCGCAGCAATCTGTTACGGTCACCGGCCGGGTCGAGCCGGGATTGTGGATTGATCCCGATGGCTGTCTGCACTGGGTCGCCGATGGCGGGATCGAAGGCTACATGGAAGGCCGCGTAAACCCGGCGAACGGGATGCCGGTCTGCCTGGATGTGAACACCTGCGCCGTTGCCAACAACGATGTGCTGTTTCACACCGATAGCGCAAGGCTGACGGCGTCTGGGCGCGCGCAGCTGGAACAGTTCTTCGGCACTGCCGGCGCCTTTGCCTACGCGGTCTACGGGCACACGGACAGCCGCGCCTCGGATGAATACAACATACGCCTGAGCCAGCGCCGTGCAGCGTCGGTTGCCGACGTGGCCCGGTCCGTCGGTGCGCATGTCGCGCGCGAAATCGGATACGGCGAGCGCCGCCCCGTCGCACCCAATACCAGTGCCGCGAACATGCAGCAGAACCGCCGCGTCGAAATCGTGTGCTACCGTTGAGGGGATCGACCATGATGATGAAAGTAACGAAACCGGCGACCCTGCTTGGATGCGCCTTCCTGGTGTCAGGCTGTATCGAGGGGGTCGAGGGCGGCGTCATCGGGGCCGGCAGCGATCGCCCGCGCGCGATCGGGGAAGATATCGGGCGTGACTCCGGGGCGCTGTCGGCTTTGGAGGCCGGAATCTACATCGACCCCGATGGCTGCCACATCTGGATGATCGACGACGGCCTTGAAGGATACTGGTCACGGCGGCGAGACCCGGTGTCGGGCCTGCCCGTGTGCACACCGATCGCGCCGCCGAACTCGATCGTGGGTGAGATCAGCACAGATCCCGGCATCCGGGACTACGTACCGCGCACACGCTGAGATCCGTTCACGTGGCATGAAATGGGCGGCCGGGTGCCGCCCGTCTTGCATCCCCGCCCGTGTTGTGCAGCCGGTCCCTTGCACAGGATAAAGAAATATTCATGACAGGCGACACAACCTGTTGCGTTGCGGGCGGCGTGTTGCAACAGTCAGACTCAGGCGAAACCCTATTTGGGAGTGTGATTTGGCAATCACCCCTCTGGCTGCACCGACGGACGGCACCCCGGTCGAGCTACTGCTCGAATTTCCTGACAACCGGCTCTTGATCGAGCTTTGCGGCGAATTTGACCGCAATATCTCCCAGATCGAACATCTGTTGTCGGTTCATATCTTGCGACGCGGCAACCAGCTCGCCGTTTTGGGTGATGCGCGCGAAGAGGCGGTCACCGTGCTGAACCGGCTTTATGCCCGGCTTGAGGCGGGACGCGGCGTCGAGCCAGGCGATATCGACGCGGCCGTCCGGCTTGGCAATTCCGACGAGGATACCGGCACGCGCGACGGCGACCAGATCGAGATGTTCAAGGCCGGTTCGCTGGAAATCGGAACGCGCAAGAAAACCGTCGAACCCCGAACAGAGGCGCAGCAGGCCTATGTGCGCGCGCTCTACGATCATGAACTGGCCTTTGGCATCGGCCCCGCAGGCACCGGCAAAACCTACCTGGCGGTCGCGGTGGCCGTGAACCAGATGATCAACGGCCATGTGGACAAGATCATCCTCAGCCGCCCGGCGGTCGAGGCCGGAGAACGGCTGGGCTTTTTGCCGGGGGATATGAAGGACAAGGTCGATCCCTACATGCAGCCGCTTTACGACGCGCTGAACGATTTCCTGCCGGGCAAGCAGCTGGCCAAGCTGATCGAGGAAAAGACCATCGAAATCGCCCCTTTGGCGTTCATGCGCGGGCGCACCCTGTCGAACGCCTATGTGGTCCTGGACGAAGCGCAGAACGCCACGTCGATGCAGATGAAGATGTTTCTCACGCGCCTTGGACAAGGCAGCAAGATGGTGATCACCGGTGACCGCAGTCAGGTTGATCTGCCGCGCGGCGTGACCTCGGGCCTGGCGGATGCGGAACGCATTCTGGCCGATGTCGGCGGGATCAGTTTCAACTATTTCACCGCCAAGGACGTCGTGCGCCACCACATGGTCGCCAAGATCATCGAGGCCTATGACAAGGATGGGCCGATCGGCTGACCCCGGTCCGCCGCTTGCCGTTGGCGGCTGGTTCTCGACACGCGCCGGCAGGCAGCCTATGGCACCGCCCATGGATATCGACATTCTCATCGAAGACCCGGCCTGGGATGACACCCCCCTTGCAACCCGTGCACCTGTTGCCTGTGCCGCGGCGCTTGCGGAACTCGCGCTGGATCCCGCGCGGTTCGCCGTCAGCATCCTGGCCTGCGATGACGGCCGCATCGCGACTCTGAATGCCGAATTTCGCGGCAAGCCCGTGCCGACGAACGTGCTGTCATGGCCTGCGGAAGACCGCGCCGCCGAGAAGGCGGGCGAGATGCCGGATCTGCCGCAACCGGATCCGTCCGGGCCGCCCGAAGACCTTGGCGATATCGCCATTTCCTTCGGCGTGCTGACCCGCGAAGCCGTCGAGGCCGGCAAACCTTTCGAGGATCATCTGACCCATCTTCTGGTGCACGGAGTGCTGCATCTGTTGGGTTTCGATCACATCACGGACCCGGATGCCGAATTGATGGAGGGTTACGAGACCCGCATCCTTGCCAGATTGGGGGTCCCTGACCCATATTAGGCGCGTGGGCCGCTGATGGCTCGGTTGTTTTGGAAAGGAGCCATGAGCTCAAATCCCGATCCTTCGCCTCCTGCGGCGCCTGGCGCGCAGGGCGAAGAAGATGACCCGCAGGCCGAAAGGCCGGGGTTTTTCGCAAGACTTTTTGGCACCGGCGATGCCGAGGCCTCTGACGATACCGATGATAAAGATCGGGAATCCCGTGCCGATACGGTAAATGGAAACGCTGTGCCGCAATTCGGCATGTCCAACCTGCGCCGCATGCGGGTCGAGGATGTAGCAATCCCACGGGCCGAGATCGAATCGGTGTCCTGCGATCAGGATCTTGAAGGGCTTGTGGCGCTGTTCCGCGAAAGCGGGCTGACACGTCTGCCGGTCTACGAATCCACACTCGACAGCCCGGTCGGTCTTGTCCACCTCAAGGATGTTGCCCTGCGGTTCGGCTTCAATGGCGGGACATCCGAATTCTCGTTGCGAACGATGCTGCGTCCGCTGTTGTACGTGCCGCCGTCGATGCCCATCGGGGTGTTGTTGCAGAAGATGCAGACCGAGCGCACCCATATGGCGCTGGTGATCGATGAATACGGCGGTGTGGACGGCCTGGTCACCATCGAGGACCTGATCGAACAGGTCATAGGTGAAATCGAAGACGAACACGACGTGGAAGAGGCCCAACCCTGGAGCCGCGAAAGCACCGGTGCCTATATCGCACTGGCCCGCGCCCCGCTTGATGAATTCGAATCGGAACTCGGTATCACGCTAAGCGATGTGGATGACGAGGAAGAGGTCGACACCCTGGGTGGGCTGGTGTTCTTGCTATCGGGTCGTGTTCCGGCCCGGGGCGAGGTCGTGCAGCATCCCTCGGGTGTCGAGTTCGAGGTGATCGACGCCGACCCGCGCCGGATCAAGCGGTTGCGCGTGCGAATGCCCCGTGGCGCCGGGGCTGCCGAGTGACCCAACCATTGCGGGCGATCCGCTGGCTCGAGGCGCGCAGCGCCTGGCAAAGGCTGGCCCTGTCCGCGATCGCCGGGGCGCTGGCCGGTCTTGGGCAGGCCCCGTTCGGGTTGTGGTATCTGGCATTGCCGGGGTTCGCGGGCTTGTTGCTGTTGACCAGCCTGTGCCAGACGCCGGCGCGGGCGGCGGTCACCGCATGGATCGGGGCCGCCGCGATGTTCGCGGTCGCTCTGCACTGGATCGTCGAGCCTTTCTTGGTGGACGCGCCGCGCCATGGCTGGATGGCGCCCTTTGCGCTGGTCCTGATGTCGGGGGGGCTTGCGTTGTTCTGGGCGGTGTCTGGATGGGTGATGGGCCGTTTGGTGCCCATTGGCGCAACGGTCTGGCGCATCGCGGCGCTGGTGGGCGTGCTGATCCTGGCCGAGGCCGCGCGCGGCACTGTCCTGACCGGATTTCCGTGGGCCTATCCCGGCCATATCCTGATCGACACGCCATTGTTGACGGTGTCACGACTTGCCGGTGCACATGGTCTGACGGTGTTGGTGCTGGGGTGCGCGGCCGCGTTCGCGATGCTGTTCCTGCGGTTCGGTGCGATGTCGGTCCTGCCGGTGGCGGCCCCGCTGCTGGCCGTGTTCGTGGTGGCCCAAACGTCCGCCGCGCCGTCGCCTGATGCGGATGGCCCGATTGTAAGGCTTGTCCAACCCAACGCGCCGCAGCATCTGAAATGGCGGCCCGACATGATCCCGGTGTTTTTCCAACGTGCGCTGGATCTGTCTTCGGCCGAGGCCGACGGACCTGCGCCTGACCTGATCATCTGGCCCGAAACGGCGCTGCCCGAGCTGTTGGGCCGGTCAGATGCCGCCCGTGCCCGGATCGCGGCGGCGGGCGGGGATGCGGCGGTTTTGTTGGGTGGCCAGCGCTACGAGGGGCTGCGCCCGCGCAATACGGCGGCGCTGCTGGATTCCGACGGACGCATCTTGCAGGTTTATGACAAGCATCACCTTGTCCCCTTCGGCGAATACATGCCGTTGGGTGATCTGGCCGACAGGCTGGGGCTCAACGGCCTGGCCGAGACCTTGTCGGGCGGATATGCGCCCGGTGCGGGGCCGGGCGTGTTCGATCTGGGCGACGGGCTTGGCCGGGCCTTTCCGATGATCTGCTACGAGGCGATCTTTCCTTCCTATATTCGGCAGGTCGAGCGACCGGACTGGATGGTTCATCTCACGAATGATGCATGGTTCGGCGAGTTTTCGGGGCCTTACCAGCATCTGGCAATGGCGCGGCTGCGCGCGGCAGAGCAAGGTTTGCCCGTGTTGCGGGCGGCCAATACCGGGGTTTCGGCAGTGATCGACGGGTATGGGCGGATCGTGGCCTCCCTTGCCCTGGGAGAGGCCGGATATCTGGATGCCCGTCTTCCTCCGGCATTGCCGCCGACGCTCTACGCGCGGACCGGGGATCTGCCGCTCTTGTTGATTGTTCTTTTGGCAACAGCGCTGGCCGTGGCGACATCGCGCCGTGCTGACCCATTGAACCCGGCGTCTTAACGGCGTAAGCCGCGTCAGCCCCCACAACGGCTTCCTGACGTGGGGCTCAAATATTTACTGGAGCACCCTTCAATGGCCCGTGACAATTATCTCTTCACCTCCGAATCCGTTTCGGAGGGGCATCCCGACAAGGTTTGCGACCGAATTTCGGATGCCGTGCTTGACGCATTCCTGACCGAGGAACCCGAGGCGCGCGTGGCCTGTGAAACCTTCGCCACCACCAATCGCGTGGTGATCGGCGGCGAAGTGGGCCTGTCCGATCAGGCCAAGCTGGCTGAATACATGGGAAAGATCGATCAGATCGCCCGCGAGTGCATCAAGGATATCGGCTACGAACAGGACAAGTTCCACCACGAAACGGTGGAGATCACGAACCTGTTGCACGAACAATCCGCCCATATCGCGCAAGGCGTCGATGCGGCCGACAACAAGGACGAAGGCGCGGGCGATCAGGGGATCATGTTCGGCTTTGCGGTGGATGAAACGCCCGAATTGATGCCTGCGCCCATTCACTACGCCCATTCGATCCTGCGCCGCCTGGCCGAGGTGCGCAAATCGGGCGCAGAACCGGCGCTCGGGCCCGATGCGAAAAGCCAGCT